>Ga0182030_10004465_pt1 | contig 29817 bp, 31 predicted proteins | sample 812S3MmetaG_FD_121299 | JGI IMG/M metagenome (GOLD analysis project Ga0182030, IMG submission 121299) | Permafrost microbial communities from Stordalen Mire, Sweden - 812S3M metaG (Illumina Assembly) | ecosystem: Environmental > Terrestrial > Soil > Wetlands > Permafrost | place: Sweden...
CATCGCCGACCGCGCCATTGCCATGCCCGGCAAATCGCGCGGCTGAGCCGCACCGCACCGTTGGCCGCCGACCCCCGCGCCACCTGCATCATCGGCGCCGCCCGCCACACCTGGCACCCCTTCGACGTCGGGATCGCCAGCGAGCCCGCGCCCGAGCCGCTCGACATGTGGGAGCGCACGGCCCGCGACGCGGCCGACGACGCCGGCACCGGTGACGGCGGCGCCATCCTCCACGCGCTCGAGAGCATCGACGTCGTGTACTCGCAGTCCTGGCAGTACGACGACGCGGTGGCGCGGCTGGCCGAGCGGCTGGGCGCGGCGCCGCGGCGGCGGCACTACTCGGGCATCGGCGGCTCGGTCCCCCACGTGCGCGCCACCGAGGCAGCCAAGGAGATCCGGGCAGGCAACCTCGACCTGGCGCTGCTCACCGGCGCGGAGGCACTGGCCACCGTCCGCCGCCTGAAGAAGGCCGGCGAGCGGCCGCAGTGGTCGTTCAAGCCGGCCGAGAAGCGGCCCTTCCCGATGGACATGGACTTCGACCCGTCCGAGATCAGCCACTCGGTCTTCGAGGCCTACCTCACCTTCGCCCTCTTCGACAACGCCCGCCGGGCGCACAACGGGTCGGGGCTCGACGAGCACCGCGCCACGCTCGGCCGGGTCATGGCGCCCATGACCGAGGTCGCGGCGCGGAGCCCGCACGCGTGGTTCCCCGTGGCGCGCTCCGCCACCGAGATCGTGACGGCGACCGCGGACAACCGCATGGTGGCCTACCCGTACACCAAGCTCATGACGGCGATCATGGACGTCGACATGGCGGCCTCCCTGGTGCTGGCCAGCGCGGAGAAGGCCGATGCGCTGGGGGTGCCCGAGCAGCGGCGGGTCTACCTGCGGGGCTGGGGCTACGCGGAGGACCCGGTGCACGTGGCCGGGCATCCCGAGCTGTGGCGCTCCCCCGCCATGGCCGCCGCCGCCGGGGCCGCGCTGGCGGGTGCGGGCATCGGTGCCGACGACATCGCGCACCTCGACCTCTACTCCTGCTTCGCCAGTTCCGTCTGCTTCGCGCTCGACGCCCTCGGGATCGGCCTCGACGACGCCCGCGCCGGCGCGGTGACCCAGACCGGCGGCCTGCCGTACCACGGCGGCCCGGGCTCCAACTACATGACCCACTCCCTGGCGGCCATGGCCGAGACGCTACGCGACGACCCCGGCTCCTACGGCGTGGTGAGCGGCGTAGGCATGCACATGCAGAAGCACGCCTACGGCGTGTGGTCGACCGACCCCGGCGCGGGCGTGGTGGCCGACCGCGCGCCGTACGTAGCCGACGCCGAGTCGGTGGGGATCGTCACCTCACCCGAGGGCGACGCCACCGTCGCCACCTACTCGGTGCTGCACGGGCGCGACGGCGAGCCGGAGCGGGCACTGCTCGTCTGCGACCTCCCCGGCGGCGGGCGCTGCTACGCCGTGCTGGACGGGGGCCCCGACGTGCTGCGCGCCGCCGAGGTCGATGAGCTGGTCGGGCGGCGCGTGACGCTGACGCCGCAGGACCAGCTGAACGTCGCCCGGCTGGGCTGACCGGAGCGCGCCGACCGGAGCGCACTGACCGGAGCGCCACAGCCGCTCCGGAAATCCTCAATGGGGATAGCGTGTCCCGCCTGCCCCAGGGAGGACGCCGAGGAGCCCGATGACCACCGACCAACGGCACGGTGCGTGCGCCACACCCGAAGCGCAGACGACGCAGAGCCAGCGTGAGTGGATCCTCGCGGCCGTCCTCTTCGGACTGCTGTTGGTCGAGGGAATCCGTGAGGGGGGTTTCTGGCCCTCCGACAGCCTCTTCGTCGCCATCGTCTCCATCGTGGTGCTCGTGGTCGGCATGGTGCTCGTGCCGCCCGACCGCCGCTCCATGCTGCTCGTCGGCAGCGTCGTGCTCCTGGCCCTGTGGTGGCTCGTCCGCGCGCTCACCGCGGAGACGATCCGGAGCTTCCTGCCTCTCGGCGCCAGCATGCTGGCCTTCCCCGCCGCGTTCGTCGCGGTGCGCCCACTGGTCGGCCGCGCGCGCGACGTGGCCGCTCTCGCCGTGGCCTGCCTCGGAGCCACGGGCGCGCTGGTCGGCTTCGCCGGCCTGGTCTGGCGTTGGTACCCGATGGCCATACCCACGCAGGCGCTCTGGCGGATCTCGTCGACGCTGACCTACTCCGATGCGGCCGGGCTCGTCCTCGGCGTGTGCCTCCTGGTGGCGCTCGGCGTGAACCTGTGCCCCCCGCTGGTCCGGGTCACCGTCTGCCTGTGTGCCGGCGGGCTGCTGGCCACCCAGAGCCGCGGTGCCTACCTGGCCGTCGTCTGCGCCTGCCTGCTCGTGCCCTGGCGCCGCTATGTCCGCTTCGCCGTGCCCCTGATCGCCGGGATCGCACTCGGCGTGGCGGCCATCGCGTCCTCGCCCGACACCTCGGCCGTCCCCTGGCTGGCCGTCGTGGTGGTCGCGGCCGCGGCCGTCTCCGCCGCGCCCTGGCGTGACGACGGGCGGTGGTGGGACTGGTGGGACTCCCGGGCCTTCAGGGCCACCCGGGACTCCCGAGTCGTCCTGGCCGTCATCGCCGTCGGCCTGGTCGTGGCCGCCGTGGCCGCCGTGGCCGCCGTGGCCGTCCTGCACCACGAGATCGGCGTCCGCGCCCTGGCCCCGAGCGACCAGGACCGCTCCAGCGAGTGGTCGGCCGCGCTCCATCAGTGGAGATCAGAGCCACTTTGGGGGGTCGGGCCCGACCGGCTGCTGACCTTCCGCGCCGCGGACGGCACCTACGCCCACTTCGCCCACAACGAGTACCTCCAGGTCGCCGCCGACGCCGGTGCGGTCGGCCTGGCCCTCCTGGTTCTCACGGGCTTTGCCACGACCCGCGTGGCGCGGCGCTCCGATGTGCTCTCTTCCTGCGCCACATCCGCCTTGGTGTGTTGGGCGGTCGCCGGCGCCTTCGACTTCGACTGGCATCTCCCCTTCGTCGGACTGCTGGGTGGCGTCTGCGTCGGCCTCGCGGCCAGGAGGGACGCGCTGACGTGAGGAAGCTGGTGGCCGGACTCGACGGCTGCCGTGCGGGGTGGGTGATGGCGACGGTGCCGGCGGCGGGGCCGACGGCGGGACCCACGGCGGGCGCGACGGCGGGACCCACGGCGGGCGCGGGCGAGGGCGCCGGCCCGGGCGACCTCCGCATCGAGCTGGTCACCGACCTCGGGACGGTGGTCCGTCAGCTCGAGGAGGGACGGCTCACCGCAGCGGCCATCGACATCCCGATCGGGCTCGCGCCCGACGCTCCACGCCCGGTGGACGCCGAGGCGCGGCGCAGCCTGGGCCCACGGAAGTCATCGGTGTTCCCCGCGCCGGTGCGGCCCGTGCTCGCGGCACAGTCGTACGCCGACGCCTGCGCCATCTCCCGGGCGGCGTGCGGGCGCGCCATCTCGCGCCAGCTCTTCAACATCCTCGGCAAGATCCGGGAGGTCGACGCGCTCCAGTCGCCCTCCCTCCAGGACCGGCTCTTCGAGATGCACCCCGAGCTCTCCTTCACCCATCTCGCCGGTGCGCCCATGCGGTTCCACAAGGCCACCGAGGAGGGCCGACGGGAGCGCCTCGACGCACTGCGGCGCGAGTTCGGGGACCTCGGCGACGTCGCCAGGACGCGACCACGTGGGTCGCAGCCCGACGACGTGCTCGACGCCGTCGTGGGCGCATGGACCGCGCGGCGTTACGTGGCGCGGACCCACATCCGGCTCGGCGGGGAGCTGGACCAGCGGGGGCTGCGGATGGAGATCATCGCCTGAACGCCCGGCGCCAGACGGACGGCCCTACCCAGACGGGGCTACGCGGACGGGGCTACGCGGCCCGGCGGAAGTCCAGGAAGTCCGACACCGCCAGGAGGCGCAGCACGGCGCGGAAGGGCTGGGGGATGTGCTGGCGGTGCTCGTCGGTCACGACCTCGGGGTCGGTCAGCTCGTACTGCCGGCGCCGGGTGACCAGGCGCACCGCGCCGTGGGAGAGGGCATTCTGCACCCACTCGGAGTCCCGGCCGTAGGTGAGGGCGATCCGGAACCCGTCCTTGGTCCGGAACACGTTGACCGGTGTCCGGTAGACGGTCCTGGTCCGGCGTCCGACGTGGATCACGATCCCCATGCCCGGCAGCACCCCCGCCAGGTGGATGGAGACCTTGTTCGTCACCGCCCGGTTGAAGCGCGCCACCCGCCGGCCGAGACGCGGGGCGTGCGGTGCGACAGAGGGTCCGGACCGTGGCTTGGCCGAGTGGGCGCTCATACCAACGTCAGCCCCCCGTCGACGGCCAGGACCTGCCCCGTGATGTAGCTCGCCTCGTCGGAGAGCAGGAACACCGCGGCCGACGCCACCTCCCACGCCGTGCCCTGGCGGCCGAGCGGCACCGGCGAGCGCGTGCGCGACGGCCGCCCGGCGGAAGCGGCGCGCCCGAGCGGCGTGTCGATCAACCCGGGGGCCAGCACGTTGGCCCGGATGCCGCGGCGGGCGCCCTCCACGGCGACGTGGCGGTTGAGGCCGATGAGCCCCGCCTTGGAGGCGTCGTAGGCAGGGATGCGGCTGCCGGGCCGGAGGCCGGCCACCGAGCCCATGAAGACGATCGACGCGCCGTCGGGCAGCGTGACGAGGGCACGGCGCACCAGCATGAAGTGGGAGCGCAGGTTGATGGCGAACGTGCGGTCCCAGTCGTCGGCCGACGTCCCGGCGACGCCCATGCCGAACCCGGTGCCCACGTTGAGCACCAACCCGTCGGGGGCGAGGCCGGGATCCTCGGACACCGCCAGCCGGCACCCCTCCTCGGTCGTGACGTCGGCCACGACGATCGCCGCCTTGCCACCTTCCTCGGTGATGATGCGCCAGGTGGCCTCGACCGCGGCTTCGTCTCGGTCCACGCAGACGACCGACGCCCCCTCCCGGGCGGCGCGCACGGCGATGGCCCGGCCGTTGCCCACGGGCGCCTCGGGGTCGCGGGAGGGCTGGGTGCCCGCGCCCACGACGGTGATGCACCGGCCCTGCAGGAGCGGGCTCATCGGGCTGCTCGCACCGTCGCCGCCCCTTCAGTCCGCCGGGCCGTCCGCCGGGTCGCCCGGCACGCGGCGCGCCAGCGCCTCGGCCCGGGGTTCGAGCTGAATCCGCAACGAGCGCAGCACGGTGGACAGCATCAGGTAGTGCGCGATCAGCATCAGGAGCTCGATGAGCTCGCTCTCGTCCAGCTGCGCATCGAGCGCGCCCCAGGTCGCGTCGCCGACCGCCCCGTCGTCCGCGGTCTCGTCGACGGCCTGCAGCGCGGCCCGCTCCAGGGGGGACCACGAGACCGCCGACAGCTCGCCGGCACTGCCGCCGAGGGCGGCCAGCTCGGCCGGCGTGACGCCCTCCCCCTCCGCGATCCCGATGTGCTGAGCCCACTCGTAGCGTCCGTCGAAGCGGCAGGCGGTGCGCAGGATCACGAGCTCGCGCAGCCGCCCGGGGAGGCGCCCGGAGAGCAGCGCGCCGCCGAAGGCGAGCCAGCGGCGGAACAGCTCCGGGTTGGCCCGGCCGAGGGTGGTGAAGATGTGCATCGGCTCGTCCGTCCCGCCGGGCGACTGCTCGAGCAACCGGATCAGGCGCTCGTCCCACTCGCCGGCGGCCAGCGGCGGGAGGCGTGGTCCGGGCGCAGCTGCGGTCATTTCCGCATCGTAGGCACGCAGGCGGGGCGGGGTCTCGAGGATCCGCGGTGCAGGGCCCGACCCAGGCTCAGGGCCAGGCGCAGGGCCAGGCGCAGGGCCAGGCGCAGGGCCAGTCGCAGGGCCAGTCGCAGGGTCAGCGCAGCGGCCGGAACCCCATGGGCGGCGGATCGGCGCCCGGCAACCGCCGGATCTGGGCGTCGGGCCGGCGCACCTCGTCGAGGATGCCGTACTCGACCGCCTCGGCGGCGCTCAGGAACCGGCCGCGCTCGAAGTCCTCCTCGACGTCGCCCGCCCGCCGGCCCACGGCGCCCGCCACCCGCTCGCAGAAGCGGTGCCGCTCGCTCGCCCGCAGCTCGGCCCACTGGGCCATGTTGCGCACGTGGGCCTCCATGGAGGTGGCGGGCTCGTGGAGCGAGAACCGGGTGCTCGGCATGGCGGCGCGGTGCGCGCACACGGCCACGACCCCGATTGCGCCGGCCCCCACCTGCCCGAGGCACAGCGCCCGCACCGGCACGCCCATCAGCTCGATCACGTCCATCACGGTCAGCGCGGGGCCGAGCGCGGCCTCGCCGCAGTCGACGCGCAGGGTGACGGGATCGTCGCCCTCCGCATCGAGCGTCATGAGCTCGGCCGACACGCGGGTGACCGACAGGTCGTCGAGCGGCCCGTGCAGCAGCACCACCCGCTCGGCCAGGAGCCGGCGAGTCAGCGTCTCGGAGAGGGACTCGGACCTCTCGAAACCCGGGTCCTGCTCACCCATGCCCGTCACCCACCACCCATGCCCGGTCACCCATCCTCGTCACCCATCCTCGTCACCCATCCTCCTCGCCCATCCTCGTCACCCATCCTCGTCACCCCTGCTCGATCCTCCACTCCAGTCGTGCACCCAGTGCGGTCGTGTAGCGCTCCACGGTCGAGAGACGGGCATCGAGCTCACCCGCCTCGAAGCGGGCCACCGCCGACTGCGAGGTCCCCATGCGGGCCGCCACCTCGGCCTGGGACAGCCCCAGCTCCCGCCGGAGCGAGGTCAGCTGCCCCGACACCGAGTGCCGACGTTCCGCCATCTCCCGGAAGCCCGGGAACACGGTCGGATGGCGGCGCTCGCTCACGCGACCGATTATCTCATATTTGATATAACGTGGACAGCCAACCCGAGCAGAGACAGCCAACCCGAGCAGAGACGCCGAACCCGAGCAGAGACACCGAACCCGAGCAGGAGGACCGCACCACCATGAGCCCGCACACCACGAACACCCGCCACCCGCTGCACAGCGTCCTCGTGCCCACCGTGATCGAGGAGGGCAACCGGGGCGACCGTGCCTTCGACATCTACTCGCAACTGCTGCGCGAGCGCATCGTGTTCCTGGGCCAGGAGGTCGACGACCAGGTGGCCAACCTGATCATCTCGCAGATGCTCTTCCTCGAGGCCCAGAACAACGAGCGCGACATCTACCTCTACATCAACTCCCCCGGCGGGGTCGCCTACGCCGGCATGGCGATCTACGACGTCATGCAGCACGTCGAGCCCGACGTGTCGACGATCTGCGTCGGCATGGGGATGTCGGCCGCCGCCATGATCCTCTCGGGCGGCGCGGCCGGGAAGCGCTTCGCCCTGCCCAACGCGCGCATCATGATCCACCAGGGCTCGGCGGGGACCAGGGGCGCCCCGTCGGACATGGAGATCCAGCTGCGCGAGGTGCTCTCGCTGACCCGCCGGATGTCAGAGATCATGGCCCACCACACCGGTCGGCCCGTCGAGCAGGTCGCCCAGGACATCGACCGTGACCGCTTCATGTCGGCCGCCGAGGCCCGCGACTACGGGATCATCGACGACATCATCCTCCCCCGCCGCGGGCTGTGCGCCCCCGGCACCGCCGCCGCCGAACCCGAACTGCAGGCAGCCAGCGCATGACGCTCGAGCCGCCGGTCGACCGGCAGGTCGTCAGGGCCCGGCCCTCCCAGCCCTGACGGGCGCCACCTCGCCGGCGGGCCACCGATCGGACCGGAGGCCGGACCCAGGACCGACCCCGAGGCCAACCCGAGGCCGGCCCTGCTTCGCACCGGGACCGGGACGGCGCGTAAGGTAGGTGACACGGGTGTCAGGCCGCGACACCGGGGAGGACGGAACGACATGCGCACGGAAGACATGATCCTGGTCAGCGTCGACGACCACGTCATTGAGCCCAGAGGGATGTTCGACGGGCTCCTGCCGGCCAAGTACGAGGACGCGGCGCCCAAGCTCATCCGGCGGGACGACGGCACCGACGTCTGGGTCTACGACGGCAACATGATCCCCAACGTCGGCCTGAACGCCGTCGTGGGCCGGCCGCCCGAGGAGTACGGGATCGAGCCCACCTCGCTCGAGGACATGCGGGTCGGCTGCTTCGACGTGCACGAGCGGGTACGCGACATGTCGGTCAACGGCGTGCTCGGTTCCATGTGCTTCCCCTCCTTCCCCCAGTTCTGCGGCCAGCTCTTCGCCCGCCGTGAGGACAAGGACGAGGCCCGCGCCATGGTGCGGGCCTACAACGACTGGCACATCGACAAGTGGTGCGGGGCCGAGCCGGGCCGCTTCATTCCGCTGTCCATCCCGGTCATCTGGGACCCCGAGCTCGGGGCCGAGGAGGTGCGCCGGGTGGCCAAGAAGGGCTGCCACGCCGTGACCTTCTCCGAGAACCCCGAGAAGCTCGGCTGGCCCTCGCTGCACAACGAGCACTGGGACCCGTTCTGGAAGGCCTGTGCGGACGAGGGCACGGTCGTGTGCATGCACCTGGGCTCGTCCTCGCAGATCCTGATGACCTCGGTGGAGGCGCCCATCGACGTCATGATCAGCCTGCAGCCGATCAACATGGTGCAGGCGGCCGCCGACCTCGTCTGGTCGCCGATCCTGCGCAAGTACAAGGACCTGCACTTCGCCCTCTCCGAGGGTGGCATCGGGTGGATCCCCTACGCCCTCGAGCGCATCGACTACGTCTACGAGCACCACCACAAGTGGACGGGCCAGGACTTCGGCGACCAGCTGCCGAGCCAGGTGTTCAAGGACCGCGTCATCACCTGCTTCATCGACGACGCCTTCGGCGTGCAGAACCGCCAGTACATGAACATCGACAACATCACGTGGGAGTGCGACTACCCGCACTCGGACTCGACGTGGCCCCAGGCGCCCGAGGCGCTCATGAAGTACCTGGAGGGCGTGTCGGACGAGGACATCGACAAGATCACCCACCTCAACGCCATGAAGCACTTCCAGTTCGACCCGTTCAGCGTGCGACCGCGTGAGAAGTGCACCGTCGAGGCCCTCCGCGCCGAGGCGGCCGACGTCGACACGTCGCTCGTGTCGCGGGCCCGCGGGCACACGACGGTCAACGAGCAGGGCATCGTGAGCGTCAGCAGCTTCACCACGCGCCTCGCCCCGGACAAGGACTGACCAGCCGGGGCGGGCGGCGACCACCCGGTCCCGCCGAGCCCCCGCCGCAGCCCACCGCACCGCACCGCACCGCACCCATCCGACCGATCGCAGCGGCGCCGCCCGCTGCGGAGAGAGCACCGGAGCACATGTCGATCGACTACGCCACGGGTGACGACCACGTCGTCACCATCACCATCAACCGCCCCGAGGCGCGCAACTCCATGGACATGGAGCACTTCTTCCAGCTCCGCCAGGCCTGGGACCGCTTCGGCGAGGACGACGACGCCTACGTGGCCATCGTCACCGGCGTCGGCAAGGACTTCTGCGTCGGGGCCGACCTCAAGACCTACATCCCCCAGATCACCGAGCTGCAGAGCAAGATGAAGGACGGGAAGCGGCCGGAGGAGCTCGGCGGGTACCGGCTCGACGACGGCGTCAAGGCCGTGCTGCGCGGCACCAGGCTGTACAAGCCGATCATCGCCGCCGTCAACGGCAACTGCGTCGCCGGCGGCATGGAGATGCTCGGCGGCACCGACCTCCGCGTGGCCAGCGACACCGCGACCTTCGGCGTCATGGAGCCCAAGCGGGGGCTGTTCGCCGGGGGCGGCACGACGGTGCGCCTGCCCCGGCAGGTTCCCTGGCCCGCCGCCATGGAGCTGCTGCTGTGCGCCGACCAGGTACCGGCCCAGCGCGCCTACGAGATGGGTCTGGTCAACGAGGTGTGCCGCCCGGCCGACCTCATGGAACGGGCCTACGACTACGCCCACCGCATCACCGCCAACGGTCCCTTCGCCATCCGCAAGACCAAGGAGTCCGCGCTGCGGGGACTGGCCACCGACATGAAGGAGGCCTACCGGATCGAGTCGGAGATCTCCGGCGAGGTCTTCGCCAGCGAGGACGCCAAGGAGGGCCCGCTCGCCTTCGCCGAGAAGCGCCTGCCGAACTGGAAGAACCGCTGATCCCGGCCGAACGCTGACCGGGCCGGGTGCACTCGGCGGAGAGCTAGGCGCCGATCGCCGCCACCCGTGGCCTGACGGACGCCAGGTACACGCAGGCGAGGATCAGGCCGATCAGTCCCGTCAGGATCCAGAAGACGGCGATGAGGGTGATCCACGTCCCCTTCGACGAGCCCGCCGCGGCGAACGCACCGGACGGCCGCGAGGCGGCGTCGACGATGGCCCAGATGGGGACCACGATGCCGACCGCCCCGACGACGAGCATGATGAACACCACGAGGATGTCCGGTCCGAAGATGTCGCCGAGCATGCTGTCGACCTCCGCGTGAGCTTGGGTCCGGCCGACGCTACACACGCGGGCGGTCGGGGGACGGGGGGACGGGCGATCCGGGGACGGGCGCGTCTCCGCCGGGTGCCGGCCGGCGTCCTGTTTGAATGGGCCCCATGACTCTCTACGCACTCGGTGGGGAACGCCCGCGGATCCACCCCGACGCCTACGTCCACCCCGAGGCGGTGGTGATCGGCGAGGTCCACCTCGGGCCGGGGGCCAGTGTCTGGCCCGGGGCCGTCATCCGGGCCGACAACGGGCCGATCGTCATCGGGGCCCGGACGTCGGTCCAGGACGGCGCCGTCATCCACACCCAGGCCGTGCACCAGACCCGCATCGGGGCCGACTGCGTGATCGGCCACCTGGTGCACCTCGAAGGCTGCGTCCTGGAGGACCTGGTGCTGGTCGGCTCGGGCGCGGTCGTCCTCGAACGGGTCGTCTGCCGCACGTCGTCGTTGGTGGGAGCGGGTGCCGTGGTCCCCCCGGGGACGGAGGTCCCGGCCGGTGCCATGGCGCTCGGCGTCCCCGCCCGCATCAGGCCGGCCGGGGTCGATGCCGAATCGGTCAGGGTCAATGCCGACGCGTACTCCTCGCGGCACCTGCCCCAGCATCGCGACGGCAGCCGCGAGGTGACCCTGGAGGAGTGCCTCGAGCCTTAGCCCACCGAGGCGCTGCGGCGCAGGGCCCACAGGGACGGGAAGCCGACGATCAACGTCTGCAGGCGCCAGCCCCATGGGCGCAGGCCGCGCCGCCGGGCCATGCGGCCCGCCGCCAGCGCCTCGGCGGCGTGGACACCGACCGCGGCGAAGAGCAGCACCTGCAGCACCTCGCGCGGGGGCAGGGCGTCGCCGGCGACCTCGTTCGCCTTCTCGTGGGCCGACCGGTTCAGGGCCAGGGTGGTCAGGGCGACCATGCCACCGTCGAGCAGGAGGAACCACAGCCACGACGGTCGCACGACGCCCGTCCGCCTCGTCCGTGCCATGCGCCTGTTCTAGCGACTGCGGGCGCCGGGGAGCAACCGGACGCCGCCCGCCGGAACCGGGGGCCCCGCGGCCGACGCGGCCAGCTGCCCGCAGGCGGCATCGATGTCGGCCCCCTGAGTGGCGCGGATGGTGGCGTTGACGCCGATCGCCCGCAGCTCGTCGCGGAAGCGCCGCACGCGGTCGGCCGGAGAGCCGACGACCGGGTAGCCGGGGGTGGGGTTGAGCGGGATCAGGTTGACATGGGCCCCGAGCGGGCGGGCGAAGACGGCGAGCTCGGCGGCGTCGCTGCTGCGGTCGTTGACGCCGTCGATCAGGGCCCACTCAATGGAGAGGCGCCGGCCGCTCGCCTCCACGTAGGCGGCGCAGGCCTCGGCGAGCGCGGCGAGCGGGTACCGGCGGTTGATGGGAACCAGCTCGTCGCGCAGCGTGTCGTTGGCGGCGTGCAGCGAGACGGCCAGGTTGACCGGCAGGGTCTCGGCGGCGAGCCGGCGGATCCCCGGCACCAGGCCGACCGTGGAGAGGGTCAGGTGGCGCGCCGAGAGGCCCATGTCGCCGTTGAGCCGGACGACGGCACCCCAGACGCGGTCGTAGTTGGCCAGCGGCTCCCCCATCCCCATGAAGACGACGTTGGAGAGCCGCCGCGGCCGCGCCGCACGCATGGCGACGGCGACCTGCTCCACGATCTCGCCCTCGGACAGGTGGCGCTGGAACCCCGCCTGCCCGGTGGCGCAGAACTGGCAGGCCATGGCGCACCCGGCCTGGGTGGACACGCACACGGTGACCCGGTCGGGGTAGTGCATGAGCACCGTCTCGACGCGGGCCTCGTCGTGGAGCGACCAGAGCCACTTCGTCGTCCGGCCGCCGTCGGCCGTGCGGCGCGAGACCTCGCGCAGCGCCGCCGGGAGCGCCGCCTGCAGCGAGGCCCGGAGCCCCGCCGGAAGCTCGGTCATCTCCTCGGGCCACCGGGCCCGGGCGTGGAGGCCCTCCCAGACCTGGCGGACCCGGTAGGCGGGCTCGCCCTCGAGCAGCCGCGCCAGCTCCTGACGCGTGAGGTCGTAGGGCGCCGGCATCGCCCCAGGCTAGGGGGCGCCTCCGCCTCGTCGCGCCCGGCCGTGGCCCCGGTGGCCGGGACCGCCGCCGACCGGCCACCGGCCGGGACGCCCGGCGCAGTTGCGGCGGACACCCTGGTCGTGCTGGCCTGAGCGCCGGGCAGGACCCCGGACGACGCAAGGAGACCCATGAGCGAGACGACCGACGACCCGGTGGGCGACGACCTCACCCGCCGGATTGAGGACGGGATCTGCTACATCACCATCAACCGGCCGGACGCCGGCAACGCGCTGACCCAGTTCATGCGGGACCGCATCGCCGACTGGGTGGGCGATGCATCGTCCGACCTGTTCGTGCGGGTCGTGGTGATCACGGCCGCCGGCGACAAGGCGTTCTGCAGCGGGGCCGACCTGCGCGGTGGCCGCCTGGCGCCGCGCCCCAAGCCCGATGACGCCCCCGACGACGTGGTGGGCGAGGCCGCCCGCATGATCCGGGACGGCTGGCAGCGCCTGGTCACCTCCATCCTCGACTGCGAGAAGCCGGTGATCGCCGGCGTCAACGGGACGGCCGCCGGCGGCGGCATGCACCTCGCCCTGGCCTGCGACCTGGTGGTCATGGCCGAGGAGGCCAAGTTCGTCGAGGTCTTCATCCGGCGCGGCATCGCCCCCGACGCCGGCGGCGCGTGGATCCTCACCCGGCTGGTCGGGATCCAGAAGGCCAAGGAGCTCTTCTTCTTCGGGGACGACGTGCCGGCGGCCGAGGCCTACCGGATCGGGCTGGTCAACCGCCTGGTGCCGCGGGCCGAGCTGCAGGCGACCCTCGGGGAGCTGGCCGGCCGGCTGGCCCAGGGGCCGACCAAGGCCATCGGGGTCGCCAAGTGGCTGACCAACCGCGCCCTCGACGTCGACCGGGCCACCTCGCTCTACGACGAGGCCATGGCGCAGGAGCTCGTGACCACCACGGAGGACTCCAAGGAGGGCATCGCCAGCTTCGTGGAGCGCCGCCCCGCCCGGTTCAAGGGCTGGTAGCCGCCCCGGACACCGTGGTCGACGTCGACGACGAGCCCGCCCCGGTGGTGGTGGTCGTGGACGACACGCCCGGCGCGGTCGAGGTGGTCGAGCTGCCGTTCGGCTTCGTGGTGCTCGTCGAGGTGCTCGAGGATGCCGAGGTCGTGCTCGTGGTCGTCGTGCTCGAGGTCGGCGACGTCGTCGTGGTCGTCGAGGTGGTCGTCGTGTTCGAGGTGGGTGTCGTCGTCGTCGTCTGCGAGGGCGGCGTGAAGATGTTCCCGTTTCCCGCGTTGCCGAAGATCGACCCGAGCGGCTTGCCGGAGATCAGCTCGATGGCGACGATGAGCAAGAGGGCGAGCACGAAGACGATGGCCGTGGTCCCCACGATGACGGGCCACGAGAACCGCTGGGCACCCCTCCCGCCTCCCCGCACGGCCGGCGCCGCCGGTGCGGTCGTGGCCCGCAGGCGCTCGGTGGCCGGGGCGTCGGCCACCGCGGAGATCTCCAGGCGTCCGGTCTCCTCCGACGGTGTGGCCGACTGCATCTCCACCGTCTCGGCCGCCGCGCCCGTCGCCACCGCCTCGCCCGTCGCCGCGGCCTCGGCCGGGCCGGACGGGGAGGCATCGACGGAGGACGCCGTGCCGCCGCTCGAGCCCGTGGCCCCCAGCTTGCGAAGCAGGGAGGAGGAGTCCGGGGCGCGGACGACCACCTGCTTGACGGCCTTCTGCCCGCGCTCAATGGACTGCGCGACGAGCGCGGTGCCCATGGTGGCGGCGGCCGACCCGATGGCCACGCCGACGATGGTGCCCTTGACCCCGAAGACGGAGGCGATGGTGGCGGCGATCACGGCGCCCCCCACGGAGGCGAGGATCTGCCGGAAGGAGAACTTCACGACAGCGTCGTCCCGGCACCCCGGATCGTCACGTCGACGCCGGCCGCGGCAGTGTCCGCGCTCACTCCCCCACTGCCCCGTCGATCTGCTCGCGGAGCAGGTCGGCGTGCCCGTTGTGCCGGGCGTACTCCTCGATCATGTGGATCATGATCCAGCGCAGCGAGACGGTCGTCCTCTCGGTCGAGACCGACAGGATGTCGAGGTCCTCCGCAGCCGCGGCGATGGAGCGCGACACCTCGCACTGGTGCCCGAAGAGCTCGAGGTCGGCCGCCGCCCGGTCCGGGTCGATGTCGTTGAAGTCCGCGTCGATGTCGTCGACGGTCGAGATCGGCTCGGGGGACGGGCTGCCGGCGAAGACGTGGTCGAACCACGACCACTCCACGAGCGTCATGTGCCGCACCAGGCCCAGCAGGCTGAGCGCGGACGGCGGCACGGCCCGACTCCCGAGGGCGGCTCCGTCGAGCCCCTCGCACTTCACGAGCAGGGTGGCCCGCTGGTAGTCGAGCCAGACCGCCAGCATGGGCCGCTCGTCGCCGGTCGGCGGGGGCTCCGGCCGGGTCACTCCAGTCAGCATCGTCCCAGGCTAGCGGCGAAATCCTCCGCCGATCGGGGGCCGGTAGCATGGCCGACGTGCGTGAACGGTGGCTTTCCGGGCGGGCCGTGTCGCTCCACGCGGCGGCGCTGGTCTTCGTGCCGGGCTGCGCCCTCGCGGCGTGGTGGCAGATCGGTCGGGCCCAGGACGGGAACCAGCTCAGCTACTTCTATTCGGTCATGTGGCCGGCCTTCGGCCTCCTCGCCCTGTACTTCTGGTGGCTGCTGATCCACACCGACTACGACAACGTCGGCCTCAAGGGCATGCGGCGCCAGCAGGCGCAGGCGGCCGTGGCGGACGACGCGCCGGGCGAGGCCACCTCGCCGGTTGCGCCGGCCGCCGCCGCGGAGGCACCGGCCCCCGCCGCCGACATGGAGGTGGACGACCCGGAGCTGGCCGCCTACAACGCCCGACTGGCCGAGCTGTCCGCCGCGGGCCCCAAGACCTGGCGCAAGAAGGAGCCGGTCGTGGTCCGTCGGGCGCAGTGAGGCGCCTCACCGAGCGGGGCCTGAAGGGGGCGCTCTTCCGCTACCAGCTCATGGCCAACATCGTGGGCGTGCTCATCATCCCGCTGTTCCTGTTCTTCTTCCTGCATCTCGCCGGCGCGGGGAGCTTCACGCTCGAGCTCGCGGTGTTCGGCGTGGGCCACGGCTACCTCTACATCGTGTACCTCATCGCCGCGGGCTTCCTCGCGCTCAAGGCGCGCCTGCACATCCCGTGGATCATCCTGATGTTCGCGGCCGGCCTCCTGCCCGGGGTGACCTTCCTGGTCGAGTGGCTCGTCGTCACCCGCAAGATCCAGCCGCTGATCGCCGCCCAGGCAACCGACGCGGCCGGGACGGGGGTCAGCCCAGCCGCTCGATGACGGTGCCGTTGGCCTGGCCGCCGCCCTCGCACATCGTCTGGAACCCGTAGCGGCCGCCGGTCGCCTCCAGGTGGTTCAGGAGCGTGCCCATCAGGCGTACCCCGCTCGCGCCCAGCGGATGGCCGATGGCGATCGCCCCGCCCCGCGGGTTGAAGCGGTCCATGTCGTAGGAGAACTCCTTCTGCCACATGAGGGCGATCGCCGCGAAGGCCTCGTTGCACTCCACGGCGTCGAACTCGTCGACCTTCATGCCGGAGCGCTCGAGGAGCTTGTGGGTCACCGGCACCGGTGCGGAGAGCACGATGGCGGCGTCGTCCGCCGCCACGGCGAAGTGCGCGAAGCGGGCACGGATCGGGAGGCCGAGCGCCTCGGCCACCGAGCGCTCCGCGATCAGCATGGCCGCCGCCCCGTCGGTCGTCTGCGAGGAGTTCCCGGCGGTGATGTCCGGGGCCGTGTCGGGCTCCCAGTGCTGGGCCGGGGGCAGCCCGGCGAGCGCCTCCGCGGTCGTCGTGCGGCGGATGCCCTCGTCGGCGCGCAGGAAGTCGCCCGTCAGGCTCCCGTCCTCCGCCTTGATCGGCACCTCGAGGGCCTCGCGGCCGAAGTGCCCGCTGTCCCAGCTCTCGGCGGCGCGGCGATGCGACTCGAGCGCGTAGGCGTCCATCTCCCCCCTCGTGATCCCGTAGCGGTCGGCGAGGACCTGGCTGACCCGGAACTGCGTCCAGAGCCGGCCGTCGACCGCCTGCATGAACGAGGGCGGGAACGGCCCCGTCCCGCCCCGCGCGTTGGACGCCAGCGGGACGCGGCTCATGACCTCGACCCCGCACGCAATCACCAGGTCGTAGTGGCCGGCCGCCACGCCCGCCGCGCCGAAGTGGACGGCCTGCTGGGACGAGCCGCACTGGCGGTCGACGGTGGTCGCCGGCACCGACTGGGGGAACCCGGCCGAGACCCATCCGTTGCGGGCGACGTTCGTGCTCTGCTCGCCCACCTGGCTCACGCAGCCGCCGATGACGTCGTCGATGCGCGCGGGATCGACGCCCGTCCGCTCGACCAGCGACGTGAGCGCGAAGGCCAGCAGGTCGGCCGGGTGCCAGTGGGCCAGCGCGCCCCCGCGCTTGCCGAATGCCGTGCGCACGACGTCGACGATCACGGGCTCTCTTGCTTTGCTCATGGGCGCTCCTTTTCGTGACAAACTCAGCGAAGAAGTGGATCCTCGACGGAGGCCGCGGGGAATTCCGTCGAGGGATCCCGGTCAGCTCTCAGGGCTCGGGGCGCCCTCCGAGGATGGACAGTCTTCCAATCCGGATCCGGCGCCACCCATCTCGTCCTCGACCATGTCTGCAACCTGCGGCGCGCTCTCGGCGCCGCCCGTCGTGTCCACCAGTGCGGCCGCCCGTGCACCTGCCTCCTCACGTCGCGACAGCAACTGGTCAATGGCGGTCGCAGCTCCTGCGGGAGTCCCATCGTAGGCGACGCGGCCCCTATCGAGAACGAGCGCCTTGCTGGCCAGGCGCAGCACCCGGTCCACCTGCTGCTCCACGACCAACATTGCCGTGCCGTTGCGATTGATCGCTTCCAGGCCCTCGTAGACGGTGTCGACGACGACCGGTGCCAGTCCGAGCGAGAGTTCATCGGCCACCAACAGCTTTGGGGGCACGACCAGCACCTTGGCCAGCGACAGTAGGCGCTGCTGTCCCCCGGACAGCGTTCCGGCGACTTGCTTCCGCCGTTCTCCGAGAATGGGAAAGGCCTCGTAGGCGCGCGCCAGATTCGCGGCCACGCTGCGCCGACCTGCTCGCTGGCGAAAGACGAGCACGAGGTTCTCCTCGACGCTGAGGCTCGAGAACACCCCCCTGCCCTCCACCACGTGGGCCACACCCAACCGGGCGATCCTCCATGCAGACAGCTTCGTGACGTCGGTCCCGGCCAGCGTGACGGATCCCTCCGTCGCCGTCACCAGTCCGGTGATCGTCCGGGCCACGGTCGATTTCCCCGCGCCGTTCGATCCGATCAGCGCCACCACCGCACCGGCCGGGATGCTGAACGAGACGTCAAAGAGCGCTCGGTACGGACCGTAGCCTGCCGAGAGGTTCTTGACCTCGAGGATCTCGCCTCCGCGTTCAGCGGTGAGCACCCCCGCAGCGGGCGAGGAGGCCGAGGAGGAATGCCCGATGCTCGTCACACCGACTGCCCGAGGTAGGCATGGCGGACCACTGGGTCCTCCATCACCTCTTCGAAGGACCCCTCCGCGATCTTGCTGCCGAGGTCCATCACGACGGCCCTGTCGACCACCTCCGCCACGATGCCGAGATCGTGCTCCACCAACAGCACGGCCGTCCCTCGATCGCGCTGGATGATGCGGAGCACGGCCGCAAGATCCGCCGTCTCGTGCTCGTCGAGACCCGACGAGGGCTCATCGGCGAGCAAGAGCCTCGGCTCGCCCGCCAGCGCTCGGGCGAGCTCGACGAGGCGGCAGTTGCCGAGACCCAGGGCGGACACCGGCGTGTCGGCGAGTTCAGTGAGACCGACGAGCGCCATGGTGCCCTCGACCTTTTCGCACTCTTCGTCGGTGGGACGACTCATGTTGCAAAGGTCCTTCCAGAGCCGGCCCGCGCGACTCCGGGCACGTTCGGCAACCATGAGATGGTCACGTACCGTCATGTCGGCGAACACCTCGGCCCTCTGATACGTGCGACCGATGCCCATCCGCGCCCGCTTGTACGTCGGGAGACCCCTGAGCGAACGGCCTTCGAACTCGATGCTCCCCCGGTCGTTCTTCAGCTGCCCGCAGACGCAGTTGAAGAGCGTCGTCTTGCCGGCGCCGTTGGGTCCGACGAGCCCGACGCTCTCGCCCGCCTGCACGTCGAACGTGATGTCCTGGACCGCGTTGACCCCCCCGAAGGCCTTTGCCACTCCGCGGAGCGCCAGGAGGGGTCCTTGCTCAGCCACGAACGGCCTCTTCGCTCAGGCCCCCGGCAATTAATGGTTCGCCCTGTGAGCCGGCGTCGGGTTGCGATCCGGGAAACAGGCGCTCGAACAACGGCTCGAATCGTTGCATCGAACGTCGCTTCTGGAATTCGAGGATGCCCTCGGGGTGCTGGGCGTACGTCAGTGCCCCGAAGGCGAACAGCACGAACGTCAGGTTGGCGAACTGCGCCGGTGCGTACCCGAGGAGCTTCTGGATGATGACATACCCGAAGGCCCCCTGAATCGCCCCCTCCACCGTCGTGACCCCGGTGGTCACCACGATCACCACGAAGGCGAGGCTGAAGACGTAGTTGAACTGCTGGGGATTGGCAACGCCCTGCTGGATCACCAGCAAGGTGCCGCCTATGCCCGCGACCGCGCCCGACAGGGCGAAGATCAGGATGCGCTGCCAAGTCAGGTTGATACCGATACCGGCGGCAGCGGTCTCACTGCCACGCATGGCGCCGAGGAGTCGGCCCACGGTGCCACGACGGATCATCAGAATCGCCAAGGTGACCACGACCAGGACGGAGAAGGTCGCAAGGAAGAGCGCGTGACCGTTTGGATTGAGGAGGCCGAAAGGGCTTCCCCAGTCGACGTTGTTCATCGGTCCGAGGCCGCCCGACCCTCCGCCGAGCGTCTGCGAGCTCTGGATGATGTTGTCGAAGACCAGGGCGGCACCCAGTGTCATCAGAGCCAGCCCGAGACCCCGGAGTCGGAGGGAGAGGACTGCCAGCAGAACCGCCACCGCAGCCGCAAATGCCGCTCCGACCACCATCCCGGCCATCATCGGGAGGCCGAGGTGGTTGGCGAGCTGCGCCGCCGTGAACGCGCCCACACCCGCCAAGCCGGCCTGGGCCAGTGACAACTGGCCCCCCATGCCGGTGATCAAGGTGATGGAGAGGAAGAGCGTGGAGAAGGCGAGGCCCTGGTTGAGCACGCTCTCCCAATCCCGCGGGATCCAGGTCAGCATGGAGACGATGAAGAGCCCGAGCACGACATACCACAGGACGCTGATCACCCGACCCATGGCCGGCGTGCGAACCGCTGCCGCCAGCGGCGGCAGCGGCGGGTCCACCGAGGCGAGCGGGTCCGTGGCCTGATCGAGCTTCCGCATCCCGGGATGGAAAAGCAACGCCCCGACCAGCACGAGGAAGGGCAAGCTGGGAAGGATCGACGTGAAGAGAAAGCTCTGGGTGGGGAGGTAGCCCTGCAGGGTGAAGGTCGCGACGCCAATGAGCACCGCGGCGACGGCCGCGACGGCCATGGACCGGAAGGCCGCACACGCCGCGGCGGCGATCGCGGCCACCATGAGCGTGAGGAACGGCTGTGCCTGCACCTGGCTGAAGTTGGGCGCGAGCAAGATGCCCGCGAAGCCGGCCAGGAAGCTCGAGATCATCCATGCCACCGCGACCACGCCGCCGGCGTTGACCCCGTCGAGCTGCACCAGCCGACGGCTCTCCACCGCCCCGCGCATCTGCAGCCCGAGCGGGGTCAACCGCATCATCACGCCCATGGCGAACAACACCAGGGCGGTGAAGACGATGGCGCTCATGTCCAGCCCGTTGAGGGGTGCCCCGGCCAGGGTGAAGTAGACGGTGTTGGGGTTGAAGACGATGCTCGGGGGCGCGTAGTAGTTCTGTGGGATGAACACCTGCATCAGAGCCGGGATGCCGACGAGGAGGCTGATGGAGGTGACGAGCTTCGCCATGTTGTTGGAGTTCGGGATCCGGCTGAACAGCAGGCGGTCGAACGCAAGTCCGAGCAGCGGAGAGACCACAACCACCGCAATGACGAAAGCGAGCCATTCCGAGAGGTGCGCGCTCTGGATCAGCGCCGTGAACAGCAGCGCGGCGACATAGGCCTGGGCGGCGAACGCAAAGTTGAAGACCCCGGTCGCCCTGTAGGTGAGCACCAGGGCCACCGCGACGAGGGCGTACGTGCAGCCATAGGGGATGCCCGGAACGGCGAAACCGAGGAACTGCTCCATTCCCGACGTCCCCTACCCCTGCGTCCTGCTCGTTCTTCTCGCCTCGCAGCTCAGCCGACCGGTGTGCCCGAAGGCGCCGGAATCGGGTCGGCGTGTGTGTAGCTCGAGCCCGGGCTGCTGCCCGAACCGTTCAGAATCGAGCCGGACAACCTGAAGCACATGAAAACCTGTGGCTTCTTGGCGATCACCGTGACGTACTTGTCTCCCTGCACCTGAATGAAGGCGCTGCAGGTGTTGTTCGTGATGGGATAGGTGTGGCCGCCACCCCCGGGGCTCCAATTGACCGGAGTCGTAAGCCCGTTGGAGGTGTAGGCCGTCATCTTGTTGATCGCATTGATGACGCCCAGCTGCGTCGGGTTCGGGCCGTCCGCCTTGAGGCCGGCCACCAACAACGCCGCCGACTCCCAGCCCTGGATCGCCACCTCGTCGTAGACCCACTTCGGCTCGTACTTCTTCATGGCGGAGATGTACGCCGCCAGCCCCGGGTAGTCCTTCTGCGGTGCATCGAACGGTACGTGCTGGATGTTGAAGTACACGCCCTGCATCAGGTCCTGGTACTGGTTCAGCGTGCTCTGGTCGTTGCCGTCGAGCCACAACTGCTTGGCCTGGATCCCGTACTGCTGAATGCCGCGGGCCAGGCTGATGTTTCCGGTGATGTCCATGCAGCTGAGAATGAAATTGGTCCCGGCCGCCTTCATGCGTTCCGCGTCGGGGATGACGCTGGCCCCGTAGCCGATGCTCGTGTCCACGTAGCTGACCTTGATGCCCGCATCCTTGTAGGCGGACACCGCCTGGTTGCACGACCCATTCGAGGAAGCGATGTTGTAGGCCAGGACGCCCACCGACGGCGTCTTCTGGACCTGCTTAGCCAGGTAGATCCAGGCTGGGTCGCCCGCCGCGTCGTCCTGGATCGACCCACCGGCGGCGAAGAGGTTGACCGGCCCGTTCCAATTGGCGGTCACGTTGTAGCCGAACGTCGGGGTGCAGGTCTGCACGAAATACGTCGGCGTGAAGAAGGCGGTGGCCACTCCCGCCACCGCGAACACGTGGTCCTGGTCGACCAGGGTGTGCTCCAAGGCGGTGTCCTGGCTGGGGTTGCCGGTGTCGTCGGTGTTGTAGTTCAGCTCGATCTTGCGCCCGTCGACGCCACCATGCGCATTGACATAGTCGTAGTACGCCTCGATGCCCGGCACGAGGGACTCGAAGTTCGAGGCGATTGGCCCGGTCAGGGTGGACATGGCCCCGGTGCTGATGGTCGTTGCCGTGACGCCCGGCGATTGATTCGCTGAAGCGCACGCCCCAGTGGTGGTGGTGGCCAGCGAATGCACCGCGGCCGTCGCGCTCGACGCGGGAAGTGCCAGCACCGTGCCCGCGGCAATGATCAGTAACGCACACGCGCTGGTGGTCGCCCGTGCAATTGCTCCCACGTGTCTGGTTCTCATGGCCTTCCCCTCGTTCCAACCAGTCATCATCAACCCCCGATCCGGCTCTCGCCGATTTACCCGCGACCGCAGCCGGTCACTGTAGCTGTAGGGCTTCACGCCCATTGCTCACCCCTTGTGCTCTATCACGTCTCTGAACTGCCGAGACTTCACCTTCATCCGTTGTGTTCGCAAAACGTCGTCTCACCCACCTATGCCAGGAACAACCTCCGCCGGTCGAACTCGCGCAGCGCCCGAACCTCCTGGCTGCTCACCGCCGCCAACTCCTCCACCTCGCGCGCGACGTCGGGCTCGTACCCGCACGAGGACCTGAAGGCACGGATCCTCTCCTCCAACGTCCCGTCCCCGGAGGGCACCGCGGCCAGGCGGAGCACGCCGTCTTCCCGACGGAGAATGCCCTTATCGGTGACGACGCTCGTGACCCGCTCCCCCGGCGACGTGACATAGGCCGCGGTGCGCGGCAGCCGCTCGGGTCGGGCCAACGTCACGACCACACAGGCCGTGGCCCGGCTGGCCACGTCGTTGGCCCCTCCCGAGCCGACGAGGAAGCGCCCTCCCGCCAGCTCGGTCGAGTTGAGGCACCCGGCACTGTCGACCTCCGCCGCGCCGAGACAGCCCACCGTCTTGGTGCCCGGGCCGCCGATCACCATGCCGAGGACGGCGGACGCGTCGGAAAGGTACGGCGTGGAGGGGAAGACCCGCTGGTTGAAGATGTAGGGGTCCGCCGGCGTGGGCTCGTAGCCCCACAGGCCGAGCTCGGCCGTGAGCACCACCCGGCTGCCGGCTGCCCTCGCCCGCGCCACGGCCACCCAGGCCGCCAGGTTCGCCACGCCCGCCCCGGCCAGCACGGCATCGGCGCCCACCGCGCCGACGACCCGCTCGAGCTCACGCGCCCCGAGCGAGGCCGCCTGCTCCCACTGGGTGTAGGAGTGGTCCTCGACGACCGGGTTGGCGTCGGCGTCCGCCTTCCACGACATCGGGTCGGACCGCCCTTCGAGCCACAGCAGGTGGTCCGTGCCGACGCGCGTCAAGTAGTCCTCGTGGGTCGCCGGGCCGAGCACCCACTCGTCCACGTAGTCGTCGAACTCGCCGTGCGCAGCGGCTGCGGCAGCCGCGCTCCAGTGCGCGATGTCCTCCCCGTAACTGCGCACCGGGAGGCCGGGCGCATAACAGCCACCCGGGTGGGCGCCGTAGGGCGCCTCCACCACGGCCAGGACCCGGTGACCGGGGACCCGGACGCGGTGCCCCAGGCCCTCGAGGTCGTCGACGACGCGCTCCACGGTCGCCACGACGCCGCGCCGCGCCGCCCAGGCCCCCCACACGCCGTCGAGCAACGGCTCGGAGAACGCCAGGTTGCCCGCGGGGTCGGCGGCCGCAGCGTGCACCAGCGCGACGTCGGGCACGAGAGGCTGCAGGATGCCGAGCGGGCCGAGGGGCGACTCCACGACGCTGAACGCCTCGTTGTCGGCCATGGACGACCCGACCAGGGAGCCGGTCACCGCGGCGGGCAGCCCGCGGGCGGCGGCCTCCAGGCGCTGGGACAGCGTGAGGATGGACCAGTGCTCGACCTCGACCTCGCCCGACTCGTAGGCCTTCCGGAAGATGGGGTTCGGCGTGTACGTCGGGAAGCTGTTGCCGGAGTAGGCGGTCACGACCTTGCGGACGAGCCCGCCACGGAAGAAGGCCGCGCCCAGTGCCCCCAGGCTGGTCATGACGAGGGTGAAGCCGGGATCGGTGCCCCAGAACTGACGAGCCAGCTCGCGCGCCGCGGCCGTCCAGCGGCTGTGGCCCATCATCACCAGCACGGTGTCCCCGGGTTGCACGTTCCGGGCCACGGCCTCGGCCAGGGAGGTCACCACCGAGCCCGACGACGAGGAGGTCGACGACGTCACAGCACCTGCGCCACGGCAGGCACCGAGACGCGAATCACCTGGTCCAGCCCCATTTTTCTCCCCAACCCAACCTGACCACCGTGTCAGGTTAGCCATTTCGGCCATGCCCGGCACTACCATGCACCGCGCATGGGAACGCCGAGAGTCCGACGTGACCCGGCACCCGCCGCCAAGGCGCCGGCGAGGTCCTCGTCGGCCCGCAAGGCGGCGACCCCCAAGGGCCGATCCGCCGTCGCCACGACCGGGCCCGGGGCGCCGGACTCCGTGGGCGGGGCGGCCGACGGACGCGGGCGGGGCACGCCAGGCGGCACCGGCAACCCCGACGCGCCCGACCTCGCCGACGGCGACAACGGCGGCGCGCCCGCCGCCAAGCGCGTGCTGCGCAGCCAGGGCCGCCGGACCATGCGCCGGCTGCTCGATGCGGCGATGACCGCCTTCGACCGCCGGGGCTACCACGCCACCCGGGTCAACGACATCGTCGAGATCGCCAAGACGTCGCACGGCACCTTCTACCTGTACTTCTCGAACAAGGAGGACCTGCTGCGGGCACTGGTCGCCGAGGCGGCGGCCGACTCGCAGAAGATCTACGAGTCGTTCAGCACGCTCCCCTCACCGGGCGGCACGCCGCAGTGGGAGGACGTACGCGGCTGGGTGCAGGCCTACTCGGAGCTGTGGACGCGGTACGCGCCGCTCTTCCGCGTCTGGGCCGAGCTGGTCACGGTCGACCGCGAGCTGGGCCGGACGATCCGTCACACCTTCTCCCGGATCTCCTATGCGCTCACCGTGCGCATCGGGCCGGACTCCTCGGGCCACGAGCTCGACCCCACCGCGGCGGGCCTGGCCGCCCTGGCGATGCTCGACCGCTTCCACTACCTGCGCGAGTTCGTGGGGAAGCCCGTCGACGACACCGCCCTCGACACGCTGACCACCATGCTCTACCGGGCGCTGTTCGACCCGAACGCGTAGCCGGTTCCGACCGCGCCCGCGGACGCGACCCTCGGGGGGCGCCTCAGCCCTCCGGGAACACCCGGTCGAAGATGGTGTCGACGCCGGAACCGTGCAGGGTCAGCCCACCGTCCACCACGATGTTCTGGCCCGTGACGAACCGGGCCAGGTCGGAGCACAGGAAGACCACCACGTCGGCGATGTCCTCGGGCTCGCCGACCCGGCCCACGGGCGTGCCCGTGACGAAGCGCTCCTCTTGGTCGGGCATGTACTCGAACCACGGGGCCGTCATGGTCGTCCGGATCATCCCGGGCGAGACCGCGTTGACTCGGATGGTCGGCCCGTACTCGAGCGCGGCGGACGCGGTCAGCGCCGCCACCGCCGCCTTGCTGGCGGAGTAGGGGCCCTCCCCCGCCGCGGGCCGCGTCCCGCTGATGGACGCCGTGCTGACGATGGAGCCGCCGCCCGCGGCGCGGATGTGGGGCACCGCGGCGCGGATGCCGGCCCACACGCCCGTCAGGTTCACCCGCAGCACGCGGTCCCATTCGGACACGTCCAGCTCGTGCAACCGGTTGAAGGCGGAAGTCCCGGCGTTGTTGTAGATGATGGACAGGCCACCGAGCTCGGACGCCGCCGCGTCGACGGCGGCCTTCATGGCGTCGGGGTCACCCACGTCGACGCCGAAGGCGACGCCTCCGATCTCCTTCGCCACCTGCTCGGCCGACGGGGCGTCGACGTCGAACACGGCGACGCGCGCACCCTCCTCGGTCATCCGGCGACAGGTCGCCCGCCCGATGCCCGAGCCACCCCCGGTCACCACCGCCGTGCGGCCGTCAAGCAGGCCCATCGTCCCCTCCTGTCTCGGTCTCCCTGCCGGCCCAGGGCGGCTGGAGCACCAGTGGCTCGTCGAGCTCTCGGATCAACAGCTCCTGCGCCATGCTCAGGTGGAGGGAGCCGTCCTCGCCGTGCATGGTGGCACGGATGGTGGAGCGCCCGCCCGCGTTGACCAGCGTCTGGAGGTCGAAGATGCTCCACGCGTCGGCGCGCCAGGGACGGTGGAACCAGACGGCGTGGTCGAGGCTGGCGTCGGTGTGGGTCCCCCACGTCCCGAGGCTCAGGGGGCGAAAGGCGGCGCCGGTCATGTCCGAGAAGTAGGCCAGCAGGCAGGCGTGCACGGCAGGATCGTCGGGCAGCGCCTGGCGGGTCCGGAACCAGCACCGTCGGGTCGAGAGGAACGTCCCGTCCTCTCGCTGCTCGGTGGCGCCGAGCTCGCGGATGTCGAAGGGGAACGGGGCCTCGACGCCCTCGACCTCGTTCGGCGGGGGGATCCCCGGTCCCACCGCCAGCTGGTAGTCGTCGCCGTCCTCGGGAAGGTGGAACGAGCAGGTCATGTGGAAGGTCTGCTTGCCCTCCACCACGCTGACCACGTCCCGCGTGCTGAACGACCGCCCGTCGCGCACGCGGTCGACGACGTGGGTGGTCCGGGCCCCCGGGGGCGTGGGGCGCAGGAAGTACCCGTGGAGCGAGTGCACCTGCAGCTCCGGCGGGGCCGTCTGCATGGCCGCGCTCAGGGCCTGGGCCACCACCATGCCCCCGAAGGTGCGGCCGCCCACCCACCAGTCGGGGCTCGTGCTGGCGAAGGCCCGCCTTCCCTGGGCGTCGGGCTCGATGGGACGCGCCCGCATGGCGTCGACGAGCTCGGCGACCGAGGCCGTCACGACCTCGGCTTCCTCGGCTTCGTCAAGCTCCACGGCCGCCCTCCCCGGTCGCCCCGTTCACCTCAGGTCCACCTCGACCGACAGGCCCTTGGCGGCCAGGTCGACCCGCCGGTTGTCGTCGGCGTAGCGCAGACCCTGGACGTTGAAGAGCCGTACCTCCGGGGCGTGGATGGGGAAGGGGCCCCAGTGCCACGTGCCCAGGTGCAGCACCAGGGAATCCAGCGGCTCCAGCCGGAAGGCGCGGATCGACTCGGCGTCCGCGGCCTCGGTGAACTCCACCCCGGCCGGCGCCACCGCGATGACGGCCGGCACGTTGATGCACAGCAGGGACTGGGTGTGGGTGTCGTGGCGGTAGAGCATCTCGCAGCGCAGGCCACGCTCCGTCTCCGGCACCTCGTCGAGGGTGTGCCCAATGAGGTTCACGTGGGGATCGGCCCATTCGAACGTCATCCGGTGCGCACCGTCCCGGGGGTCGGTGTCGGCGACCGGCAGCCAGCCGAAGGGCGCCCACGCGTCCTCGGTGATGCGCTCCGGCACCAGGACCCTGCTCACTTGCCTTGACTCGTCTGTGGACATCGCTCACTCTCGTCCGCGTCGACCGTTGTCGTCCAGCGGTGCGCCACCGGCGCTCCGCGGCCTAACCTGACACCGGAGTCAGTCTACGAAACCTTGGGAGGCCCTCAGGATGGACGTACGCAGCATCGAGGCGAAGGCGCCGGTCGTCGAGCACAACGGCACCGTTCCGGTCTGGTGGATGATCGAGTCCCGCGAATTCAAGGACATCACCGACGGGGGGTACCTGGAGCTGGTCAACGAGTTCGAGGTCCCCGGCGGGGGCCTGGTCGACCCGCACTCCCACCCCACCCACGAGTTCTATTACGTGATGAACGGCAAGGGGGTCATGACGATCGACGGTGATGAGCGTGAGATCTCCCAGGGCGACCTCGTGTACATCCCGCCGGACAAGGTGCACTCGCTGCGCCCGATCAGCGACCACGCGCCGATCCACTGCTTCTGCTTCGCCATCGGCGTGAAGGGTGCCGGCGCCATCAACTACACGACTCACTAGGTGGCGCGCGTTCTCGTCACCCGCCCGCTGACCGAGGGCGGCACCGATCCCCTCGTCCATGCCGGCCACGAGATCGTGGTGTCGGGCGACCCGCTCTCGGCGGACGAGTTGACGACGCTGGCACCGCAATTCGACGGAATCGTCTGCCATCTGACCGACCGGATGGACGAGACCGTGCTCTGGGCGGGCCGAGCCGGGATGCTCCGTGTCGTCGCCAACGCAGCGGTCGGCTACGACAACATCGACGTCCCCGCGGCCGCCGGTCTGGGCATCACGGTGTGCAACACGCCGGGAGTGCTCGATGACACCACCGCCGACCTCGCCTTCCTCCTCATCCTCGCCGCCACGCGCCTGGCGTCCGATGCCGAGCGGGACCTGAGGGAGGGCCGCTGGAAGGGATGGGGCTTCGGCACCCACCTCGCCCGCGACGTCCACGGGGCGACCCTCGGGCTGGTGGGTTTCGGCCGCATTGCGCGGGCGGTGGCGCAGAGGGCTGCGGGATTCGACATGGACGTCATCCACACCACCCGCAGCGACACGGGCCTCAGCGGCTGGGTCCCCACCCTCGACCAGCTGCTGTCGCGCTCCGACATCGTGAGCCTCCATGTGCCGCTGACCGAGTCCACCCGCCATCTCATCGGCGCGGCGGAGCTTGCCCTGATGAAGCCAACGGCGATCCTGGTCAACACGGCCCGCGGGCCGGTGGTGGACGAAGATGCCCTGGTCGACGCGCTCGAGGCGGGCACGCTCTTCGCCGCCGGCCTCGACGTCTTCGACGGAGAGCCGGCGCTGAACCCCCGGTTGCTGACCGCCCCGCGGACGACGCTGCTCCCCCACATCGGGAGCGCCACCATCGCCACGCGGACCCGTATGGGGCGCCTCGCCTGCCAGGGAGTCGCCGACGTGCTGGCCGGGCAGGCGCCTCCCAACGTCGTCCTTCCCGCGCCGAAATCCTGAGGGGGCCGACCGTTCCTTCCGGGGTCGGACAGACCCCAGTGATTTTCCGTGGACCGAGCGGTACGATCGGCCGGTCGTGTGAATCATTTCTCCCCTGGCGCGGAGGAGGTGGCCATGGGCACGGTCCGAGGACTGGCCGTCATCGCGCTCTCGACGGTGATGGCGCTCGCCCTGACCGGAGTGCTCGCGAGCCAGATCCCCTCTTCGCCGGCCGCCGCGACCACGCCCAGTTGGCAGACCACCGCCAGCTATCCCCCGCAGGTGAACGTGTCGGCTGTCTCGTGCGCCCCGAACTCCGCGTCCCCCAGTTCCGCCACATGCGTCGCCGTCGGTGACGACGGGGGCCACCTGGCCTCCATCATCGTGACGGACGACGGGGGGTCCACCTGGTCCCGTTCGGCTCCGCCGGCCGGCGTCACGTCGCTGGACACGGTTTCTTGCCCCTCGGCCTCGATCTGTTACGCCGGCGGCGGCCAGGGGATCATCAAGTCGAGCGACGGTGGCGCGACGTGGAGCGTCGAGGACTCGACGTTTCCTGCCGAGTCGATTTCATGCTTCACGATCGATGAGTGCACAGCTGTCGAGGGCATCAAGATTTCCAAGACCACTGACGGAACAAGCTGGAGTTCCCAGACTGCTCCCTCTGGCACCGACGCTCTCTCTAGCGTGTCATGTTCCACCGCGATGACATGCGCAGCCGTGGGAGTGGTAAACGGAGATCCGGCCATCATCGGGACTCAGGACGGCAGCACATGGACGACTCTTCCGCACCCTACGGTTGGCCTTCTGTCGTCGGTCTCCTGCGCAACGTCAACGACCTGCGTTGCGGTTGGAGTCGCGCCTGGTGGTGGATCCACGTCACTTAGTACCAACAATTTCTCGAGTTGGAATGAGCCAAGTTCGATACCGACTGGCTCCCAGCTGACAGCCATTGACTGCCCCCTCGACACGACCTGCATCGCAGTCGGCACCAACCTGACTTCCGATCCGTATGTCATCGGCACCTCCAATAACGGGACGACCTGGTCACCTCAGTCAACTCCGTCTGGTGCCGTCGATCTCAC
>Ga0182030_10004466_pt1 | contig 29810 bp, 28 predicted proteins | sample 812S3MmetaG_FD_121299 | JGI IMG/M metagenome (GOLD analysis project Ga0182030, IMG submission 121299) | Permafrost microbial communities from Stordalen Mire, Sweden - 812S3M metaG (Illumina Assembly) | ecosystem: Environmental > Terrestrial > Soil > Wetlands > Permafrost | place: Sweden...
CGCACGTGATGATGATGAATTCAAAAAACAAAAGACTGCGGTAACTCATGTAAACAAGATTGTAGAATCACTCGATACGTTCGGAGCCGAAGGCCGTCTCGCCTTGATCCCGTTGCTTGACGACCCCGATCAGGGCATTCGGACTTTCGCCGCCGCCGATCTCCTCAAGGTCATTCCCGAACGGGCGGTCGCCGTTCTGAAAGAGATTGAGAGAGGGCCTACCTATTTCCCGCGCATCACTGCAGGAAATTTTCTCGAAAGTTACGCTAAGGGAAAATGGCCCAGGTAGACTATTTCGCGCTCCGACGTTCACCTGAAGGCGAGGACGACGCTACGAAGCATCGGCGCGAGCGCTTCCTGAGAGAGGTCGTCGAATTCGATTCCGCGATTTGGGACCTCATTCAGGTGAGGCAGCACTGTCTGAAAACTCCTGAAACGATATATAACGATTCCTTGCCCCACCCAATCGTAAGTCATTGTTTTAGATAACTTCGAGCAGCCGCCCCTGGGCGCCACTTACCACGCAACTTCAAGCCATTAGCTATTTTGTGATTTGCCTCACTCGCCCTATTGCTCTGTTTTCACATGAGATGCAGGTTCAGGTGACCTATCGCGGCTGTGATCGAACCAGCGTTGCAGTTGGGCGCTAGCGTGTCCGAAGCATTGAATCGCTGCGCGAAAGCGCGGGCGCTTCTCTATCTTCCATCAGAGTCACCGCTCGAACTATGATGCGTCCTAGACTGGAGTTGAAAGCCGTTTCCAGGTTACCCCCAGACAGAGGCAACGCAGGCTGTCGCGGGATAGCCGACCCCAATTCCAAGAAACGCGCCGGCCAGCACGTCGCTTGGGTAATGATGCGCCGTCGCTAAGCGCGACCAGGCGACGCAGACTCCCATGGCGACAGCCCACAAGGTCGTTGCAGGCCATAATATGACAATGGGCGTCAGCACTCCCGCCAGCGTCATCGTGTGTCCGCTTGGGAATGAATGCGCGTCAAGCGTGTCGAGCAGGCTTCGCAATTCGGGGGCGGCTTGAAACGGCCGACGGCGACAGAACGCTCGTTTCATGATGGGGTAAAAGCAATGCAGCAGAAGCGCGCTGACGGCTGCCGACGCAACGATTCGGAGGCCGAAAAGTCCCCATTGCATCAATATTATTCCGCCAAGCAGGGGATAGATCCAACCATTACCGAGCTTGGAAAAAATGATCGCCAGCGACCTCGGGACCGGCGATCTCGCCGTTCGCGTAGCCGCGCGGACCACACGTAATTCCGCGGCCGCCAGCCGACTGACGAGGCCTCCGACGTCGCTGTATGCCATGGCTCGTAAGTTCTTTTCTGCGTCAGATCCTCGCTGCGGCTCGTTCTCTGCCCGTGACGGAACTACGGGATCAGGTTTTAAGAACGTCTGCCGCCGGCTCGAAAGAGTTTTCATCACAATCCCGCTCAATTCTAATGTAAATTCCCATCCCCTATGAACCGGTAATCCCTCTCCATTCCTCCAACATGGAGCCACACTATCACTCAAATACGGTAAAGCCCTATTTTTGATTTTTTTAAGGTCGAAAGCCTGCTGCCGAGGACAAAACGTCGGGCGCACCGACGGGGAAGACCTGCATCAAGCTTCGAGCACGCCTTAAGAAACGGCGGGTTCGACGCGCGCGACGGCTGCTTCGTCGGGGGATCTTATTTCACGGCCAAAGATTGCATGGTGACGCCTGCTTTCGCGATTTGCTTGAGAGCTGGCAGATCGAGGAACGTCAAACGCTTTCCGCGCCCGATGCGAACGAGGTTCTTTCCCTTCAGCACCGTCAAATTGCGGCAAACGGTTTCCAGCGCCAAGCCGAGATAATCGGCGATTTCAGGACGAGAAACTGGCAGATCTATTTCGACCTGCGAAGCGTCGTTATCATCCAACAGCGCAACCAGGAAACTCGCCAGCCGCTCGATCGCGGTTTTTCTGCCGAGAGCCGTCGCTAGATCGCGCAGGCGGTGAATCTCGTCATACATCGCAGTCGTCAACGGAGCGCCGTGATGGGGCCCGGCATGGCTCCAACGGGCGGCGTGACGGTAGAGTATGGTCTTCTTCAGCGCGACGGCGGAGCAATCATGAAATTCGCGCGCCGTGATGCCGATGAAGCGCCCCGCCCCGGAAATATCGAGAATTTGCCGCCGTCCGCCCGAAAGGTTGCGCAGCACCATGACGGCGCCCTGCAAAATTTCGAACACATCCGTCGAAGCATCGCCCGCGGAGAAAATCGAGTCGCGCGCGACATAGCGGCACAAATCCGAAGACGGGAATCGAATGCAGCGTTGCCTGTCGACCGACGAGTCGGTCACGAAATTGCCTCGGGTCGCGAATGCGAATGAAATCATCTGAGTTCCAATTCCGGTCCCCAGTCGCCGCCAGTTTAGGCGGTCGGAGAGGACACCGCTAGATCGCCGATTGGTCTCGCAAGTTGCATGGTCCCATTCGCGAGGCTTGCTATCAATTTGGGCACTGTGTAGACACTCATGACAAATGTAATCAACCAAATATTCGCTGACGATAAGTCATAGAGTCTATAAATCGGAAGCCATAACCGCTGTCAATTGAGTTAAATCAATTTCTGCCTTCGCCAAGGCGAAGGTGTTTAGCGTCAACTTGACTTGGAAAAACTGATAAAGAGTGACAGCGACGGGTTCGAGCGTCGAATGTCTATTGAGACCCAGCCATCTATATAAGTTCGGGTCATTGACGAGTTTGGAGCAACGCCTCGGGGTGGGACGCCCAGCTATGAGGTTCGCGCCTGTCATGCCCGTCATCCGCGGAACATTTCATCGACGATCTGACGGCAATTCGGCGATGGTCAAAATGTCTGCGTGACGCGCATAAACCGCCGCTCGCGTTTGGCATTTCGCCGAATATCCAGATTGAGATCGCGATAGTCCGATTATGCGAACTCTGGGGGACGATGAAGCCCCCGGCCTGGCCGGGGGATAATTGTTTAACAGCGTCCTTGAAGCTAGAAGCCAAAGTCGCGGCCGAGCAAACCTAGGCGGCTACGTAAATCTTGCACCAGCCGTTGGCGGAAACCGTCCCGGAAACCGTCTTGCAGGCGTTCGGCGGAATGAACGGCTCGCAATTGGAGCATTTCTCGCCGCCTTTGGGATGATCCACATAGGCGACGTCGGCCTGCGAACGTTTGGCCTTGGCGAAGGCGCTGCCCGCGGAAACGGCCAACGTGGCCCCCGCGACTGCGCATCCGCCGGCCTGCAACAGAGCGCGGCGCGACATTTTATAAATATCAAGCGTGTGTTTTGCCATAGCGTGATTCCCTTGCTTCCTGACTCGGCATCCTGATCCCGTCATTGCCGCGCGGACTATCGTACCCAATTCAATCCCGCCGCCTTGATACGAATCACGTGCCATTTGTTAGAGGCGTCGCCGCTTTAATGGCAAGCGACGCAACCCCTAATTCCTTGAAACAGAACCGTCTACGCTCATCGCCGATTGAATAGTTTGGAGCGACGTCGCATGCGTTGACTCATAAGTCCGGGCGTCGGCGCCAGGGGATCTCGTCCCTTCCAATCGTCGTCGAAATTTCGGCGCCCCGCGACAAGCTGGGTGCACGGCTTGCGGACGGCCGCCTGCGAGCGTGCTCTATGCCTCAATGATCACCTTGAGCGCCTTTGTCTTGGCCGCGTTTTCGAAGGTCTCGTACGCTTGGAGGATATCGTCGAGCTTGAATCGATGAGTGATCAGCCGCTTAGGGTCAATTTTCTGAGCCTTGAAGACCTTAAGCAGCATCGGCGTGCTCGCTGTGTCCACGAGTCGCGTGGTGATGCTGATGTTACGATCCCACAATCGTTCCAGATGCAACGTCACGGGGACGCCATGTACACCGATATTGGCAATCACACCGCCTGGCGCAACGATCTGCTCGCAGAGTTCGAAGGTCGCGGGGATTCCGACCGCCTCGATGGCGGTGTCGACACCGCGATTGCCGGTCAGTTTCATCAGCGCCTCGACCGCCTTACCGTCGGTGCTATTTATGGTTTTTGTGGCGCCGAAGCGCTTGGCGACTTCAAGCCGGTTGTCGTCGAGGTCGATCATTATAATCTCGCCCGGCGAATAGAATTGGGCCGTGAGCAGTGCGGCGAGACCAATCGGTCCCGAGCCCACGATCGCCAGTGTGGCGCCGGGCTGAACCTTGCCGTTGAGCACGCCGCACTCAAAGCCGGTGGGGAGGATGTCGCTCAGCATCACCAGAGCTTCTTCATCTGCGCCGTCAGGGATCGGGTAGAGGCTGGTGTCGGCGTACGGCGTGCGCACGAACTCCGCCTGGGCGCCATCGATTGTGTTGCCGAGGATCCAGCCGCCGGTAGCGCAGTGCGAAAACATGCCTTTGCGACAGTACTCACATTTGCCGCAGGCAGTGACGCAGGAAATCAGAACCCGGTCGCCGGCCTTGAAAGCCGTGACGGCGGAGCCCACGCTTTCAACGATTCCGACGCCTTCGTGGCCAAGGATCCGGCCGGGTTGGCAACTCGGCAGATCGCCCTTGAGGATGTGCAGATCGGTGCCGCAGATGGTCGTCTTGGTGATCTTGACGATAGCATCGGTGGGAGCGGCGATTTCTGGCTTCGCGTGGTCTTCGAACGTCTTCTTCCCCGGCCCATGATAAACAAGGGCTTTCATTGTCGCCAGCTTGGCAATTGCGTTCATTGTCGGCGCCTCGGTGGTTGCGAATGGGCGGAGAGACGCTTAGGCGTCGATCCATGGCCGTTAGGCTGCGCCCGCCGGCCAAGATCCGACAGGCTCGGAAACTACTCAATCGAGCCGAGCTAAAGTCCGCCGCCCCTGCTTTGAAGCGCGAATATATTTTTTGCGCACCATCGGCGCGGCAGGCGTAAAATCGGCGCCACCAGTTGATTGCGTCGTCACCATGACGATCGGAAGGAAGTCAGGATGCCCACGCCGCAGGAAAGGGACGGCGTTTGGGCATGCGCGCACATACCAAAGGAGACGCGTGATCTGGTTGCTGCAAGGACCGGCTTTGCCATGCTCGGTGCGACCGGCGCCAAATCACCTTGGCAAGACGAGACGGTCACATCCTGCGTCCCTCCGCCGACCATGCCCCTTACGCGCACTGACGATTTCATCAAGAAAGATGGGAGTCCTGTTTACTGCAAAAGCACGGATGCTTCGTAACTCAGAATGTGAATGAACGCGTCCGCCTGCTGAGGGCGCTTAATACGTCGGGGTCGGTCATTGCAATAATTGACGCATGGGGGCGCGACGCGGACCGTGGAACAAACAAGCGCTCCCGACAGCCGATTGATCGCGCCGCCCTTACGCCTACGTCGCGGCCTTTTTGCAGGCTTGAGTAGTTTCCGATCCTGTCCGCGTGGGACAGCAACTGTTACCGTCCACTTTGTCGGCGACCGTTAGAAATTCCGCTTGAGTGCCCTGTGGGTCGCAGATGCCAGTGCATTGAATTCGTCTTGCTCTGCCTGTTCCTTACAGTGACTTGAGAATTTCGACCGCTCGATGGAGCGTTCCGAAATACTGCTGGTCACGGGAGAAAGTTATGAATGCCCTGCAGCTAAGGCTCGCGAGTGTGGCTATCACCGGTCTTTCATTGGCGGCGATCTTCGCCTTGGGCGGGAGTTATGCCTCCGCACAACAACAACGAAATCAGATGAGCTTTTCGGAGGATGTTACTCCTATTTTCAGGGGAAACTGCGTGTCATGTCATCAGCCAGGGGGCGAAGGTTATCAGGCGAGCGGGCTCGATCTGACGAGCTATGATGGATTGATGAAGGGCACCAAATTTGGCCCGATGGTCGTTCCGGGTAAACCTGACCTCAGCAATCTGATGGTATTGATCAAAGGGCAGGGGCAAATTCGAATGCCAAAGGGTCATAAGCCACTCCCGAATGAACTCGTCGACAATATCTGGAAGTGGATTTTTGAGGGCGCCAAAAATAACTGAACCGATTAACGATCCCATGCCTGTTGCGCTATGCCGCTGGTCGTCTGGCAAGTCGGCGAGGCCTTTCCCTCGGGCGCTGGCGCGGGCGCGCAGCCGGTCGAGCGCCTTTACGGCGAAGCCGCGAGCAGGCTGGGTGAGTCGAGGCAACTGATCCGCTGGAAGCGCGGTGCGCCAGCCGCGCCTCACCGGCAAGGCCTTTCGGCCCACCGATCGTCTTGCGGACGACCGGCCCCAATCAATCTTCAGTCACCCCGTTGCTTTCGAAAGCTTTCGAAGGCCAGCACAAGCAGCTTGCTCAATTTCATGTCATGAGCCGACGCGAAGGTTTTGAATTCGCGCCTGAATTCTGATGATACCTTGAAATTCAGCGGCTTTTTTTCTTCCTTGGCGGCTTTGACCGCTTGCGCAGGCTTGCCGGGCTTCTCAGACTTGACCGCCGCCTTTTTATGGCTGGCTTTCTTACCGGGCTGCTCATTTTCGGCAACCGGCGTCGAGTTTTCGGCGGCCTTCACTTGCGCCGGTTGATCGACCAATGCGATCCCGGCGGAGGCCGGATCCGGCTTTTTCGAGCTCTTCTTCTCTTTCATCTTCGCTGCCTTTCTGAAATTCGTGTTATCGTGTTATCGTGCTTTTATACGATAGCACATGCCACGAACGCCGCTACCGGAAAAAGCAGTTTCGACGCCGCTCCTTCGGGAACAACCGGCCACGCGCCCCTACGGCGCCTGCCGTTGCGGAACTGTCATTGTCCCGTTTTGAGAACGAAATATTTGGCCCTTAAGCACAGGCTGTACGGTTACAATGTGAGGGGGCCGACCTACATGCTCAAATATCTCAAATCCACTACAGCTTTAGCGGCTGCCGTGGCCTTGCTCGGTCAGTCGACCGTTGCATTCGCCCAGCAGGTGACCGTCATCGGTCAGCCAGCGACGTCCAATATGGAATACGGGACTTATTACATCAATCCCACGACCGATCCGAACCTCTCACTGGCGCAGATGACCAATCTGATTCGTCAGAAGATCAAATATGTCTTCGTGATCTTCAACGAGAACCAGTCGTTCGACAGCGAATACGGCACCTTTCCCGGCGCGAACGGCCTTTATTCGGATGGCGTCAACCCTCGTGCGGCCGCCAACACCCCCGGTTTCACCCAGACCTTCAAGGACATGAACGGCGCTACCCAGACGGTGAACCCCTTCCTGATCGGGCCGCAACAGAATTCGACCTTCACCGATTCGGTCGATCACAGCCATACCGGCCTCGCCACCAAGATCCATCCGATCAGCGGCGCGCCGCAGATGGACCAGTTCTCCCTCGACGAATACAACAGCAAGAACACGCCCCAATCAGCGTCAAACCACCTGAAGGGCCTGCAGTTCTCGAAACTCGTGATGGCGCACGTCGATTGCAACACCATCCCCTTCTTCTGGCGCTGGGCCAGCAATTTCGCGATGTTCGACAACATCTTCGCCACCGAGGACACGCCCTCCTCTCCTAATGCGATCGCCATCCTCGCGGGACAATCGGGCGAGTCGCAATGGGTCGAGCACCCCACGGTGACGAGCTTCACCGGTTCGGTTTCGGGCACGATCGCCGGGAATACCTATTCGGGCACGGCGACGTCCAGCAACGTCCCGCCGATCGTCAACGATCCGCAACCCTACTGGGGCTCGGAATATGACACGACCACCGGCGCCAACCGCCAGCCTTTCGGACCGAAAGAAAGCTACGGCTCGACCAATATCGCGGAAAACCTGACCTTCGCCTCGGTGCCGCTGACAATCCTGGGCAACAGCGTGCAGGCGGCGATGGCGACGGACTTCAACCCCACCTCGGATCTTGGCGACATCCAGCAGGACGTCACCTACATCCAGAAGCTGAACCGGCCGGCAAACAACTGGCGCTGGTATCAGAACGGCTATGACCTGGAAGCGAGCGACACCAATAATGTCGCCAGCCACACCGCCTTCGTCTCGCATCACGCCGGCGCGCAATATTTCGGTTATCTCGCCGACAATCCGAGCCAGAAGTCGAACTTCCGCGGCGAAACCGACTTCTTCAGCGACGTCGCCAACAACGCCCTGCCCAGCAATGGCGGCGTGTTCTATATCCGCGGCGGTTACACCAACAACCAGAAGCTGACCCCGCCGATCCAGAACCCCAACTATCCGGACACGGCAGGTCTGACGCCGGCGGAAATCGCCACGATCAACGGCGCCAAGTCGGGCGACGACGATCATCCGAGCTATAGCGACCACCAGATTGCGGAAGCCATGGCCGCGCGCGTCATCAACGCCGTCGCCAGCAATCCGGCCCTGTGGGCGCAGAGCGCGATCATCCTCACCTATGACGAATCGGACGGCCATTATGATCACGTGCCCCCGACCATTCTGTCCTATGGCCCGGATGGCCTGCCGCTGTCGCGTGGAATTCGCGTGCCGCTCATCCTGATCTCGCCTTACGCGCGCACCCATGTGACCTCACATGCGATGGGTGACCATAATGCGGTGATCGAGACGATCAATGCGATCTTCAACCTGCCGCCGCTGTCCACCCTTCCCGCCGAAGCCGCGGCTCTCGCCGCCGGCAATTCGGCGACCTTCAACGCCTATGGTCCCGCCGGCTTCCAACAGAAGTACCTCGGCCCGCGCGACACCAACTCGCCGATTACCGACAGCCTGCTGTCGGGCTTCGACCCGAACCGTCTGCGCGGTCTCGCGCCGCCGCTGCCGGCTTCGTTGGCGCTCACCGCGGCGAGCGCCCTCACGGCGCTGCCGCATTATAACGGCGCCGGCTGCTCGGCCATCGGCATCACGCCGGTGCCGGAACCTTCGACCGGTTCTGTTCCGGCGGGCTTCAATACCCTGCCGTCGACGCTGCCGGCGTATAACTGATCGAGATGTCGCGCCGGCTTTCGGCCGGCGCGACATGCATCATTTGCCCGGCGGCCCGCACAGCGCGGGCCGCCGTTTTTTTGAACCGACAACATCGGAGTCCCGCCTTGCGTATAGTCCTGAGCGCCGTCGCCTTTCTTTCCCTGTTCCTCTTCGGCCCGCCAGCCGAAGCCGGCCCCGTGCTCGACCGGATCAAGGCCGCCAACACCTTGCGCTGCGGCGCCGAGGAGCGTCCCGGCCTTTTCAAGATCGAGCGCGACGGCCGCGCACGCGGGTTGCTGCTCGAAATGTGCCGGGCGATCGCGCTTTCCGTCCTGCCGCCGGACGGCAAAATCGAGTTCCATGGCTATGAATCAGCGAAATCCTTCGACGCCGTGCGCAACAATGCCGACGACGTCTATTTTCTGACCTTTGGGGAAATCACCGAACAGGATCTCGCCGACAGGCTGGCGATCGGTCCGACGGTCTACAACATCACCGTCACCGTCATGGTTCCGGACAGCGCGCCAGTGAAAACGCTTGCGGATTTGCAGCAGAAGTCGATCTGCTTTCTTGAATCCAGCACGGGCGAGCGGGCGCTCGACGTCTGGTTCGGCGCCCGTAACAGCGACTTCCAGCGACGCGGCTTCCGCGAGGAGGTCGAACTGTATGATTCCTACAACGCGCAATATTGCCTGGGGCTTGCCGGCGAATCGACCATATTGGCCCGGCAGCGGTTACAGCCGCAGGTGAAGCATTTCGCCAGCCGCATCCTGTCGGAACCGCTCGCCGTCGTCCCGTTGATGGCGACGACGCCCGTCGCGGACGGCGAATGGAGCACGGCCGTGGCCTATGCAGTGCAGACGGTAATCGCCGCGGAAGTGCCCGCCAACCACTGGTTTGGCGGCGGGCTGGCCGCCTTCAAGGCGCCGGGCAAAGCCCTCGGCCTGCGTGAAGACTGGCAGAAATCGGTGGTCGAAACCGTCGGCTCCTATGATCAGATGTACCGTCGCACGCTGGGCGAAGACAGCCCGATGCGCCTGCCGCGCGGCGTCAACGCGCAGGTTCGCGACGGCGGCCTGCTGCTGGCTCCCTGGGCGGACTGAAACCCTCACCTCTTAAGCGAGAAAAGCCCGGCCAATGGCCGGGCTTTTTTAGTCGGATCGTCGCCGCAAAAAAGAAGGCCCGGCGCGAACCGGGCCTTCCAGATTGCGACTTGGCGCAGATCAATATTTGGCGACGACCGCCGGAGCCTCGGCAACGCCAAACTTGTAAACAAGGGCGGCCGTGGCGAAGTTCGTCGTAACGCGCGAATTGAAGAAGTTGATATCCGGCGCAGCGTTGGTGTTCTGCAACAGCGAATAGGAACGCGTTCCAAAGTCGCTGTAGCGATATTCGCCGCGGATCGACCAGTTGCCGCCAAGGCGCTGCTCGATGCCGGCGCCAATCGTCCAACCAACGCGGACGTTAGACGAGGAGGCATTGTCGGGCGCGTTGCACCAGGAATTGCCGACGCCGGGGCAGTTGGCCGAATATTTCAGGTCGAGGAAGGCCACGCCGCCGGTGGCGTAGAGCAGCGTCGAGGGCGTCGCCAGGAAGCCCAGGCGACCCCGGATGCTGGCGTCGAAATCCGACTGCGCCTTGATCGAATCGGCGGAGGGGGCGTTGACGCCGCCAATGGGACCGACGGTCCCGGGAAGTCCAATGGAAGACTTGCCATTGCCGAAATCACCGGCGATATCGCCTTCGAGGCCGACCACGAACTGGTTGAACTGCCAGTTGTAGCCGATCAAGCCGCCGACGCGGCCGTAGGTGCTGTTGAGTTTGGCGAGGTTGCTGCTGGGATCGACGAGGAAACCCGTGGCCAGAGCCGTCGTGTTCCAGTCTGTGTTCTGGAAGTTGGCGCCGCCTTCGAGACCGAGATAGAAGCCGGTCCAGCTGTTGTCGACGACCACGGGAGCGGCGGGAGCCGACTTCATGGAAGGGAGATCGGCCGCATGGGCCGCGGGCATGGCGATAAGGCCGGCGATACAAGCGGCGCCGACGCCGCGCGAGATTTTCAGCATAAGATTGTCCTGTACTGGCGCCGAGCATAGACCGAGGGGGCCAGTCACCCTCCAAGCCGGCCAAAACGTAGCGGCAGCATGTGACAGTTCGGCTTAAGACGCCGTAGGGTCATGCCGCGTCGCACGTTTCGCTCAGCATGTTGCGCAAAGGACACAGATGCAGCGCCTTGCTCAGTGTTTCGGCCCCGCCATGTCAACCCACAACTCGCGCCCGTCACGGGAGATCAGCACGCGACGGCTCTCGATGGCGGCGAGTCGCCAGCCGTCGATCGATTGTCCCAGGCGATAGGGGCCGGCCTTGAGTTCAGTGACCTTGCGCAGCAACGCGATGCCTTCCCCGGTCTTGAGCAGCACGCCGCTCAGCACAAGCTGCGGCGGCGGCGCGACGACCGGCGCGGCGGTGACGTCGGTCGGCGGGGCGACGGCTCTCGCCGGCGGACGGCGGGTGGGCGAAAACAGCGGCCGTTCGCGCGTGGCGCTGTAGAGGTCGAGGCCTTCCTCGGCCGACGACCTTGGCGCCGAAAACTGCATGAGAAACACGATGGCGCCGATCAGGCTCGCATATTTCCGCATCAGCGCGACCGCCGCCAGGGCGCGGAAAGCGTGACCGAGGCGCGCAACGGCGGGTCTTCCGTCGCGAGTTCGCGCTGCGCGCGCTCCACCCGCAATTCCTGGATGGCGACGCCGGAGCGGCTCGTTTCGAGCTCGTAGAGAATGGCCTGCAGCGAAACGTTGGAGGCGTCGAAGACGGCGCGCAGCCCGACCAGCCGTGCCACGGGATCGCCGCCGGCGCCGTCCGGGTTCCCCCCGATGGTCTCGGTTTCAACCGGGGAGGCCGCGTGATCGCGCAGGAGGTCACGCAATCGGCTGTCCAGCGCGGCGCCCGCCGAGCCGGCGGAGACCGCGACAAGATCGCCATCGCCGCCATTGCGGGCGCCCGCTGCACGGGTTGCCCCTGTTCCCATTTGCTCCAGCGCATCGGCTTTGGCGTCGCGCTCCGAGCGCAGGACCGAAAGGCCGAAAATCTGCGAGATCAACAGGGCGCCACACAGCAAGAGCAAGCCGCAAAACACATGCAGCGGACGCAGGCGGGGATCGGTCAGCAGCTCGCGCATGGCTTGTCCTCAGGCGCGAGCTGCATTTCGATCTGGAAACGGTCGCCTCCGCCCTCCGCGTCATGAGTGGTGGGGCCGGAATAGCCCACAGTTCCGAACAGGCCGGTTCTCTCGAGAGCGGGAACCAGATCGGCGGTTGAACGCGTGACGCCGACGATTTGCATCCTCGCGCCGTTCAGGCTGAGTTCGGTCAGATAGGCGTCGTCCGGCAGGGCCTTGGCGAGATTATCGAGCAGTCGGACGGCCCGCGGCGTCGCAGCCCGGCCCGCGCCTGAGCCGGCGCGTGCGCGGGCTTTCTCGAGACTGACCCGCCGCTGGTCGATCTGCTGGTCGAGATCGACGATCTCATCATTGAGCGCCGCATTTTCCCGCGCCAATTCGGCAAAGGCGCCGGCAAGGGCCAGCGCGAGGCCGGCCAGTGCGAGCGCGGCCTGACGGCGGCGAGGCGAAGGCATGGCGGGCGCATCGGACCCGATGAGCGGCGCCGCGGTCTCGGCATGGGTCGAATCCGGCGGAGCGACCAGCACGATCTTCGCGGCGACGTCCTGCAACGCCGCAAGCGGCGCCGCGATGCGCTGGCGGGCGATGATGGTCAGGAGGACATCGAGCTTGCTCGGATCGACGGAGCTGGGCGAGGTCTGCGTCGCGAAGGCGACGTCGGCCTGCCGCCAGGGGGAGACGCGCTCGATATGATAGGCGGCGAAGGCGGGGAGATAGGCGAGATTGTCCCGCGCGATGGGAACCAGCGCGCGCCGCAGCACCCACGCAAGAGGCACGCCGATCGAAAGCTCGCAGCCGCGCAAGAATTCCGTCAGGTCCGGTGGGAGCGTCCTGGCGTCGAGGCTGATCCGGCCCAGAGCGCCGCCGTTTTCGCCGGTGAAGACCAGGACATTTTCATCGACGACCGCCCTCACCTTCGGCGCCGGCTTGAAGCGCGCGCGCGCGACATCGACGGCCTCGATCAGCCGATCGAGGGCGCCGCCGAAGAGAGTTTCGAGTTTCGCGGCGAGATCCACGATGCGCTGGCTCAAAACACTGGCCGGAAGGCGTGGACGCGCGTTTCCCGCGCGCCCTCTTCCGCCGCCGGCGGCGTCAGGACGAATTCATAGCGCCGACGCAGGCCGGAGGCCATGGTCACGACAGCCTCGCCCAAAAGCGTGGGCGCCGGATCGAAAGCGGCGACGGCGCGCCCTTCGGCGGGGATCAGCGCCAGGGCGCCCTGGACCGTGGGAAAGCCGTTGTCGCGCTGGCGCAAGAAATCATCAAGCCGATCTTGCGAGCCGCCGAACAACGCGGCGACGACGAGCCTGTCAGCCAGGGTCGGATCAACGACGCCAGCGCCGCTGGCGGTGGTCAGCAGGGGGCCCAGGCGGGCGGCGAGGTCCGGGCCGAGGCCCAGCGCCGCCGCGAGTTCGTCAGGATGCCGCAACAGGGGCGCCGCCGCCTGGCCATCCGCGCTGGTCGGCGCCGCTTTTCCGCGCAGCCCGGTGAGCCGCGCGACATAGACGTCGGCGTCGGCCTGCGAGGCCCCCGCCGCAACCAGCAGCGCGAGGAGCAGCGGAACCGGCGCGGCGTTGACATCTACGCGCGCGGCGGCGTTGACGTAGGAGACGTTAAGTCGCGCATGGGCGAAGCGCGCTTCGAAAGCGCCGGCGCGACGGCGGGCGGGCGACTCCTCGGCATAGGCTCCAAGCAATTGCGGCGCGGCGCGGCCGATCGCGTCGGCGGCGCTCACATCCGCGAAATAGGCGGCGTCGCGCGCGGCGCCCAGGCTGGAGCGCAACGCCGCCGCGACGAAGGACCCCAGCAGCGCCGCCAGCGACAGGACCACGATAAAAGCAAAGCCGCTGCGGCGATGCGGGCGCGCGGTCATGCGGGCGCCCCTCCCGTGCAGAAAACCAGGAAGGCCGCTGGGGCGAGGACCGCGCCGAAGGGCAGCGGCTGACCTTCCTCCAACCCGCCACGGCGCCAGCCGACGACGAGCAGGATCAGCAAGCCGGCCAAGGCGGCGATTTCAAGCGCTGTCGCGGCGGCCGCGGGATCGAGCCAGGCGGCGCAGGCGCCGGCCAGCTTGACGTCGCCGAGGCCTAACCCCTCATGGCCGCGCCAGAGGCGATAGGCCGTTTGCAGAGCCGCCATCAGCGCCAGGGCGCAAAGCCCGCAAGTCAGCGCGGCGATCATGGCCTCAACGCGCTCCGGTTCGGGCGCGAACACCCATGCGCGCAGCAGGCTCAGCGCGACCAGCCCGGCCGAGGCCATGTCGGGAATGAGAAAATCCCTTATGTCGCTGCGCACGACCCAAGCCGTCAGCACCGCGAAAAGCAAAGCGAAGGCGCCATCCGGCGAGGGCAGCAGGACGAGCGAACCGGCGCCGGCCGCGAGGCAGCCAGCAAGGCATGACACGTCAAGCCCTGGCGTGGCGCGTTCAGGTTCGAAACCGATGTCCTCGCAACCGGTCATCTCAATAATTGGCCTTGATGTTGTTGTTGCGCCGCATCAACTCCATGCGGTTGCGGAATTCCTCTGTCACCGAGGCGGCGTCGGCGCTGTTCGAAATGATCTGCGGCCGGATGAAGATCAGAAGCTCGGTGCGCTGCACATTGTGATCGTTCGAGGCGAGGATGTCGCCGAGCAATTTGATGTCCATCAGGCCGGGAACGCCGTTCTTTGTGGCGCTGGTCTTGTCGCTGATCAGGCCGGCGAGCATGACCGTCTGGCCGTTTTGCACAGACACCGAGCTTTTGACGCGACGCTGCGACACGGTGGGAGTCAGGGTCGCTCCCGTTGTCCCGGCGATGGAGCTGATCTGCTGCTCGATCTCCATGGACACCACGCCATTGGCGTTCACCCGCGGCAGGACGTTCAGGATGATGCCGGTGTCCTTGTATTCGACATTGTTGACGACGGCGGCGGTGGGCGTATCGACCGCCGTTGCAGTGCGGGTGAGGATCGGCACTTGGTCGCCGACCTGCAGCACCGCCGCCTGTCGGTCGGATACGACCAGCGACGGCGAGGACAGCACCTTGACCTTGGTGACCGATTGAAGCGCGGTCAGCACCAGGCTCGGGTTGGACAACCCGCCGACGAGAAGATTAAGTCCGGCGTTCGACGTTCCCGGCAGCGCGCTGTTGACGCCGCCGCCGATCCCGAGGCCGACGCCCTTGGATTGAAGGAAGGCCTGCACGCCAAATTGCAGGTCGGTCGTCAGATCGACTTCCGCCACGGTGGCCGAAATATTGACCTGGGTCGGGGGCCGATCCATCAGGCGAATGGCCGCCTCGATCGAGCGATATTCGTTCTGCGACGCCGAAATGAACAGGGCGTTGCTGTCAGGATCGGCCGTGATGCGCGGTCCCCTGACATCGGCCGATCCCATGGAAGCGGACGCTTGAGATTCGCTGGCGCGGCTGGTCTTCGCGGCATCGCCGAAGGCGGCCTTGAGCACGCCATAGGGCGAGTTGGAGCCGGACCCGCCGCCGACGGATGCGCCCGCCGAAGCGCTTGTCGCGCTGGAGGCGCTCGATGCGCCGGTTGCGCTGGAGGCGCCGGTCGCGCCGAAGCCGCCTGACGATTGCGGCGTCGCACTGTCGGCGGCGGGCGCCGGATCATTCGCGCCGGACTGTCGAAACATGTCCCGCAACATCTGGGCGACGGTCTTGGCCTGCGCATATTGGAGGCGATAGACCTTGATGTTGTTGGCCGCGTGGTCGGCGCGCTCCAGCCGGGCGACCCATTTGGCGACGAGATTGACCGCGTCGGGGCGCCTGGACACCGCGAGGACCGCGTTCAATCGCGCCATCGGCTCCAGCTGCACGATATTCTGGCTCAGCCCGCCTTCGCCGGTGTCGAGGATCTTGTTCAGTTCCGCGACAACGGCCTCCGGCGAACTCGAGCCGACCGGCAGAATCGCCACCGACTTGCTGCGCAGCCAGTCGACATCGAGCATGTCGGCGGCGTCCATGGCGGCGCGACGTTCACTGGCCGACCCCTGCACCAGCACGAGGTTCATGGCGTTGTCGACGCGGACCGATCCCCCCTTCGAGCCAAGGCTCTCCAGCATGCGGGCGATGGTCGGGGCCGCGACATATTTGGCGGCGATGATGGTCGTGCCGAAACCCTCGCCGGCCGCGTGGACGGCGACCGAGCTGACGCCGCCGGTGTCGGCGGCGGGGACGATGCGATAGAGGTCGGCGTCCCGGACCACGGTGGCGCCGATGGTCGCCAGCGCCCTTTCGAGCAACGGCACGAGATTTTTGGTCGGCACGGGCTGCGACGAGGTGAGGCTGATCTGCCCGCTGACGCGCTGGTCGACGAAATAATTGGCTTTGAGGACGTCGCCGAAAATCGCCTTGCAGACCACGCCGACGTCGGCGCCTTCGAAATTCAGTTGTGTCCCGCCAAGCCCACTCGGGACGACGCCGCCGCCGACGTCAGCGACATAGGCGACCGGCGGGGCGCCGCCATTCGGGCGCTCGGGCGCGTTCAACTGGACGGCCGAGCCTGGGAAATACTGGCCCTGGCCGCCGCCGTTCTGCGCCTCGACGCCTATCGGGCCATAGCCGCCCTGCCGCACAGGTTTGGGGAGGGTGCCAGTGGCGCTGGCGACCGTTTCGGCAAAATTGTCGGCCGGAGCGGAAGACCCCGATTGCCCGCCGCCCAATCCGTCCGTCACGCAACCGGCGAGCGCCAGCGGCGAGGCCAGGGCGAATCCCAATGCCAACCTGAACCCAATCTCCCTGAGGAAGCCGCCATTTCGGAAAGAGATCGGAAGCAACACGGGCAGCCTACACCTTACTGTCATTTAGCCGTCCTAGAACGGACCGGGATCGCGGTTTACCAAAGGAGAGGCTTAGGCTTGGAACGTGTCAGCGCCATGACTGTAGGTGATGTCGCGGCTCACCTCGAGCGCATCGGCGTTCTGGCGTCCGCGCCGCATGACGGGCGGCGTGGCAAGGAGCTGACTCAGCAGCGAACTCTTCTGGAGTTGCGGGAATTGACGCGGATGCGTCCCGCCGCCTTCGCCGACCTGATCGCCTCGCTACACCATCTGCCGCGCGGCGAACTCGCGGCGATGAAGGAAGGCGCCTGCCTCGCCCAGTTGTTTTCCCCAGTATTCTTGCGCCAGCACGCAATGTTCCCCTATCGCGACGCGGCCGGGGGCTTGCGCCTCGCCGTGGCCGACCCGACCGCCGCCGACGACATCGCAGCGATCTCGCTCGCCTTCAGCGAAGCCGTCGCGCTCGAAGTCGTCGCCTTCGAGGATGTGGCGCTGGCGCTCGACCATCACGCCGAGGGACAGGCGGAAGCCGACGGCGCCGCCGAGACCGGCCCCGAACCCGACAACGCCGAGGCCCTGCGCGATCTCGCATCCGGCGCTCCGGTGGTGCGCGCCCTGGACTCCTTGTTCGAGCGGGCGGCGGCGCAGCGCGCCACGGACATCCATATCGAGCCTTTGCGGCAGGGCATGCAGGCGCGTTTGCGAATCGACGGCGTGTTGCGCGCCATCGCGCCGCCGCGCGGCGTCTCGTCGCGAGCCCTTGTTTCACGGCTCAAGATCCTGTCCGGACTAAACATCGCCGAGCAGCGCCTGCCCCAGGACGGCCGGTTGCGCGTCGAAGCCGCCGGACGCGGCTTCGACGTGCGCCTCGCCACCATGCCCACGCAGCACGGCGAAGCGGCGATCCTGCGGCTTCTCGAACGCAGCAACAGCATCGTTTCCTTCGAGAAACTGGGAATTCGCGACGGCGACGCGGCGTGCTTGCGGCGGAGGCTCGACGCGCCGAACGGCTTGGTGATCGTGACCGGACCGACGGGCAGCGGCAAGACCACGACGCTGGCGGCGTTCCTGTCCTCGCTCGACAGCGCAGCGCGGAAAATCCTGACCATCGAGGACCCGATCGAATATGAGATCGCCGGAGCGCAGCAGTCCCAGGCCCGCCCCGCCGTCGGCCTGACCTTCGCCAACGCCCTTCGCGCCTTTCTCCGGCAGGACCCCGACGTGATCATGGTCGGCGAGATCCGCGACGCCGAGACGGCGCGCATCGCCGTGCAGGCCGCCCTGACCGGCCATCTGGTGCTCAGCACCCTGCACACCAACAGCGCGGCTTCCGCGGTCACGCGTCTCGCCGACATCGGCGTCGAGCGCTATCTGATCGCCTCGACGCTGTCGGCCGTGGTGAGCCAGCGCCTTGCGCGCCGCCTGTGTGAGGACTGCCGCAAGCCCCTCGTGCTCGACAGCGCGACGATCTCGGGCGATCCGCGCCTGACGGCGCTGGCGATGCCGGCTGGCGCGAAGATCTACGAGCCCGTCGGCTGCGACGCCTGCGGCTTCACGGGGTATCGCGGGCGGCAGGCCTTGTTCGAGACCTTCGACGTGAGCGACGCCGTGCGGCGCGGCATTCTCTCGGGCGCCGACGACGCGGCGCTTGAAACAACCGCCCGCGCGGAAGGCATGTTGCGGCTGATCGAGGATGGCCGCGCGCGGGCGCTGGTCGGGATCACGTCGGTCGACGAGGTTTTTCGCGTGGCTTCGTTCAGGTAGGGCCATGCCGCTTTACGCTTACACAGCCATGAACGCCGAGGGGCGGTCGCATAGAGGCGAGGCCGAGGCGGCGTCGCCGCAGACGCTGGCCGCCAGTCTCGCGTCACGAGGATTGATCCTCGCCGCGCCTGCGAAAAATCTCGACCGCCGGCTTCTCGCTTCGCGCAAGGCCTTGCCAACGCGCATGGTCACCCGCTTCCTGAACGAGTTGGCGCTGATGCTCGGCAGCGGCTTGCCGCTCGACGACGCGCTGGGGCTCGGGCGCGAAGGCGCGCCGCCGCCGCTGGCGCGGGTGATCGACGCCCTGCGCGGCGAATTGCATGGCGGCGCGAGCGCGGCGGAGGCTTTCGAGCGGCAGGGCGCCGCGCTGGGCGACGAGATCGGCCCGCTGATCCGCGTCGCCGAACAGACCGGCGATTTCGCCAGCGTGCTGCGGGCGCTGGCCGCGCAGCGCCAGAGAGCGCAGGCGATGTCCGACAAGGTCGTCGGCGCGCTGCGCTATCCCGCCTTCCTGTTCATCGCAGCGCTGACCGTGGGATGCTTTTTCCTTTTGCACGTCATCCCGCAATTCTCCGGCCTGATCCGCGATTCCGGCAATGATCCCGGCCCCTTCGTGCGAGGGCTGTTCGCGCTGTCGGACGGCCTCGTCGCCAACCAGTCGACGCTCGGCCTGGCGCTGGGGCTTGTCCTGGCGCTTGGCCTCGCGGCGGGGCGCTCCGCGCGGACGCGGGAGCTTGTGGCGCGCGCCCTGCTCCGCCTGCCGCTGGTGCAGGGAACCTGGCGGCTCTGGCAGGCGACGCAAGCCCTCACCCAGCTCGGCCTCCTGCTGTCGCAGGGCGTGGGCCTGACCAAGGCGCTCACCGTGCTCGAAGGGGTGATCGGGCCGGACAAATCCGAGGCGCTGCGCCGGGCGAGCGACTCTATTCGCCGTGGCGAGCGCCTCGCCGCGGCTTTCGCGGCGGAGGAGGTGGTTCCGCCGCTCGCCCTGCGGATGCTGGCCATAGGCGAAGGCACGGGGGAGCTGGCCAAGGTGGCGCAGGAGGCCGGCCAGCTCTATGCGCAGAAACTGGAGCAGAGGCTGGACGCCTTCGCCCAGGTCGTCGGCCCCGCGGCCATCGTGGTCATCGCCCTGCTGATCGGCGGCCTCATGGTCTCGATCATGGCGGCGCTGACAAGCGTCAATCAGTCCATATTATGAAGGAAAAAAGCATGAGCGGTTCGTCGCAAGTGCGGCGCTGGCAAGAGCGGCGCCGCAATTTCAACCCTAGCAAGGCCGGCTTCACCCTCGTCGAAATGCTGGTCGTCCTGGCGATCATGGGGCTTCTTGTCGGCCTCGTGGCGCCGCGCGTCTTCAACCAGCTCGCCGACGCCAAGGTGCGCACGGCGAAAATCCAGGTCGAGACCTTGAAGAACGCGCTCGATCTCTTCGCGCTCGACATGGACCGCTATCCCTCCAGCGCCGAGGGGCTGAACGCCCTGATCGCCCGTCCCGCCGGCTCCGGAAGCTGGAACGGCCCCTATCTCAAGGCCAGCGCGCTGCCGCGCGACCCCTGGAACAACGCCTATGTCTATCGTGCGCCGGGCGAAAGCGGCCGACCCTTCGAGATCAGTTCGCTCGGGCCGCACGGACATGAGGGAGGCGGCGGTGGCCTTCCCGAAATCCGCAGCTGGTGACGTACAAAAAAACGACGGACGCAGAGGCGCCGTGCTGGTCGAGCTCGTCGTGACCTTCGCGCTGGTCGGCTTGCTGCTGTCGCTGGCCTGGCCGAACTGGCGCGGCAAGACCTCGCGCGGCGGCCTGATCGCCTCCGCCGTCATGACCGAAGGTTTTCTGCGCGAGGCGCGGCTGCTGGCGCGCAAGAACGGACTCGACGTTGCGGTGGAGGTCAACAGGGACAGGCGGCGGCTGACCGCCGCGAACGGCGTGCTGGCGCTGCCCGGCGATGTCGCCCTGGTTTACGACAGCGCTATCGGCTGCGGCGGGCGCCTCCTATTCCACGCGGACGGAACAAGCTGCGGCGGCTTGCTGCATTTGAAAGGACCAAATTATGCGGCGGCGATCCGTATCGAGGGCGCGACCGGCGATGTCCGCTTCGCCCGCTAGAGTTTTTCGCGGCCCAGTCCAGCGTCGCGGCATGATGCTCCTTGAGGCGCTGGCGGCGCTGGCGCTGGCGGGCCTGCTGACCAGTCTGATCGTGCAAATGTCCGGTCTCGCCAGTGTCGCCGCGCGCGCGCCTGGGGCGAAGCTCGACGCGGTCGCCGTGGCGAGCGCCTTGCTCGACGAGGCCGCCGCCAACCGGCTCAAGGCGCCCAGCGGTCTACGCGAAGGGCTGCCATACCGCGTTTCGATCGGCCAATTGGCGCTGACGCCGTTGAAGCCGCCGGGCGCGCCGGCGCCGGCCGACCTGCCGCGGACCGGCCCAAAAACCGACAAAGAGCAGGTTGCGCCGAGCGTTCAAATCGAACGGATCGAGGCGCGGGTCGGAAGCGTGCGGCAGGAAACCGCGCGGGTGCGCCATGCGCCCTGAACGGCGTCGCCCTGAACAACGTCCTGGCGGCCGGCGGGCCGGCTTCACTTTGATCGAAACCCTGGCGGCGCTGGCGGTGACCGGCGCTTTGGTGGGGGCGCTCCTGCCTTTCGCGGGAACCGTGCTGGCGCATTGGACGCGCGCGCCGGAAATCGCCGAGACCGGCGACCGCTATCTGCAGGCGGCGGGTTTGCTGCAGGACGACTTCCTGGAGGCCCTGCCCTTGAGCGGAGCCGATGGCGCGCCGCTGTTTCGCGCCGGGACCGATTGCGTCGCACTGGTCCGCCCGGCGCTGGGTCCGGACCGCAAGGGGCTGGAACATTTGCGCTACGCCATCGTCCGCGCCGGCGGGTTCGACGTCTTGACGCGCGCCAGCGCGCCTCTGCGCCCGGGCGAGGACTTCAGCGCCCTGCCGCGTGGAAATGACCAGAAATTGCTGGAGGGGCGCTGGTTCATGCGCTTCGTCGCTCCGGACGCGAGGCCGCCCGCCAGCGCGTCGCTGGCCGCGCTGCCGGCCCGCATGGCGCTGGTTCTTTCAACGAAGCAAAACGGGCCTGCCCTGCGCACGCTGGTCTTCGCCCTGCCGGCGCGATTTCCGGCGGCGAAGCAGAATGCGCCGCCCGGTCAGGCCGGCCAGCCGATGATCGCCGGATGCTCATGAGCTCGCTGCGAGCTCAGCTTCGCAATCCCGGCGCTTCATGGCCGGTGCGCGCGACATATTCGGTATAGCCGCCGCCGTAATTGTGGACGCCGTCGTCCGTCAGCTCCAGCACGCGATTGGACAGAGCGGCGAGGAAATGCCGGTCGTGCGACACGAAGAGCATGGCGCCTTCATAGTTCGACAGGGCCGCGATCAGCATTTCCTTGGTCAGGAGGTCGAGATGGTTGGTCGGCTCGTCGAGCACCAGGAAATTCGGCGGATCATAGAGCATTTTCGCCATGACCAGCCGCGCCTTCTCGCCACCCGAGAGGACCCGGCATTTCTTCTCCACATCATCGCCCGAAAAGCCGAAACAGCCGGCGAGCGACCGCAACGATCCCTGCCCGGCCTGCGGAAAGGAGTCCTCCAGCGATTCGAAAATGCTGCGCTCGCCGTCGAGAAGCTCCATGGCGTGCTGGGCGAAATAGCCCATTTTCACGCTGCCGCCGAGCATCGCGGTTCCAGCGTCAGGTTCGGCCGCGCCGGTCACGAGTTTTAGAAGCGTCGATTTGCCGGCGCCATTGACGCCCATCACGCACCAGCGCTCCCTGCGCCGCACCTGAAAGTCCAACCCCTCGTAAATCACCTTGGAGCCATAGGATTTGTGGACGCCTTTCAAGGTGACCACATCTTCACCCGAACGCGGCGCCGGCGGGAAATCGAACTGCACGGCCTGGCGGCGCTTCGGCGGCTCGACCTTCTCGATCTTTTCAAGTTTCTTGACGCGGCTCTGGACCTGCGAAGCATGCGAGGCGCGGGCCTTGAACCGCTCGATGAACTTGATTTCCTTGGCGAGCATGGCCTGCTGGCGCTCGAATTGCGCCTGCTGCTGCTTTTCGTTCAGCGCCCGCTGCTGCTCGTAAAATTCGTAATCGCCCGAAAAGCTGTTGAGGCCGCCCGCGTCGATCTCGATGATCTTGTTGACGATACGGTTCATGAACTCGCGGTCGTGCGAGGTCATCAGCAGCGCGCCGTCGTAGTTTTTCAAGAACTCCTCAAGCCAGATCAGGCTTTCGAGATCGAGATGGTTGCTCGGCTCGTCGAGCAGCATGGCGTCCGGCCGCATCAGGAGAATGCGGGCCAGCGCGACGCGCATCTTCCAGCCGCCCGAGAGCTTGCCAACGTCGCCGTCCATCATCTCCTGCGAAAAGCTCAACCCGGCGAGGATTTCGCGGGCGCGTCCGTCGAGCGCATAGCCGTCGAGCTCCTCGAAGCGGCCCTGCACTTCGCCATAGCGCTCGATGATCTCGTCCATGTCGTCGGCGCGATCGGGATCGGCCATGGCGGTTTCGAGCTCGTGCAGTTCGGCCGCGACCTCGCTGACCGGTCCCGCGCCATCCATGACCTCGGCCACCGCGCTGCGGCCGGCCATGTCGCCGACATCCTGGTTGAAATAGCCTATGGTGACGCCGCGATCGACGCCGACCTGCCCCTCGTCGGGGGCCTCCTGTCCGGTCATCATCCGGAACAGGGTCGTCTTGCCCGCGCCATTGGGGCCGACGAGGCCGACCTTCTCGCCCTTCAGGAGCGCCGCCGAGGCCTCGATGAAGATGAGATGGTTGCCGTTTTGCTTGCTGATATTTTCAAGTCGAATCATTGGGACGCCGAACTGTTGATCCGGCGTCCTTAAGTGAGTGAAGCACTTAAAACAAGCTTCACTCGCCGTCGATCTTCTTGCCCATGATCGCGAGCGCCTCTTCATAGACCGTCGCGGCGTTCCAGGCCTGGATCGCGGCGAAATTGGTCTCGCCGGGCTGATAGCCGGCGCCGGCGCTCCAGCCGTGCGCCTTAAGGAAGTTGGCGGTGGACATCAGGGCGCCGCTCGGCGTCTCCAGGCTGCCGACGCCATATTCAAGCACGGTTTTCGGCATGAACTGGGTCTGGCCGACTTCGCCATGCATCGAGCCGATTGTAGCAGCCGAAAACGAGCCGCGATCGACCAGCTTCAGCGCCGCATAGAGCTGATCGGTGAAATATTCGGTGCGACGGCAATCATAAGCCAGGGTGGCGATGGACGAGAGCATGTTCTGGTTGCCATGCACGGCGCCAAAACCCGTCTCCATGCCCCAGATGGCGATCAGCGGTCCCGGCGGAACGCCGTAGCGGCTTTGAATCTGCGCGAAAAGCGCGGCGTTGCTCTGCTTGAGCGCGCGTCCGCGCGCGATGATCGCGGAGGCCCCGCGCTTGGCCATGAAGCCATCGAGCGTCATGTGGAAGCTCTTCTGGCCCCGGTCGGCGTTGATCGTCGCCTGGGCGTAATGCGTGGACATCAGCGCCGAAATCGCCTCACCGCCGACGCGCCCCTTCGCCTCCTGGGCAAATTCCTGTTTCCAGGACTCAAACCCCGCCGCCGAATTGCCGCAGGTCGCCGCATGGGCGGCGCTGCCGATGCAGGCCGCCGCCGCAACGGCGAAAAGTGCGACTTTGTTGAAACGACCGCCTTTGGTCATGCAAATCTCCCTGATAAGTCGGGCGCAGGATGTTCAGGAGCGCCGCCTCTGTCAATGAGTCAAGATTTTGGCAGTCGCATGACATCCGACGAAAGCGCGCTAACCGACGAAGCGACAAGGAGAAAACCAGCGTGCGCGGCAAGGGGTTTTCCTGTCGGTTTCCCTGGCCGCAGCCTTTGGGGAAGCGAATCGAGGCAAGTCTAGAGAAGTGTCCCGCGAAGAATCACGAAAGCGATGGAAAAATAAATCACCAGGCCGGACACGTCGACGAGCGTCGCGACAAAGGGCGCCGAGGCGCTGGCGGGATCGAAGCCTAACCTTTGCAGGGCGAAGGGCAGCATGGAGCCGGCGAGCGACCCGAAGGCGACAATGCCGACCAGCGCCGCGCCGATGGTGCAGGCGATGAGGATCCAATGTTCGCCATAGTCGAAAAGGCCGAATTTCTGCCAGATAGTGATGCGGATCGCCCCGATGACGCCGAGAATGGCCCCTAGGACAATGCCGGACGGCGCTTCGCGCAAAGCCACGCGCCACCAGTCGCGCAATTTCAATTCGCCTAGGGCGAGCGCGCGGATGATCAGCGATGTCGCCTGTGAGCCCGAGTTTCCTCCCGAACTCATGATGAGCGGAATGAAAAGCGTCAGCACAACCGCCTTCTCCAGCTCGCTTTCATAATGCTGCATGGCGCTGGCGGTCAGCATTTCCGAGAGGAAAAGCGCGCAGAGCCAGCCCGCGCGCTTGCGGATCATCGCCAGGAAGCTCGTCGCCATATAGGGCGCGCCCAGCGCTTCGAGACCGCCCATGTGCTGGGTTTCACGGGTGTCCTGCTCGACGATGGCGTCGATGACGTCATCGACCGTGACAATGCCGATCACCCGACCGGTATCGTCGACGACTGGCGCCGCCGTGAGATCATATTTCGAAATCATCCGCTGGACGTTTTTGAGCGGCTCCTCCGGCTTGACCGAAAAGGATTTCCGGCTCGATCCGACCGAGGCCACGGGAGCGTCGGGATCCGCCGTCACCAGATCGCGCAGCGAAATCGCCTTGACCAGCAAGCCCTCGGCGTCGACCACGTAAAGCGCATAGACGGTCTCGATGGCGGCCGGGCTGGCGCGCACGATATCGAGGCCCTGCGCGACGGTCGATTCGACGGGAATGCGCAGGAGTTGCGTGGTCATCACGCCACCGGCGGTTTCCGGCGGCCAGAAGAGCAGCCTATGTAACTCATCGCGCGTTTCCGCCGGCAACTGGCTCATCAGCCTTTCACCGGTCTCTCCAGGCAATTTGCGGAAGATGTCGGCGCGCTGGTCGGGCGATACGCCGGCCAGCAACAGCACCGCCTTTTCAAAGGGTATCGCGCCGATCAGCTCGGCCGGCCGTTCGAGGCCCGCCTGATCGAAAATGCCCACCGCGGCCGCGTAGTCCATGGAATCCAGTAGGCGAGCGGCCTCGATGACCGGCTGGTCGTTGATCGCCTCGACCGCGTCGGCGGGATGAGCAGCGGCGAGGCGCGCGGCCTCCTCGGTCAGGTCGAGGCTCATTCTTGCTTCCAGACTCATTTGGTGGAGGGTTCTGCGAGGGAAATGCAACCTTGCCGATTTCCTGGCGTCTGGCAAACTCGGTCCGATCTCCCGGCGTCACGCCGGTCCCGCGCAAGCGAAAAAGGTCCGCAATGCCTCGCAAATTTTGGCGCTGGTCGATGCTCGCCCTGTTACTGTTGCCTTTGCTGGCGCTGGCCGAGAAACGCACAGCCCGCGCCGATCACGCCGATGACCTCCGCGCCGTGCTGGCGCGGATCAAGCTGCCGCCGGGTTTCCACATCATCCTCTACGCGCTCGTCCCCGAAGCCCGCCATCTCGCCATCGCGCCGGATGGCAAGACCATCATCGTCGGCACGAGCGGCGACAGGGTCTACAAGGTCAGCGCGACGCCGGGCGCGCCAAAGGTCGAGGTTTTCGCTGGACGGGAAAATTTCGTGCTTCCCACCGGCCCCTGTTTCGCGCCGGATGGCGCTCTTTTCATTGCCGAATTCCAGCGCATCCTGCGGTTTGCGCCGCTTCCGGACGGCGGCTGGGACGAGGCTCACCCTCGCGAAGTCGTCGCGCAAGGCTCGCTGGTCCCGCCGGAAGTGAAGAGCCATGGCCACGGCATGCGCGTCTGCCGCGTCGGCCCCGACAACCGGCTCTATTTGGCGGTCGGCCAACCGCACAACGTGCCCCCGAAGGACCGGCTGGCGCTTTATGACCGGTGGGGCGTCGGCGGCATCATCCGCATGAACGGGGATGGCGGGGGACGCGAGGTTTTTGCGCGGGGCATTCGAAATTCGGTCGGCATGGATTTCAACCCCGCCGATGGCGCGCTGTGGTTCACCGACAACCAGGTCGACATGATGGGCGACGATATTCCGCCCGGCGAAATCAACAGGGCGGATCGTCCCGGCCTGAATTTCGGCTTTCCCTGGTATGGCGGCGGCCATGTGCGCACGCGCGAATATGCGAGCGAAACGCCGCCTGCCGGCCTGGTTTTTCCGGAAGTCGAGGAGGTCGCCCACGCCGCCGATCTCGGAATGGTGTTTTATCGCGGCGAAAAATTTCCCGCGGAATGGCGCGGTATTTTTTCGGCCCAGCACGGCTCCTGGAACCGCGGCGTCCCCGTCGGCGCGCGGGTGATGTTCACGCCGTTGCGGGAAGGTAAAGCCGGCCCCTCCATTCCCTTTGCGGAAGGCTGGAATGCCGGCGTCACGCCCTATCTCGGCCGGCCCGTCGATGTCGCGGAACTGCCTGACGGTTCACTGGTCGTCTCGGACGACCAGGAAGGCGCGCTGTACCGGATTGTTTATGACGGAAAATGAAAAAAGCCCGGCTTTCGGCCGGGCTTTGGAGCGGAAAGCGGCGATCCTCAGGGATTTCCGAACTTGTACATGATGCCCAGCAGCGCGGCGTTGGATTGATTCTTGGTCTTGTCGACCACGCCCGACGCGGCGTTGGTGAAGCTCGACGAGCCCAGGTCGGTGAAGCGATATTCGGCGCGGCCGATGATATTGTTGGTGAAGGCGTAATCCACGCCGCCGCCGGCCGTCCAGCCGACGCGCTGCGAATCGAAGGTCGCCGGCGCGGCGAGCGTTGCGCCCGAATAGGCCGTGTTGACATTGCCGAAGGCGACGCCGCCCGCCGCGAAGAACATCGCGCGGTCGATGGCGAAGCCGACTCGGGCGCGGACGTCGGCGTCGTAACTGCTCGACGTCTTGACGTTGAAAGCGTTGTTGACCAGCGTCGTGCGCTGTCCGCCGAGAATGCCGTCGCCATTAGCTTCGACGCCGAGGACGAGCGCCCCGATCTGGTGGTTGTAGCCGACCACGCCGCCAAGAAGGCCGCTGTTGGTGCGGGTGGAATAGGGCGTCGCGCCGGCGGCGGCGACATTGAGATCGCCGCGCGTCCTGGCGAATTCGCCGCCGCCTTCGATACCGCCATAGAATCCGGTCCAGCTGAAAGCGATGGGAACGGCGGTGAAGACCGGCGGCGGCGGCGCCTTGTTCGAAGGCAGGTCGGAGGCGAGCGCAGGCCCTGACAGAAGGGAAGCTCCGGCAAGGCTGGCCAGCGCGGCGGCGGTAAGCAAGTGACGCATGATGTCCTCTTAGGCTAGCGCGACGAATAGACCTCCAGCCGAACGACAGTAAAGGTCGGATCCGAAAGCCGAGGTTGAATTCATATTTAGCAACCGCGATCTAATCGCGGCCTGCGACGAAAATGAGGCAGGGAAAATAACGTACCTTTATCGTTATTCCGCCACTTTTTGACCAAACTATACTAAATCCTGTCGGCGCTATTGGCTTAGCGCCGCCCGCCAGCCATTTTGAGGGAGTCCGGGCTGAAGCGCAGGGTCAGCATCGCCCAGACGCCCAAAGCCGGGCCAATCGCCAGGATGCAGAAGGCGAAGCGCCACCCAAGCCACGCGACCGCCAGGGGCATGAGATGAATGCTCGCCAGCGTCAGCAGGAAACCGATGCAGGTCTGCGCCGTCAGCATGGCGCCGCGCAGGCTGGCCTCGCTCAATTCGACGGTCGAAGCGGAAAATTGCGCTGAATCCGCGATGATGCTGACGCCCCAGATCACCCCGACTGAAATCACCAATGGTGCGGAGCCGCCGAAAGTGAAGCCGATCATAACAGCGCAAAGCCCGCTGACGGCCATGGCGAGGCTGGTGACGAGCGTGCGTCCCACGCGATCGGCGAAAAAGCCGCCAAGCAGCGCGCCAAGCGCCCCGGATCCAACAATAAGAAAGGTCGCCAGCGCGGGATGCAGGGGCGGCGCGTCGCCATAATGCTCGCGAAAACTGGCGGCGACGAAGGCGCCGATCCAGGACCACATGGCGTAAAGCTCCCACATATGGCCGAAATAGCCGAAATTGACGAGGCGCAGCGGCCGCGAGCGCCAGCCGATGAGGACATTCGACCATTTGAATTTTGGCGCGACCGGCGCATTTGGGCCTATGCCGACGAAGCCGACGAGGACCGCCGCCAGCAAGGCGCCGCCGCCGGCCACAAGACAGGGGGGGCGCCAGTCAAACCCGCCGAAGGCGGCGGCGAGATGCGGGACGGCCGAACCGAGCGTCAACGATCCGACCAGCAGGCCGATCAGCAGGCCGAGATCGCCGCGCGCCCATGTCGCCGCCAGCGCCATGCCGACCGGATAGACCCCGGCGAGGCTTATTCCGGCGATGAAGCGCAGGGCTGGCGCAAGCGGGGAGACGGGCGGCAGCAGGACAAGGCCGCCGGTGCAGATCGCGGCGACCAGCGCCGAAAGGCGGAACAGCAGGCGCAGGTCGATTCTGTCCGGAAGGGCGAATAAAGCCGAGAAGAAAGCGCCGAAGACGAACCCCGCCTGAACGCTCGATGTCAAAAGCGCCTCGTAGAAGGGGCTCATCGCCTCATGCGCGCGGATCGCCGCTAACGAGGCGTTAGAAGCGAACCAGCAGGACATCGCCGCAACCTGGCACAGCAGCAGGATGGCGAGCGAGCCTGCTCGTCGCGAAACCGTCGCCGCCATAATTCCCCCAGACTTTTTGGCGCCCGATTTTCGTCCCGCGCGCATTTTATGGAAATATTCGGCGCTTCATGAATCTAACGCAAGGCTCCGGCAAAAACGCCTTGCGCCTCCGCCAAGTCGGGAGGGCGCGCGCGCCATGGCGCGACCCGGTTTTTCATGGCAGAAGGGCGCAATGCTGCAACCCGCAATGAAAAAGCCGCCCGCAATGGCCATCGAATCGGACGAAGTTCTTTCGATCAGGAAGCTGACCAAGATCTACAAGGGCGGTCACACCGCTTTGAAAGGCGCCGATCTCGCCATCAGGCGCGGCGAGATCTTCGCGCTTCTCGGCCCCAATGGCGCGGGAAAAACCACGCTGATCGGCATCGTCTGCGGGCTGGTTCGCGCGACCTCGGGCGAGGTGTCGGTCGACGGCCATGACATCGTCGCCGACTATCGCGCGGCGCGGCAGAAGATTGGCCTCGTGCCGCAGGAGCTGTCGGCCAACATGTTCGAGACCGTCTGGCAAAC
>Ga0182030_10004467_pt1 | contig 29804 bp, 27 predicted proteins | sample 812S3MmetaG_FD_121299 | JGI IMG/M metagenome (GOLD analysis project Ga0182030, IMG submission 121299) | Permafrost microbial communities from Stordalen Mire, Sweden - 812S3M metaG (Illumina Assembly) | ecosystem: Environmental > Terrestrial > Soil > Wetlands > Permafrost | place: Sweden...
CCAACTCAGCACAAATGGGCTGCCCCTCGGCAACAGTCGCTTTCGGACTCATCCAACGAGAGCAGCTGTTTCCACATCCTACCCATAGATTCTGCTACAGAGCCATAACTTCCTCTCCACCTTCAGCGGAACTCATTATGTGACGCCGCGCGCGATCACGGCCACTATCGGGTTCCATTTCTAAAGGCCGAATGTGGCGCGCGCACTCTTGCGCGCCGTGTCGGCTGACTGAGAGGCAGCGCCACGGCGGTGCGCCAAAGCAAGGCGGTGGGGTTACCGCAGCGTATAACTCGCCCGATTGGCCGCGGGACGCTCGATCTCGAAATCGACGTTGCCTCGCCGGTCGGGCGTAAGTCCGTCGGCGGCGAGCGGCGTGGTCTGCTCGATCGAGAGCGTGGCGCCGGTCAAACGCACGGTGCGCTTCCAGCCTTTTCCCACGAACTCCAGGCTGTCGCCGGCAGCGTGAACTTCCACCGGCCCCACCGCCGCAAAAGCGCCCTGCGGCGGCAGAAAATTCAGGTTGGTGTCTTTCCAGTTGAATTCCATCCACCGCCCGCCGTCCTGGGAGGAAAAGATCGCGCGCACCTTCTGCGTTTCCAGCACCCACTCCGGCGACCCGTCGCCATCCAGGTCCGCCGACCACGCCACGGTGCGATTGCGCGGCAGCAGCAGCACCCGCATCGGCAGGTCTTGCGCGGCGCCGCCGGTCACCTTCAAATGCCATTCGCGCAGTCCTTTCACGCCATCGTCTGCCCCATCTTTTGCCCCATCTTTCGCAAAGATGCGCAATGGCACTTGCCGCTCTTCCACCGCGCCCACCACAACTTCCTGCTTGATGGGGAAGAAATCGAGTCCCTCGCCCGAGACCTCCAGGGTATAGTTCTGGATGCCCGGCGAGTTGTTCCGGATGGACACCCCCAGATCGCTGCCGGCCTTGGGTTCGATGGGTGCGATGGGCGGGTCGGGAGTCAGTTCGGCCTCCGTGCCGAAGTGAGTCTCGATGGCTTCCATCAGCCGCACGGATACCGGACGAAACATCTGCAGGTGGGCGCGGCCCAACGGGACGCCGTCGGCTTCGAGAGCCAGATCGGCGAAATCGCCGTGCAGCGCCTCGGGGGGCGTGCCTATTTCGTAGTCGATCTCGTTGGGCGATTTCGTAGTGGGGACGGCGGTGAAGCCCGCCGGCAGGCGCAGGCGCGAGCGCGCCGCCACTTCGGCCGACGAGTAGGCCGTGGAAACCAGGTTGTTCTGCCCGATGATGAGCCGGCGGGCGTCGTTGAAAAACGCCGAGGTATCCGGCTCTTCTACCGCGATGCCCACGCGCACGCGGTTGCCGGCCGCGTGGTTGGCCGGGATGGTGAAGCGCGCGCGCAACGCCTTGTCGTCCCACTCGAACTCTGTGGGTTTGCCCGCGGCCAGAAACGGTCCCACCGGTTTGCGCGCCAGTTGCAGAATCATTTCGCCCCCAGAAGGCGAAGCGAATTCCATCGCCAGGATGCCGTTTTCGAACTCGATGGAGAGCAATTCGGCGGTGGCGTAGACGATGTGCTCGGCCGGGGCAAACTGCGTGCAGTCGCGGCACAGCCCCGCCGGCCCCAGGGAGACGTCGAGCGGCAGCCAGAGCGATTCGCCGGGCGGAACGCTCACTCCGGGGACGACGAGGGTGCGATTCGAGGCCGGTTCGAAGACGCGCAGATCTTCGTGAAACGCCTGTTTCCCGCGGTTGGTGATGCTGACCGCGGAGGCGGCGGCCGATACCAGTTCGTTGGCCGTAACGCCCGCGGGAAGTTCGCCGGCAGCCGGTTTGGGCATGACCACGGCTCGCAGACCGCCGCGCAGCGGCCTCCAGTTGCGCAGCAGCGCGGCATCGCGCCGCAGGGCCACGGCCGCGGGACGCTCGTCGCCGCCGAGCCCCACGGCGCCTGGGCGCAGCAAGCTGGTTGGATCGGCGGCCCAACCGGCAGGATAGAGCGCATCCTCCACGTGGGTCCACAAGACCGCACTCGGGGCAGTCGCGGCGAGCGCATCGCGGCTGCGTGCCAGCGCCTCCGGGTCGATGGCGGAAATAGTGGTCACCGGCGCCGGGGGAGCGGCCGCATCGATTCCCAGCGCGCGGCCTTCCACGTAGGCGATGGGTCCGCCGTGCCGGGCTGTCTGGGTGGCGAGCAAATGCTCCAATTGCCGCAGCCAGGCCCGCTGGGCGCGCGCGTCGGCGCCCGGCGGACTACCGTTGGCGAGCCACCCGTCGACCGGCGGCAAGGGACGCACCCAGGCTTGCAGACCGAGCCTGCGCAGAATGCGGATGAAGGCCACGAGGTCGCGGCGCGGGCTGGTGCGGCCGGTGAAATCGTAATCCCCCGGCTGGAGTTGATGCCAGTTCCAGGGGATGGAGAACTCCACCGTCTCCACCCCGATATTCTTCAGCCACACCAGTTCGCGCTCCCACAGAGTGCGCGGGCAGAGGTAATAGGGGAACTCGACGGCCTGCACGTAGTTGTGCGCCGGCGGGACGGGCGGCGCGGGCAGAGTGGCGGCGAACAATACCAGGAGAGCGGCCAGGCGCTTCAAAATTGTTTGCCCTTCTTGATCCGGTAATCTACGATCAACGGCATTTTCACCACCGTGCACATCTCGAAAAGACGCGAGCGGGCGCGCGCCCCGATATACTCGGCAAGCGTCCGGCGGTACTCGGGCTTGTCGAGCCCCGACCGTTGAATCATGGGACTCTTGGCGTCCGGGTCGGGCGCATTGGTAGTGGCGATCAGGGCCTTCCGGTTGTCGCAACGGTAAGTAACGATGGCGTTGATAGTATCCTCCACCCAATCGTGCGCCCGCTGAGCCGCAATATCGTCCAGCAGCAGGACCTCGGATTCCATGGCCGTGCGATAGGCGTTGCGGTCGGAAACGTCGGCCACCGGGTCGTAGCCCTTGTGGATGTTGTCCAGCAGAGCCTGGTAACTGTAGAACAAGCCTTCGAATCCTTTGGCGATAATCTGGCGGAGCGCGGCCACCGCCAGATGCGTCTTGCCGCACCCCACCTCGCCGATGAGCAAGAGACCTTGGGGGCCTTTTTCGTGGGGAAAGTCGCTGGCGAACTTCTTTACCGCCAGCAGCACGGTGGTCAGTTCGCGGCGCGCCACGGGATTCTCGATGCCTGGCACTACAAAATTGTCGAACGACGCGTGGCGATAAAGCGCCGGAATCTGCGAGCGGTCTTCCAGGCGCGCCGCGCGGCCCTGCGCGCGGCAGTCGCACGGCTCGGCGCCGGAAATATTGGCGTGTTCCACGATGATGAATCCGGTGCCGCCGCACCTGGCGCAAACCGTGTCGCTAGCCATGCCTTCTATTATCGGTCAGACGGCCCGGCGGGCACCGGGGTTTCGAGCCGCTAAGATTCGGCAGTCCACGGGAGTTCCCGCGAGGCCGCCGCGGCAGGAGTCGCCGAGGGATCGCACTCGCGTCCCTACTTCTCACTTGCCATTTTGCGGCGCCGCCTGGGAGAGCTTTTCCATATCGCGGTCAAACGCTACGCCGTCGAATGGAACCACGATCACCTTACTGCCATGATTATCGTTCGGTAGTTCCTGCGCTTTAGGAACGTCGATGACCGCGAAGGTAAAGTAAGCCACATGGCCGTTTTCCAGGAACACGCCGGGGCGCTCGATGTTGTTCCAGTGGTTCACGGCGCCGTCCGTGTAGCGAAGGAAGTCCGTAGTCGGATCGTAAGCCAGCCCCCGATTCGTCCAGTTGCTAATGCCATCGGGCGAGGTCAAATCGAACGCCTTCCGCTCGCTCCAGCAGTTGACCACGATATGGTACAGGCCCCCGCTATACCAGATCGCCGGATCTTCCAGGTTACGCGTAGGGAGGCCGGGGATACCCGGATAAATACTGCGCCCCTGAAGCTTGTAAGGGCCCAGGACGCCGTTGGTGCTGATCATGATCGCGCCGGAGCGCGCCACGATCTCAAAGCGGCCGTCCGGGCGAACCATCATGCTCACGTTCGACATTCGGCCGTCCCGGGCGTCGAACCCGTTGGCGTCAACCTGGATCGAGCCGAGTTGTTGCCAAGGCCCATCGAGCGACTGGGATACGAAAACGTCGCCCGGTCTGGTCTCGCTGACCACCACCGCATAACGCCCGTCCGGGAGAACCAGGGCCGTCACATTATGCCCTTTGCCGCCTTGATTGTCGGGCCACAGTAGGCCCTTGTCTATGTAAGGCCCGATGGGGTTGTCGCTGACTGCGTGCACGGCGGCCGAGCCGCCCCATCCACCGTGGCCCCGGCTTTGATCCCAGCGGCTGGCAAACATATGATACTTGCCATCCGACCCTTTGACGATCTTCCCGTCCCAGTAACACCACTGTTTGATTGTGGTGTCCTCCAAGCCGTTCTGCGGATCGCGCGGGAGAACATTGGGAGCGCCCCAGGCATCCTTCGTCAGGTGACCTTGAATCGGCATCGGCAAGAAATAATCGATCAAGGTCTTGTCGGCGGCAGGCGAGGCGCCCAGGGTTAACGACGTCGCCGCCAGTAGTTTTATCAGCGTCTTCATGGAACTCATCATGTGACCGGAATCTTCGGCTTGGCCAGCACCGCTTACATTAAATCGAATCTGATGACCGGCGCAAGCACGCCGAACGCGATGCTCGCCGCCTCTGTTTTCCCTTACGGCGCCGGCGCGGCCTGCCGATGCGCGTCGAACCAGTCGAACATCTCGGGCAGCGCGGAAGCCACCGCGTCCGCGTGGCCGGCGCCGGAGATTTCCAGGTACTTGACCGGGGCGCCCGCCTTGCGCGCCGCTTCGGTGAACAGGCGCGTTTGCTTCACCGGCGCCTGCGGATCCTGGTCGCCTTGCACCACCACCTGCGGCAGCGACTTGAGGCTCCTCATGTCTTCGGGAGTGAGGAAGAACACCGCCGGCGCGCTGACCGCGGCCGCCGCGAAGACGCCCGGCCGATGGATCGCGATCGACCAGACCGCCGCGCCGCCCGTGTCATGCCCGGCCAGGTAGATGCGGGCCGGATCCACCTTGAAAAATCCACGCACGCTGGCCAACACGTCGAGGACATCCCGCTCGCCATCGCCCACGTACAGGGAAAGCGGGTCGCGGCCGCGCGGACAGGCTACGATATAGCCGCGCCGCTCGGCAAACGTCTTGAACTGGCCGTCCTGGACGCTATCGAAATAAAAGTTCTCGTCGCGTCCCTCACCGTGCAGCGCCAGGATCAGCGGGTACGGCTTGCTGCCATCGTAAGTGGTCGGAATAAACAAGCGGTACGGCTGTAGCGCGTTATCCACCGCCGAACGATAGGCCAGGTGGAAATCGCCGTGGCGCGCCGCCCACGGGTTGCCGCCGCCTTCCAGCACGCCGAGGGCGGAATCGGCCTCGTTGTATGCCGCCGGGTCCACCAGCGAGAGGCGATACTCGATGGGCGCCAGCGCGGCCGGCAGTGCGGTCTTGGAATCGGCGGTTGCTTTGGCTTCCAACGCCGCGATCCGCTGGTTGGCCGCGGCGATGCGCGTCTTCAGATCCGCCAGCCCGGGCTGAATGCGGATGGCCAGGGCGCGACGGGTGGGCGGCTGGCCAATCGCCACCACGATGCGGCAGTTGGCACAGGGCGCGTTGGGCTCGGTCACCTCGATATCCAGCGGCGCGCGCGCCCAATCGATGTCCGAGACCTCCACGGACTTCAGTTCGGCGCCGGGCGATCGCGAACCGGCCTCCTGCAGCGATACCGTGACCTTGGTCGCGCCCGCCAACTTATCGTCCAGAGCGAATGACTGCCCCAAATGGATTTTGACGGTTTCGCCCGGCCCTACCACGGCGGGGTCCAAACTCACCGTCAGGGCCGCGCTGAAGGCGCGCTGCGGCGTCCAATCCTGGCCACGCAGAAGGGTGACGGCGTGGCTCGCGTTCTTGACTGACGCCGCATGATCGCCGGCCGCCACGGCGGCCAAGGCGGCTTTGTTCAGTTGCTCCACTTGGGAACGAATCTCCGGGGTTGTGGAACCGGCGTCCCACGCCACCTTGAGATTGCTCCATTCCTGTTTCTCGGCCGGAGTCATTCCGGCCCAGTCCTTCACCGTCGGCAGGCTTTGACTGAAAGCCCCCGCCACCATCAGCAGGAGTGCTGAGGGGAAGCGAAACGTTGACTTCGCAGTGAGCGGAACCATGGCCGCATTATATTCCGATCTATCGCTCCGGAATAGGGGGTAGCCCGCTGCTAACCCGCCGCGCGCCGCAAACGGTCGAGCACGCCGGCCCATTCGGGAGTTTCCGGCGGCCGCTCCACGGCGATGGCGGCGAGGCGTTGCGCGTCCAGGCGGTGCAGCGTCTCGTACAACACCGCGGCATACTCCACCGGGTCAGCCGGCATCTCCTGCCCGATGCGCAGCCACGCGCCGCATTCCCGCGGCGGATTCTCTCCGCGATCCACAAGGCACAGCGGCGTTGCCGGGCGGTAGTGCCGTGGATGCAGACCCGGCGACCCGTGCGCGCCTTCGGCCGGATCTTCGGCGGTGAGCACGGGCCCGATCAGCGCGGCGATCTCCGTCAGCGGAATCACCCCCGGACGCAGCAGCGTGGGCGCGCCCGCCAGCGAGAGCACGGTGGATTCGATGCCCACGCGCGCCGGCCCGCCATCCACCACGTAATCCGCCAGGCCGGGCGGCACGTGCGCGGCGTGCGTGGGCGAAAGTTCGGTGAAGCGATTGGCGCTGGGCGCGGCGATCGGCACCCCCGCCAGGCGAATCAACTCCAGCGCCAGCGGATGCGCCGGCATGCGCAGCCCCACGGTCCCGAGGCCCGCCGTCACGATGCCGGGAATCGACGCGCGCTTCGGCACCACCAGGGTCAACGGCCCCGGCCAGTAGCGGCGCGCCAGCGCTTCGGCCGCATCGGGCCATTCCGACGCCAGCCCGCGCGCCATCTCGATCGAATCCACGTGCACGATCAGCGGGCTCGTCCGCGGACGCCCTTTGGCCGCGAAGATGCGCGCCACCGCCGCGGCATCCAGCGCGTTGGCCCCCAGCCCGTACACCGTCTCGGTCGGAAAGGCCACCAGCTTTCCGGCGCGAATCAGCGCGGCTGCCTGCTCCAGGCTCACTCGGGCGTTTCGTCCTTGTCGTCGCCGGCGATTTTTCCGGTTTTGCGCCACACCAGGAAGGCATGGATCAGCGGTTCCAGGTCGCCATCGAGTACGCGGTCCACGTCGCCCAACGACAGCTTGCTGCGCAGGTCCTTGACCAGCCGGTAGGGCGCCAGCACATAGTTGCGGATCTGGCTGCCGAAGTTGATCTCCAGCTTGGAGTCTTCCGTCTTGCGCGTTTCCTCGCGCTTCTTTTCCAGCTCGCGCTCGTACATCCGCGCCTTCAACTGTTTCATGGCGCTATCGCGGTTCTTGTGCTGCGAGCGCTCGTTCTGGCACTGCACCACGATGCCGGTGGGGAAGTGAGTGATCCGCACCGCCGAATCGGTCATGTTCACGTGCTGCCCGCCCGCGCCCGACGAGCGGAAGGTGTCGATGCGCAGGTCGTCCAGATCGATTTCGATCTTGATTTCGTCGTCCACCTGCGGGTAAACGAACACCGAGGCGAACGAGGTGTGCCGCCGCGCATTGGCGTCGAACGGCGAGATGCGCACCAGGCGGTGCACCCCGATCTCCGATTGCAGCATGCCGTAGGCATTCTCTCCGTTGACCTCGAAGGTGACCGACTTGATGCCCGCGCCTTCGCCCTCCAGACGGTCGGTAACCACCGTCTGGAAGCCGTCGCGCTCGGCCCAGCGCAGGTACATGCGCAGCAGCATCTCGGCCCAGTCCTGGCTCTCGGTGCCGCCGGCGCCGGGGTGTATGGTGACGATGGCGCTGCGCGCGTCGTTCTCGCCGGAGAGCAGCATGGCGGTCTCCACGCGCTCCAGGAATTCGGCGTAGGCCTTGCTGTCGCGTTCGATATCGGCCTGGACGCTCTCGCCCTCGCGCGCCAGCTCGAATAACGTGTCGAGATCGTCGGTCATGGCGCGGATGCGCGCGTCGTTGGCGATGGCCTGCTCCAACTTCTTGCGCTCCTGCATGACTCTCTGGCTTTTCGCGGGTTGGTTCCAGAACTCCGGCGCGGAGATCTGCGCTTCGGTCTGGGCTAGTTTCTGTTTCTGGGCGGCGGCGTCAAAGATACCTCCGCACGGCCAGGGCTTGGTCGCGGAGGGGCTGGTAGGAGCGTTCTAACTCTTCGAATGTCATGGGGGCTCAATCCAATTCTAACAAATGGCCCGCCTTGCCGACGTTCATCGCGCGCGTCCGTCCCATCCGCATGGCCACGCCCTCGGCCTCGTGGATATGGCCGCAGAAGAAATGCTCCGGCTGGTATTTCTCGATGAACTCGCGCACCGACCGCGACCCGGCGTGCAGGCCGGGGCGGACCTGGTCGAGCGCGGTGCCGTAAGGCGGCGCGTGGCAGACCAGCACCAGCGGGGTCAGCGGGGCGAACGGCAGCAGGCGCTCGGCGATCTGCGGCTCGCTGTATTCGCCGGGGGTGTGGAATGGGGTCGGGCTGGAGTAGCCTAATCCGGCCACCTGCCAGCGGCCCACCTGGATGTGCCGTTGGTGGAAGTCGTGCATTCCATGGCGGGCGCACATCTCGGCCACCGTGCCAGCCGACTCGTGATTCCCCGGCAGCACGTACATCTTGTCGCCGCGCTGCGCCAGAATCTCGCCGCAACGTTCGATGCCTTTGGACCACGTCACCTGGTCGCCGGCGGCGATGTAGTAGTCGGCCTCGATGGCGAGCAGGCGTTCGAGCGCCTTCCAATCGTTGTGGATGTCGGAAAACAGGAGCAGGGTCACGGGATGGCGTCTCCCGCTGCCGGCGCTATGTCCCAGGGGAAGGCGGTCGCCGAATGCGTTTCTGGAACCAACTTTCCGGGCATAGGCGCTTCTTCGGGATCGTTCACGATGGCCGCCGTACAACGGAATCATAACATCGCCGGGTCAGGATATTGGCGGCCGTCGCCCGCCCGAACACTCGCCGAGTTGGCCCGAAAACCCAGCAGGGCGCTCTGGCGTTAAGATCGCGGCAGGGCTGAGACAGGTCGCAGGGCGAGGATTCATCGGCTTCGCCACCTTCTTCGAATGGGACATGCTTTTCCCGAACCGCCGCGACTTCCTCATCCTGGCCTCGTTCCCCGTCAGGCTGGCTGCGACGCCGAAAAACGCGAACGCGGAGACGCCCGCGGTGGCGGCAATCTCCGCCTCCACCATCCGCAGCCCTCTGCCGCTTTCTACCTCCGGGGCTTCGCGCGCGGCGTTTATGCGAAGCTGTTAACCCTGATCCTGGCGCCGCACGTGGTTCTGCTGGTGTTTCTGGCGGTTTCGGCCGTCTATCCCGGCCTGGAAATGCGGCTCATCGAGGGCATGCCATTCAGCCGGCAGCCGGAAACATCGATCAATCTCTTCATTGTGCCCATGATGATGCGCCGCGGGGTCGCGATCGCAATCGCAGTGGGGCTGCAGTATTTCCTGATCTTCCGTTCCCCGCTTGCGGTGCTGCCGGCGACCGTGGGTCTCTTGGGCTGCGCCTGGTTCCTGACCCGCAGCTCGCTTGAGGCATTCGAAGCGGCAATCCGCTTCCGGCTGAGAATGCTGAGCAATGAGAGCAAAGGGTTCTACACCGAAGTGGACGGGTAGCGGAAGCTGTTCACAGCTTCACCACCGTTGCCTTCTTCACGAACTCCGGGTCGAACTGCAGTCCCAAGCCCGGCCCGGAAGGCAGCGGGATCACGCCGTTCTTGATTACGAAATTCGGCGTGTACCAGGATTCCGGTTTCGGCGGCGCGCGCCACACATACTCCATGAACGGGCCGACATTCGGCGTGCTGGCGGCGAAGGTCAGGATGTTTACCGATGCCGCGCCGGTCTGCGTGTTATGCGGGCAGATCCACAGGTTGGCCTTGCGCGCCATGCGCGCCACCCGCGCGGCGCGGATGAAGCCGCCGTTGTAGTTGAGGTCCGGCTGCACCACGCTCATCACGTGATTGTCGATCATCCATTGGAACAGCCAGAGGCTGGTATCCTGTTCGCCGAAGGCAATTTTCATGGACAGCGCGCCGGCCACCTTCCTGGTCTCGCTGAGCTCTTCCCAGGGGCACGGCTCCTCGAACCAGAGGTACTTCAAGTCCTGCAACCGCTTGCCGATCTCAATCCCCCTGGCGGCATCGTACGATCCGTTGGCGTCCGCCATGAGCGTGACCTTGGGGGCCAGCTTCTGTTGCGCCAGTTCCAGGATCTTATCGGTGCGCCCCGGGTAGGCGTCGCGATTCTCGCTCATGCGCCCGCCGATCTTGAACTTCACCGCCTTCGCGCCGGTAAGTTCGACGCCGCGCACATAGACGTCGACCTCCGCTTCAGCCGTGGTGTCGCGCCCCGAGCCGGAAAGATACACCGGAATCTCCTTGCGCAGCACCCCGCCCATCAGCTCCGCCGCGGGCTTCCCGGCGGCCTTGCCCATCAGGTCGAACAGGCTCTGCTCGACGTAGGCCACGGGGCACCAGAAGGCCTGGCCGGCCATCTTATAATTGGAGTCCTCCACGTAGACGTCGTCGACCAGGGTTTCCAGGTCGCGGGCGTCTTTGCCGATGAAATGGGGGATGACGCGCCGCAAAAGGATGGCGATGTAGTCCTCCATGTTCTTGGTGAGTACCAGCCCTTCGGCGCCGTCCGACGTGCGCGTCCGCAGGAAATAACGGTTCCCGGACTGCAACAGGTCGATGGAGGCGATTTTCAGGGGGTTCGGGAAGAACTGGTGCAGGTGGAAGAGGGTCGAGTCCTCTTCGGCGGCTGCCGAGGCTCGCCACAGGGCGGCGCCCGAAATGGCCAGGAAACTACGACGGTTCATGGACAGATTCTAGCAGTCGCCGGCCCAGTCGCGCTCAACCGCGCGACCTGCGTCGCCCTCTTGGAGCGCGCTTGACATTCGGACAGAGGTGTCCGAGGATGGAATCGTGAAGGGAGCGGAATTCGAGCGGCGAGTTCGGAAGTTGGCGCGGAGCAGGAATGTCGCGTGTCAATTTGTGGCCGGCAAGGGGAAGGGCAGCCATGGCCGCTTCTACTTCGGTGACGAATTCACAACCCTCAAGGATCGAAAGAAAGAAATCGGCCGCGACCTGCTGGCCAAGATGTGCGGCGATCTAAAGATCGATCCACATGATCTATAGGAGGAAAACCCATGTCGTCATTCACTTATCCCGCGAAATTCACGGCCGGCAGCGATGGCCGCATATTAGTCGAGTTTGTCGATCTGCCCCGTGTCGCCACCGATGGCAAAGACTATGGCGAGGCGATGGAAGAAGCCATGGATGCTCTCGGATCCGACCTCTCGATCCGTTTGTCGCGCCGGGAGGAGATTCCAACGCCCTCAGCGGCGAAGCGCGGTCAGCGCCTGGTGCCCGTGCCGCTTTGGCTGGCGCCGAAGCTCGCGCTCTACCTGGCGATGCGCGATCGACAAGTCAACAATTCCGGCTTGGCCCGGCGCCTGGGGATCCACGAGCGAGTCATCCGCCGGATGCTCGATCCCAAGCATGCCACAAAGGCGGAGAAGATCCAGGCCGCGCTCGCGGCTCTCGGCAAGCAGATGACCGTCGAAGTCCGCGATGCGGCCTGAGGAAGTCCGCGGGATTTCGACGAGCCAGGGATCCTGGCGAAAAGTGGCTGAGCGTCCGCATTTTCTTCTACCGGCGTTTTACCGGTGTCGTCGCTCGCGTGGAGGCGCCACTATGGGATCGGGCATCTGCCCAGCCAAGAAGGATTCCTGAACTCTTGTGCCAACGAGCGGCGGCGCTTACCTGGCTTGCAGGAACTTCTGGCAATCGTCCAGATTGCCCTGTAGCTCTTGCAAGGCGGCCATCAGGTCCGACGGCAGGGCGTTACTGGAAGCATTGCCCTGCGTCATTCCCAGCATCTGGGAAACCAATACTTCCACCCGCCGGGCGCTGCGGTAGATGTCTTGTGCGGCCGGTTGCCACGCCGTATGGCCGGCGGGATGCACGCTTGCCACCGTGCCGCCCAGGGAGGTCAGCGTGGGAAGCAGAATCCGCTCCATGCCGCTGACCTTCTCGGCCAGCACGGCGGCGTGCTTGCGGGATAACTCGTCCAGGGCATTTCGATCCTGCGCCCTGAGCTGCGCTTCCTCTTGCGGCGAGAACTTTTCGGCCAGCCGGCGGAGCGCGTACACGCGCTGCATGGCCGCTTCGTCCAAATCGAGCACCTGGGTGCTGAAACGGTCGAGCTCGGCATGCCCCCCGAGCTGCTTTTCGAGGCGCGTCTCCAGAGGCGACACGGGAGCAGCGCTGGCCGTGCCCGCGATGGTCGCGCCAGTTTCCGGCGGTGCTGCTGCCGGGGACGGCGGGGCGAACTCCACCTCGACGTGCGGAATCTCCGCCACCGAAGCGCGAATCTGGTCCTGCCGCCGCGGCGAGATGCCATCGCCGCCAATCACTTTGACCTTGCCGCCGGCAAGAGAAACTTCCACGGGATCACCCAGGTCGGCCTCGATCGCGCTTAGTGCCGACAGCACTTGTAACTCGTCTGAAATCGAGGCCGACGACTCGGGTGATAATGCGGCCGGCCGGCTTGGTGGTTCGGCGGCGCGCACCGGAATGTCGACATGCCGGCCGAGAGTGCCGCCGGCGATATCACCTTCCGATATCTCGCTCAATTCAACCCATTCGTGATCGCGAAACTCCAGCACCTCTTCGAGCGGCTGGTAATCCCCCTGGTTCAAAGTGAGAGTGGCGGATTCGATCTCGCCCTCCGGGGATGTGGTTTTGATCTGCGTATAGGCCCACGACGGCAACTGCGGATTCGACACCGTAGTCACTTCGTCGGTTTTATGAACCTGTTGGTCGCGCCATTGTTGGAAAGCGCGCGCGCTGAGAGGATCGTCCCAGTCGTAATGCGCCGCCTGGAACAGCGCGGACACTGCCTGCGCCTCCGCCACGGCGAGCACCGCCGCCTGCGCCCCGGCCATCCGCGTAAACTCCTGCTGGTGGCTGGTGCGCACGCGAATGCGGTGCGCGGCGCGAGGGTGGCTTTCGGAAATCGCTACGGCCTTTCTCAATATCGATGCGGCTTGCACAGAAGGGGCCTGGCGGAGCTGATTCAGCGATAGGAGAACGATCAGCGCCGCCAAGCCCGTTGCAAACGCCCATCTCGGTGCACCCGAATGCACGAGGGGACGCGTTAGCCGCACAAGGAGAGACGGATTGGCCAAAGACTCATCAATTCGTGAAAAATCGCGGTAGAGATCGCGCCACGGTTGCGGCGTTTCCGGCATCCGCGCCGCCAGTTCGTGCTGGTAGCGGGCGCACTCCGCGAGGGATTCCTTCCAGGTTTCCAGTTCCGCACGGCATCGCCCGCAGGATTCCAGGTGGCGGGCCACCTTGGCGGACTTGCGCGCGGGCATCTCGCCATCGAGGTAGCGGACCAGGTCTCGTTCGGGGTGGCGCGCCAACAGGCTATTCATCGCGCACCTTCCTCAGCCGCAGTAGGGCGCGCCGCAGGAACTCCCCCACGGCCGACGCGCTGATGCCCAGCGTGGCGCCGATTTGGGGATAGCGGAGACCTTCCATCCGCAAGAAAAGAACGCGCTTCTGCTGATCCGAGAGGCCTTCCACGGCGTGGTTCAGGCGGGTCATCTTCTCGCGGTCGAGCAGGTTGCGCTCAGCGTCGGCCGCAGGCGATGCCAGCCGGGCTTCGAACGCCGGATCGAACTTCTGTTCCGCCGATTGGCGGGCACGGACCTTGAGGCCGTAGTTGTGGGCCACGCGGAACACCCAGCCCCGCAGGCTCTCGATTTTTTCGCCCTTTTTTAGGCTCGTATAGAGCCGCAGAAAGACTTCCTGCACGGCTTCCTGCGCCTTCGGCGGATGTACGCCGAGCGTCAGCAGGTACCGGTAGACGTCCTCGCGGGTCTCTATATATAGCTGAGCCACTTGGTCTTGTAACTCCGAACTCGATTGCGCCTGACGGATGATTCCCAATTCCGGTCACCTGTCTGAACCGCCAATGACGCTTCGAGTCATCCCAAAGACCCGGAACCATGCCATTTCAACTACACCTCCGCAAAATATTTTTTCTCGTTTTTTTTTGCCCAAATCCCATCATTCTTGTAACCCAGTGTAGTTGAAGCGGGCAGTTGGCGGGTCTTTGAATCGAAACCTTGAAACCTCTCCGTCACACCCAAGTGTGCGTGGCAATCGTCACCTACAACAGCGAGCGGTACATCCGTCGTTGTCTCGAAGGCATCCTGGAACAAGAAGGCGTCGCCACCGAAATCGTGGTGGTGGACAATGCCTCTTCCGACGGCACGCGCGCTATCCTGCGCCGCTTCCGGAACCGCATCCGCACCATCCTCAACGATCGCAACCTGGGTTTCGCGGAAGCCCAAAACCAGGCCATCCGAGCCAGCGGCGCCGATTGGGTGCTGACCCTCAACCCCGACGTCCTGCTGCTGCCGCACTTCATCCGCACGTTGCGGGATGCCGGTCAGTCCGACGCGTCCGCCGGCACGGTATGCGGCAAGTTGCTCTCCATCGGCCCCAACTTCCGCCCGCTCGCCGAACAGCGCCTGGATTCCACAGGCATCTTCTTCACCCCCGCCATGCGCCATTTCGACCGCGGCTGGCACGAACCCGACAGTCCCGAGTTCGACAGCATGGAGTACGTCTTCGGAGCCAGCGCCGCAGCCGCGCTCTACCGCCGGGAAATGATCGACGACGTCTCCATTGACGGCAATTTCTTCGACCCGGACTTTTTCTGCTACCGGGAAGATGCCGATGTCGCCTGGCGCGCCATTCTGCAGGGTTGGAATTGCATTTACGCTCCCGCCGCGGTTTCCTATCATGTGCGCCGCGTGGTGCCGGGAAGCCGCCGCTCGGTTCCCCGCGCCATCAACATGCATTCCGTCAAGAATCGCTTCCTGATGCGCGTCAAGAATGCCAGTCCCGGCCTCTGCCGGCGCTACTGGCTGCCCATGACCCTGCGCGACCTGCTGGTGATGGGCGGCGTGCTGCTGGCCGAACCCGGCTCGCTGCCCGCGTTCTGGCATTTGGCCAAGTGCCTGCCGCAAGCGCTGCGTGCCCGCCGGGTGATCATGAGCCGCCGCAGAATCGACGATGCTACTCTCGCCGCCTGGTTCAGCTTCCAGCCCGTGGCTCAGCCTGTGGGCCAGGCTGCCGCGCTTCCGTCCGCGGCCTGGCCCGAGCGCGAAACCGCCCCCCGCTACGCCGCCGAGCCGACCGCGTAAGCGGGTTGGCGTCCTGGCCATCTTCCACCGAGAAGAGCGACCCAGACCAAAATGGTCCGGGCGATTCTCGTCTGCACTGAAAACAAAAGGGTTAGCGAAACGGCCGGACCAAAATGGTCCAGCCCCCGCTGCGCGACGCAGATTTCCGCATCTGTCGCGCTACCATGGAGAGCACCCTTATGAGTTTTCAATGGCTACAGATGCGCATTACCGAAGAGCAGGACCGCCGCCAGAGAGAGGCGCAGATTCTGGCGCGGCTGCCGGGCGTGCTCGACGAAGTGCATCGCGCCCTGGTTCTCTGCGTGAACGACTACGTCGCCGCCTTCGGCGCGGAATCCGTCGAAATCAACTGCCAGGGTCAAAAGATCCGCGTGACCATCCGCGAAGAGCAGGAAGGCAAGTGGGAAAAGCTTGCCAAGGTGGAAATCAACACCACTCCCAAACTTCCCGGCCTGCATATCGACCGCAATGGCGAGGCTTTGGACATCGAAGTCGGTTTGCTGCCGGGCGAGAAGACGTCTTACAAAGACGGCGAAGAGTTCCTCACCATGGAGGAAATGACGCGCCGCATTTTGGACCGCTCGCTCTTCCCCAAGCTCGGCGATTAAGCCTCACTCCACCGTAAAGTCGAGCGCCGACGTGCGCGCGGCGCCGGTCGCCATATTCTTGACGGCGACCACCATGTGGTACGTGCCCGCGCGCATGGGCAGGGCTTTGGCCACGGCCGGTTGGCCAGTGACGGCTTCTTCAAAGGTCGCCACCACTCTCCGGGTGGGCGTGGTCACTTCACCGAACACGTGAAAGTTGTCTCGTGACGCGCCCAGCGGCACCAGAACCGTCACCATCTTGCCGGCGGATTGTGCGATCCGCACAGTGGACTGCGGCCCGAGGACGGCCTGCAGTTCGGCGGGCGTCTTGCCGCCGGCCGCGAAATCGCCAAGCGAATCGACGGAGATCTTGCCGTCGGGCCCAACGGTGACCTGAGTTTCCACCTGGCGGCCGGCCGCGTTGTTTGCTATCAGATTGGCTTCGGCCTGGGCTTGCAGGTTCTTGTTGTTGCTCAGGCTCGATTCCAGAAGCGCCTGTTTCTGCTTCTCCTGCGCGATCTGCTGGATCACCTGGCTGATGGCGCCCTGTTTGCTCTGGACCTCCAGCATATTGGCCTGAAAGTTATCCGGCAGCCGCCCCTGATTCCGGGCGGAAAAGCCGGCCAGCGCCAGTTGCGCGGTTTCCATTTTCGCCTTGGCTTGTTTCGCCTTGGAACTGTTGGCGTTCTTTTTGGCGGCCTGCTGGTACGCCTCTTTGGCTAGGTTGAGGTCCTCCGCCAGAGTGTTGTACTGGGTGCTTATTGCGGGGCTGGAAGCAATCAGGTCCTGCGCCTCTTTCAACTGCCTGGCCAACTCGGACAACTGCTTCTGCAATGCGTTGACCCGCGTCAGAGACCCACTAAATTGAGCCTCGGTCCGGTTTTCTTCGTTTTTCAACTGGGTCAGTTGTTGATATGCCTGAGGGTTGATCACGTTCCCGGTGACGCCACGCTTTTGTTGCTCCAAACTGCGTACCTGATCGTTGCAAGCGAGCACCCCGGGATATTCGGGCCGATATTTTCGCAGCAGGGCCACGCATTCCGCCTTCTTGCTGGCGAGAGCCTGGTCAAGGTTGCCCGGCGCCGCGACGAGGCTCACGTCGAGAACGTCCCCGGCGCCGATCACTCCCGAGGGCGCAGAACTCGCAGCCGCGACGATCACCGAAACCGCCCGCTCGCCGGGCGAAACGAAAACCTTCTCGGATTGATCGGCCTTCAGCGGGCCGGCGGCCGGCCCCTTGGTCAAACGGTAAACATCGCCGGCACTCCCGATGTCGGCCCCTTCACGGAACTCGCCGTTCCCCTGCGGGTCATCGAAAGTCACCGCGATGTCGTTCCCGATGCCTTCGATATGCCGGTAAGTCCATTTGATCGACCCGCTGCCGTTGCTCGCGATTGCATCCGGCGGGCCGTAGACGATATAGATGCGGCCGCGATCCGTCTTCCATCCGGGGATGCCGCTGGCGAAATGCTCGTTGGCATAAGCGATGCGGCGATAGTGCTCTTCTTTAAACGCCGCGCCGCGCCGCTGCCAGAAGTTCGCGATGAATTTTTCCCGCTCGGCATCGGTCTGCAGGCGCAGGAAGGCGGCGCGTTCCTCGCCGGTGACGATGTAGGCCACGTCCTCGTTGATCCACTTCCGGTAGGGAGTAGCGGCGGCCGGCGCCTTCATGCGGAATTCGCCCGACCGGGTGGGATCCACGAACTCGATGACGACGTTGTTGCCGATGCCTTCGATATAGCGATAGCGCCACATTTGCGAGGGAACGGCGGACGTGTCGCCGCCCGACGAATGATCCTCGATTTCGTCCGGCGGACCGTAGGTAATGTAAATGCGCCCGCGATCGGTCTTCCATCCGGGGACGTCTGCGGAGAAATGCTGGTTGGCGTAGGCGATGCGGCGGTAATGCTCTTCCTTGAACTCGTTCTCCACCGTGCCCGGGGTGGGGTCGCGGCGCAGCCAGAACTGTTCGATGAACTTCTCGCGCTCCTCATCGGTGGTGAGCTTGCTAAACTCCGCGCGTTCGGCATCGGTGATGATGTAAGCCACATCCTCGGCGAGCCATTTCCGATACGGAGTAGCAAGGTCCGCCGCCTGCGGCGCCGCCGCCGCGAGCGCCACCCCAGCCACGCGCGCATGCCGCGCCAGGGGCAATTTCGCCGGCACCGCGGCCAGCGCCGCGGCGAAGATCGCCAGCAGCAGGGCCGCGGATACGGCCGGCGCCGGCGACGTCCGCGCGCCGCACTGTTCCATGGTCAGACGGCGAATGCGCTGCATGAGATTCCCTCCGGTGGCCACCAGGGCTGTCTTCGGCGCCGGCGCGCGTCTTTGTTCCAGCGCCGCCAGCGTGGCGGCGTAGGAGCGCGCATCGCCCATCAGTTCCACCACCCGGTCGTCGCAGCAGTTTTCGCGCTCGGCGCGCACCACGCGCGATGCCCACCAGACCGCCGGATGATAGAACAGCAGGCCCTCCACCACAAATTGCAGCAGATTCACCAGGTAATCGTGGCGGGCCACGTGCGCCAGCTCGTGCAGCAGGATGCATTCCACCTGTGCGGCGGAAAGTCCCGTCAGGCAGCCCAACGGCAGCAGGACCACCGGCCGCAGATAGCCAATCAGCACGGGCGTATCGGTGAGGCACGATTCCAGCAGCGCTACCGGACGCGAAAGCCGCAGGCGCGCCGCCAATTCGTCGAGGCGCGCCTGCCATGCGGGCGGCGGCGCGCACACCCCGCGGCGCCGCAGACGCTGCACGGCAGCCCATCCGACCACTCCGCGCACGTAAAAGAACGCTACTCCCACGAGCCAGACCGGTACCAGCCAGGCGAGGCGATCGAAGACATCCGCCATCCAGGATCGCGGCGCCGGAGCGGGCGCCGGAACGGCCGCGGACATCGGCGCTGCCGCCGGCGGCGCCCAGTGGACCACAACGGCGATGGGCGCCGGTTGCAGCGACCACGTCACCGCCAGAGTCGCCGCGAACGCCACCGGCATGGCCGCCAGAATGAGGCAGGCCAGCGCGTACCGGCGGCGCGCCGGCGCGGCGCGGAACAGCCGGAGCAGGGCCATCAGGATGGCGGCCAGCAAGGCGCCTTCCCAGATAAAGTGCGCCAGCGTCCAGCCGAGCGCCTGCGCGATCGGCGTATGAATCCAGACGGCGAGGTGGCTCATAGCGTCCCCTTTTCGTACTCTTCCAGGAATTTGCGCAATTCCGTCAGTTCTTTGCGCGACGCGCGCTGCGCCGAAAGGGCGCCCAGCAGGAGGCTCTTGGCCGAGCCTCCGAAGGCCCGCTGGAGCAGGTCGCCGGCCAGTTGTTGTTGGGTCCATTCGCGCGGGCGGCTGGCGGAATAGATATGGGCGCGCTGCTTTTCATTGCGCTCCACCAGGCCTTTTTCCGTCATGATCTGGAGCGTCTTTAGGACGGTGGTATATTGCGCCAGTTTGCGCCGGGTAATGGTTTCGTGAACGTCGCGGACGGTGCTGGGGCCGAGGCTCCAGAGCACGGTGAGGATTTCCAGTTCCGCGTCGGTTGGCCGCGGCAATTCGTGGGGTTTGGCGGACATCTACGAAGACTGTACTACGATACTCTTCGTGGTGTCAAGAAAAAATGAGTCATCCAACTGGAACATTGCCCCCCGTTTGACATCGCCGCGAGACGGGTTATCATTTGAATACCCCCCCGATGCAAACGTGGAATCGATCGTGAACTTCACTCAAAATCCCATCATCCTCGAAACCAACCTCCCCGGCGTCCAGCGCCATGGCCGCGGCAAGGTGCGCGACGTCTACAGCGTGGATGACCGCCTGCTCATCGTCGCTACCGACCGCATCTCGGCATTCGACTACATCCTGGCCACCGGCATTCCCGACAAGGGCAAAGTCCTGACCCAGCTCTCCATTTTCTGGTTCGACTTTCTGCGCGATCTTACGCCCACGCATTTTCTCAGCGCGCTTGTGGACGATTACCCCCCGCCGCTGCACGATTTTCGCGACCAGCTCGAAGGCCGCTCCATGCTGGTGAAGCGCGCCAACATGATCGAGATCGAATGCGTAGCGCGCGGCTACCTCGCCGGCTCCGGGTGGAAGGAATACCGCCAGCACGGCACGGTGTGCGGCATCCCGCTGCCCGCCGGCCTGCGCGAAAGCGACAAGCTGCCCGAGCCCATTTTCACTCCCGCCACCAAGGCGCAGAGCGGCCACGACGAGAACGTCTCCTTCGCACACGTCGCCTCGCTCATCGGCGAGCCGCTGGCCGCCCGCCTGCGCGATCTCACGCTGCGCATCTACGACAAAGCCGCCCGCTACGCCGAAACCCGCGGCATCCTCATCGCCGACACCAAGTTCGAGTTCGGCTTCGTGGGAGAGGATCTGGTGCTGGGCGACGAAGTGCTCACCCCCGATTCTTCGCGCTTCTGGCCGGCCGAAAGCTATAAGCCCGGCGGCCCGCAGTTCTCCTTCGACAAGCAATTCGTGCGCGATTATCTGGAATCGATTCACTGGAACAAGCAGCCGCCGGCACCGGCTCTGCCCGAGGAAGTCGCCGCCAAGACGAGCGAAAAGTATCGCCAGGCCTACCGCGTCCTCACCGGCCGCGAGCTATGAACTGGCTGGACGTCGTTCTGCTGCTGATCGTCGGCGTCGCGGTGATGGGCAGCTTTCGCAAGGGCATGTCGCGCCAGGTGATCCATCTGGCCTCGGTGGTGGCCGCCATCCTGCTGGGCGCGTGGTTTTATGGCACCGTCGCGGCGTATCTGGAGCCCCACGTCACTTCCCCCACGGCGGCCAAGCTGAGCGGGTTCCTGGTGGTGTTCTGCGGGGTGCTGTTGTTGGGTTCGCTGGTCAGCGCGATCGTGGGAAGATTTCTGCGAGTCACGGGGCTCTCCTTCTTCGATCATCTGTTGGGCGCGGTCCTCGGTTTGGTGGGCGGGACGCTGGTGGCCGCGGCGTTGCTCATGGGAGTGATGGCCTTCTCGAAGGACGGTACGCCGCCGCGCGCCATCGTGGAATCGCGCGTCGCGCCGTATGTTTCGCAAGCCGCCCGCGTGTTCGTGGCCATGGCCCCGCACGAATTAAGAGAGGGCTTTCATCAATCGTACCAGCAGGCCAGGTTGGCCTGGGACCGCACTGTAAAGGACGCCAATGATACCGCGCCCGAAGCGGAAAGGAAATAATGAAAGAGCAATTCGATGCCCTGGTAGAGCATCTGCTGGATGGAAACATTTTCCTGGGGCAAGCTATTGAACTGCTGGAGCGGCGCATGATTGAAGGCGCGCTGGAACGGTGCGGCGGCAAACGGACGGCCGTCAGCAAGCTCCTGGGGATCCATCGCAATACCCTGCAGCGCAAGATGGCGCAATACGAGCTGGGGAAGACCCGCCGCTTGCGGCGCAAGCCCGCGGCGCGCGCCGGGCGTACAGCGCACAGGAAATCCGGGGCCGCGTAACACCGCATGGATCTCTTGATTTTCGACCTCGACGGCACCTTGGTCGATTCCCGGCTCGACTTGGCTAACGCCGTCAACGCCATGCGCCAACACCTGGCCATGAGTCCTTTGACCAACGAGCGGGTGTACTCCTACGTGGGCCACGGAGCGCCGGTGCTGGTCCGCCGCGCGCTGGGCGAACCGGCGGCCGAGCACGATCTGCAGGCGGCGCTGGCGTTCTTCATGCAATACTACGCGGCGCACGACCTGGAACACACCACGCTCTATCCCGGCGTACGGGAATCGCTCGACCGCTTCCGCGATGCCGGCAAACGGATGGCCGTGCTCACCAATAAGCCGGTGCGCATGAGCCGCCACATCGTGGAAGGGCTGGGTATTGGCGGCCATTTCTTCCAGGTCTTCGGGGGCGACAGCTTCGAGCGGAAAAAGCCCGATCCCATGGGGGTGGAGGCGCTCCTGCGCGAGGCCGGCATGGACCGCGCGCACGCCATGATGGTGGGCGACAGCGCGGTGGACGTGGCGACGGCGCGCAACGCGGGCATCGCCTGTTGCGGCGTGACGTACGGGTTCCAACCGGAGTCGCTGGCCGACCCTGCGCCCGATTTGCTGGTGGACCGCATGGAGCAGTTCGCCGATTGGCTGCTGCGGAAGTAACGTCGCCTTTGGTTATGATCCTGGTATGGCGAAGAAGCGCGCGGCCCGCGTAGGACAACCCCGGAAACCCGCGCCGGCTGGCCTGCACGGACCTGTCGCGAGCGGTGTTTTGCGCGATTGCATGATCGGGGCGTGTCTCTTCTGCGCCACGCTCGCGCCTATTGGCGCACACCAACCTGGAGGCGCCCTGGAACAGACGCCCGGCCGGCTGCCGGACGCCATCGCGGAATACCGGGCGACTTTGCGGAAGGGCATTACAACCTGGGAGAAGCCTGGCGCGAATTCCCAGGCGCCTGCCGGAAGCCGCCGCGCCCGATTTCCCACCCGCGCGCGAGTTGCGGCAGCAATTGCGGAGCGGGCAGCGGTGAGAAAATCATGGCGCAGTTGTCCCGAGCTTGGCGCATGGCGCTCAGCATGATCGCTGAGAAGACGCAGGCAGGTTTGGGCGCACTTCGATTCGATACCGGACGCTCAACTGCGGGCGTGCCTGCGCATGCGGGTCGTGGACCGGCCGGAGAAAGGGACGCCACAGGGCCTCCGCAAGGAACGACGTGGTTCGGGCAATTGGCGCCCAAGGCCCGCCCGCAATAGTGCGGTAGAATCGCTGGATACCATGAAGCCAGTCTTCGTTTTTCTAGCGGCCCTGGCCGCGGCCCACGCGGCCGATTATAAACTGACCTCCTCGCCCGGCACGGTAGTTTGGGGCAACTACTGGGCCGGGGCGAAACCGGTACTGCGCATCCAATCCGGCGACACGGTCGAAATCCTGACTATGAGCACCAGCAGCCCGGCGGCGCTCGCCCGCGTCGGCGTGAAAGACGCGGACATCCAGCCGGAGTGGAAGGCGATCTCCGCCAATCAGCCGCCGCGCGACCAGCGCGGTCCCGGCGGGCACGTTCTCACCGGTCCGATCTTCATTGAGGGCGCCGAACCGGGCGACGTGCTGGAGGTCCGCATTCAAAAGATCAAGCTGGCCACGCCCTACGCCTATAACGGATTCAGTCCGAACCGCGGGGTCCTGCCCCCGGAGGATTTTCAGCAGGGGAAAAGCCGCCTGATCCCGCTCGACCTGACGCGCAACGTGGCCCTGTTCGCCCCCAACATCGAGATTCCGCTGCATCCCTTCTTCGGCAGCATGGGAGTGGCGCCCGACCCGTCGAAAGGGAAGCTCGACAGCGCCCCGCCGGGCGACCACGCCGGCAACCTGGACAACAAAGACCTGGTGGAGGGCACCATCTTGTATATTCCGGTGCACGCTCCCGGCGCGCTGTTCGAAGTGGGCGACGGCCACGCGGGGCAGGGCAACGGCGAGGTGGACATCACCGCCATGGAGACTTCCCTGGTAGGCACGTTCCAGTTCGTGGTGCGCAAAGACATGAAGTTGCAATGGCCGTTCGGCGAGACGCCCACGCACTGGATCGCCATGGGGCTCGACAAGGACCTCACGCAGGCGCTGATTCTGGCGGTGCGCCAAGCCATCGATTTTCTGGTGACCGAGAAACACATGACGCGCGAGGATGCCTACGCGCTGTGCAGCGTGGCGGTGGACTTCAACGTCACGCAGGCGGTGGACGGCACCAAAGGCATCCACGCCATGATTCCCAAGAGCATTTTCAAGTAAGTGGGATTACGCTACGCGCCGGGACGGCGCCTTCTGAAGCTCCTGCACCATCCAGGCCCACCAGCCTTCGCCGGTAGCGTAGTGGCAGAACATCTCCATGCTGTCGTCGTCAGGACCGCAGATCGCTATCGCACGATGAAACAGCGCCTTGAAGCCGTCAAAGTCGAGCCGGCCGGAGAGGTACAGGTCATCTAGCTCAGCGCCCACGGCAACGAGTTTTTCGTGCTTGCACTGTTCCTCAGGAGTCATTTTCAACGTCACACAGGCGGTGGACGGCGCCAAGGGCATCCATGCCATGATCCCCAAGAGCATTTTCAAGTAAGTGGGATTACGCTACGCGCCGGGACGGCGCCTTCTGAAGCTCTTGCACCATCCAGTCCCACCAGCCTTCGCCGGTAGCGTAGTGGCAGAACATCTCCAGGTGCTCATTATCCGAGCCGGCAGCCGCAATCGCACGCTTGAGGAGCGACTGGAACATCTCAAAATCGAGGGCTCCGGCTTGCGAACGCTCGAACAATTCCCGTCCTATGGCGTTTAACTGCTCGTCGCGTTGCTGTTCCTGGACGGTCATTTCTTCCACACAACCCGGAGGATAGCTTCAACCATATCGTAGCCTTCCGGGTCCCTGTCTGCAAGGCCATCCTCAAATCGGTACGCCGCGAACGTCTCGCAGAAATACTCCAGGGGCTCTTTTCTTGCCCGAATCGAGACCGGCATCGCGCGCCCGCTCCATAGTAGTCTCCCGACCTGCCATTCAACTTCCGGCCCTGCGGAATCCAAGACTGAATGGCCAAGCTCATGGTACAAGCTGCGCTGCATCGCTTCGACCGGATTCCGGTCGGCGGCGGATACCGAGGGCAGCTCGGGAGGATAAAACTCTTTCCCAAAGCTTTCGGGTCCCCGAAATGCGTTGACCACCAGATCGCGAGACTGCCGGTCGAAGCAGCCCATCCAACTCGGGCGTGGCAGCCGGCCCGAGAGCTCCAGCCGTCCGAGCCGGCGCCTTTCGAGGAAGCCCAGCAGTTCCGGATCGCCGCCAAGAACCTGGAGCACATCCCTGGTCGCTTGCTCGGGCATCGCCGAGTAAAAGCTCCGTATGTGCACGCCCACCTCAAGGGGTGACGCCCATTCCGGGCGCGATGCCGGTTCCATCCTGGAAAACCGAATCGTAGCACCCGGCGCCGCTACAGCACCGTCGCCCGCAGCAGCTTATCCAGGTTGGGAAACGCCGCGTCCAGGTAAGCGTTCCCGCCTTCGAAGATCTTCGCCTGCTTGCCGGCGCGCATGCCCCCGCCGGCGCTTTCGCCGTACCCGGAATACAATTTGCCGACCACGTCCATGCCCTCGATCACTTTGCCGAACGGTGCGAAGCCGTCCTTGTCCTGCCGCGAGCGATCGCCCATCAACACGAAAACCTGGGTGGTGCGGGCGCCCGGTCCCGTCATGGCGTAGGCCACGTAGCCGCGCACGTTGCTCTGCTTCACGGGGTCCTCGGGAAAGCTGGCGTGGCGCCACGTGGCCGCGAGCAACGGGTCGCCGGGGATGCCGAACTGCGCGAAATCGCCCGCAATCACGCGGAAGAATCGCGAGTCGTCATAGAAGCCCGCGCGCACAAGCTGGTAGAAGCGGTCGGCGCCGCGCGGGGCCCAGTCGCGGTGCGTTTCGATGGTGAAGCTGCCCTGCGTGGTGGCCACCTTCACCTGGTACACCGCCGGCCCGTTCTGCTTCCAGTAATCGCCCGCGGGGTCCAGGAGTGCGGCGTGCGGTTGGGATTCGGCCAGCAGCTCCAGCAGGTATTTCTTCCACACCACGGCGCGCGAATGGGTGCCGTGGCCGCGCGTTTCGTCGCTCGTGGGGATCAGGATGTAGCGCCCGTGCGCCACCTTCTTAATTTCGTGATCGAGAATGCCCAGCTCCGGCGGATTGACCTCGTCATCGGCGGAATTGATGGCGTAGAGCGGCGCTTGGATGCGGTCGAGCAGCGGGTCGGGATTGTAATCCGTCGAGCTGTCGAACTGGTACAGCATATCGTTGGCGTCGACCCGCGCGGCTTGCCGGCGCAGGCGTGTCACCGCGGCATCGGCCTGCTGGTGCGTGGGGTTGGCCTTTTGCAGTTGCAGCGGGCTGCTGGTCATCATCCACAAGGCGTACTCGGCGGCCATCAGTCCGTTGAGCGGAGGCTTGCGGTACTCGCCGTTATTCCAGTCGGGCTCGTCGCGGATGGCCTGCATAATCATGGCGCGGAACATGCGATTGCGCCCGGCGATCTCCACCGGGGCGCTGGCCAGGGGCATGAGCGCGTCCATGAAATCGGGATACATTTCGCCCCAGACCCAGGTGTGCATGGCGCCCATCGACGTGCCCATCACCAGGCGGAGATGGTCCACGTGGAGCCCGTCGTGGAGCAGCAGGTAATCGGCCCTGACCATGTCGCCGTAGTCGTAATGCGGGAATTTCATGTGCAGGCCGTCGCTCGGCTTGCTGGATTTTCCGTGGCCAATGGCGTCGGGCAGGATGACATAATAGCGGGCGATGTCGAGCGGCTGATCCTTGCCGAAAAGCTCCCCCGCGAAGCCGGCGCTCAGGAAACCGCGGCCGCTGCCGCCGGTCCCATGCATGATGAGGACGGCGTTATTCACGTGGCCCGCCGCGTTGCGCGTGGGCGTGCCGAGGGTGGTGTAGTGCAAGCGCAATTCGGCCATTTTTTCGCCCGCATGGAATTCGAAATCGTGGGCCACCCAGTCGGTTTCTTTATTGGGGAATTGCGGTTGATTTTGCGGTTGGGCCCAGCAGGCGGCAGCCAGCAGCAGCGCGAGGAAAGAGCGAGTCATAGGCAGAGCTTATCACGACTGATCAGGCGCCCCGCCAGGTTCACAGCAGCCGGAAGCCGGCGGTCCCCATCCGGAGCGGTCAACAGCTCTATTTGGGGCACCAGCACCGGCGCGGGACGGATCGCCAGGCGGCATGCGAATGCCACTTCGCCTGGTGGCTCGAGCGGTCCGTCATCGTGCGATTGCCAGATGCGCCCACCTTCGCACACGTCCCGCGCCGCCGCATTCGTGGGTCTCTCGCATTCGCCCAGCGGCGTTCCTAACGAGAAAACCGGCAATGTTGGCGGATATCTCGGGCCGGCACTGACATACACGAGATCCCGATAGCGCTCCAGCGCCATCTTCACAAGCTGCGTGCGGGTGCGAACGTTGGTCTTGGCAAACAACTGCCGGATCGCGTTTTTTACCGTACTCTCCGACATATCCATTCGGGCTGCGATCTCCTTGTTTGCCAATCCTTGGACCAGCAAGCACAGTACTTCCGTTTCACGACCGCTCAATCCGGCCCGCTCTCGCCGTTCTGCCGAACTGGAACCGGTTGCGACCGGCTCCTCCCCGACTTCCGTAATGATTGCGGCTAACTTGGGCGACGCTCTTTCCTGGTAACTCGAACACCACACCTGCGCGCGGAAGGACTCGCCGTTGCCCCGACGGCCACGACAGTGCAGGGATGTCCGCTGCCGCTGTGCTTCCTTCGAAACCACGGCATAGTGCAATTCGGGGAAAAATGCGGCGATCGGATTGCCCACTAGCCGGCGGTCTCGCGGAAGCATCAGATCGTGGGCCGCGCGGTTGGCAAGTTCGATTAAGCCGCGCTCATCCACCGTTACCATTGCCGCCGGACTCGTCTCGACCAAGGCACGTAACCTCTCCCGCTCTTCCATGCTCACCCGGCGGTTCCGAAGCCACTCTCCCACGAAGAGACCGCATCCGGCCAGCGCCAGAAACTCGAACGCCAAGCGAATGGACGATATGTCAAGCGAGCGAAAAAGCGCGCTCAGGGCCGCGCAAACCAAACCAATTAGTGCGACGGCCCAACGAGGAAGGAATGACGCTGCAATCGTAATCGGAAACGCGTACAGGAGCCCCAATTGCGCGTTCGCTCCTGTCCGCCAGTCAACGATAGCGATTATCAGGACGATTGAACCGCTCGCGATCAGGCCCCGGCTGCGGTTCCGTTCTTCCCAGATGGTTTCCCAGTGCATGAGTCGTTAGAACGTCCTTTTTTGTGACCTCAAGAGAACTGGCTAGCCGAAAGCGGCCACAGGTTCATGCCGTCCCGCTAGCCGCTAGCCCCACAGCACCTGCAGTTCAGAGTTCCAACTTGCCCAGGAACTTCATGTCCGCAAGATCGAAGGATTGCGACATGACGATCCGGCCGATGCTCGCCGCAAATTCGACCGAGCCGTCTGCCCTCTGGATTTCCGCGGATAGCGGGAATAGGTAAAGAACCATCAGGCTGCCGTCGGCCCGTTGAAAGACTTCGACGCTGGATGGTTTGACGTCCTTTTTCCCCGCGCGCTTCAAGGCTGCATCCTTTTTTAGGGGAGTTCCCAATTGCTTGGGATCGCCTTTGAAACCGGCGTCCGGAACGCCGTAGACGGCGATAAGATAGCCGTCACCCAACGCCGGGGGCTCGATTTCACCGGCCTTCAACACCGCCATGCGAACCGGGAAAGCGCTCTCCCAACGCACCTTTAACGTGATGGGCCGTGGCAGAGACCGCGGGCTGCGATTGTTAGCCAGGATGTCCGCTGGTAGCTTAGGTCCGCTATTCTTCGGGTCCACCCCATCGTAGCCGACGCCGTGCTGTTGTCCCATTTGTCCCGCATCCCTGAGTTCATCCTCGCCGAGCCTCCGGACGATGCCCGCGCGGACGTCCCTCACCCATGGCGATGCCGTGAGGATCTGCCTGGCGTCTTCCTCGGTCCACTGGCTGACCGCCTTCGTCCAGGGTGCATCCGCGGCCGTCAACAGGGCGGTCACAGATACCACCCAAAGCGCCGGTACTAGTGACTTACGCATTGGTTACCTCCGAACGGGCGCCAGAGACACACCCGGTGTTCGGCGCGCCACGGCGGGGAACGCAGTTTCGCCCGCCCCGGCCGCGCCCGGCCATTCCGCCTACAGTTTCACCATGATCGAAAACGACAACAGTGCTTGCCCATGGCGTAAATCGGGAAACCATACGCTGCTCCGCCCACCGCCGCAAGCCGCTTCCGCGGCCAAGAGATCGGTTTGTCCCGACGAAGCGCCGGTGCTGCAGACGAAATCCGCGGGAGAGCCGTTGTTGCCGCCTGGGGGGGTGATGCCACCCCGTCCCGACCAATACGGCACATTCGCGTGGCGATAACCGAACTCCGTGCGGAAAGTGACGAACTGGCTGGGCATCCAGTCCAGAGTAGCAGTGCCGTCGTAAGCTTTGAACGGCGCCCCGGGATAGGCCGGGAAATAGGGGGTTCCGGATATCGCATCGGCTCCGTTGATGGGAAGCACCAATGTCAAGTACCTGCCCGGGTTGCTGATCTGCCCGCCGCCGAGCGTGAACGCCAGAAGGTCCTTATGCCACCACCAGCGATTGTATGCCATGTAGCCCAGAAATGACTGTTTGGGCCCGCCTTTCCCGGTAAGAGCGTTATAGGGGTGGTCGCCAGCGCAACTTACTCCCTGGCCGGTTTCACATCCCATATCGCCCGTAAACGTGAACGCCATCTTATCCAGGCCGTTGCCAACCTTTGGCTTGTCGTAGTATTTGATCTCCACGCTGTTATCTGTGTGATAACGCGTCCGGTTGGGAAGGCCCACGTTATCTTCGCCGAAGCCGTATTGGTTCAGGATGACCATCAGCCAGGAGTTGGGAGTCCACTTCAACTGCCCCCCTAAGCCGGGGTGACCGTTGAATTTGTTATAGGACTGCCAGCCATTGATGAACCAGGGCTCGATCTTCAGGTGGTTGGTGGGGAACCACTGGATTCGAACGCCGTTGAAGAACCATGGAGTGTTAGAGGAGACATAGGATGGTTGATAGGCCCAGTTATCGAAGTTGTGATAACTGAAAAGTCCGACATAGGAGACAAAGATACCGGCGTCGATATTGAGCCCGTGGTTTACGTTGAAATGGTATCCGCCGTAGGCTTCGGATACGTATTTGTAAGCCGCGCGAACGTCCCACTGCCCGACCGCCGGACTGGCGTCATTCCTCACCGTGGTAGCGGAGAACATTCCAAACAGAAGGAGGACCCTGCCGCGCATGTTGCCGGCGTGAAAGTCGCCGCCGATGGATAAATCCTCCAACTGGACTTCGCCGTTCCGGAAGACTTCGCTGGACCCGCCCATGGAGTGATCTTTCGGTTGATTGAAATCGATCCCG
>Ga0182030_10004468_pt1 | contig 29804 bp, 27 predicted proteins | sample 812S3MmetaG_FD_121299 | JGI IMG/M metagenome (GOLD analysis project Ga0182030, IMG submission 121299) | Permafrost microbial communities from Stordalen Mire, Sweden - 812S3M metaG (Illumina Assembly) | ecosystem: Environmental > Terrestrial > Soil > Wetlands > Permafrost | place: Sweden...
GAGCTTACTAGTATGCGCAACGCGGGAACATTGATGGAATCTACTGGGCCGCATCGAGATTTTGTAGGGGAAGAAAACTATTTTCCACTGGGTAAGGCATGCTTGGTCTTGGTTCTCGAGTTCTAAAAGAGGGAGATCTTTGCTGTATTATTTTTGGGGCTCCAGTTCCATTGATTCTAAGGCTTGTTGGGGAGCACTACAGGTTGGTTGCGGAAGCTGTCGTTGATTGGATGCTTGGGGACAAATATGAGGAACAGGTTTTTGAGCTCGTTTGAAGCTCAACAGCTTGATCTTCTTTAGCCAAGTGTTTCACGACGCGTTGGGCACTTATGAGGGCTCGGCGGCTCTGCTTTGTCTACTCATCAAGGCAAGATCCCATTCCGCGCGACTCAGTCAGTCAAATTCACTCATCAAATTTGAGTAGTGCTGCAGATTACAAATCAAATGAACATCTTACTGCTTTGTCATCACGGTCGTCTTGTGGAATCTTGAATCTTACGTGCTTTGCGGTGGCAAGTGAAGTTCAGTAATCAACCCCGCACTAGATATACTGTACCCCGTCAATACACTCTCAGTGGAATGGTTATTTCTCACTGGGCTGCAAGATGCAAAGCTATGCGAAAGGCGGAGTAATCATACTTTCCAATCTAATGGGCAAATATCCAAGGTAGTACGCAGTTGTTTACTGATGCCGAGGATGTGCCATCGGTATCTTGCATTTCTATAGGTAAATTTTAACAGAAAACGAGGTCATCGAAAGTATATATATCCCCTCGATGATCCACCTTTTTCGTTCAAATCATCTTCTTTTGCAATCACTCTTAATTGTCTACATCTAAGTCAGCAATTATTACCCACGCTATTTATCCATCATTCAGCTACCATCTATCATCGGAATGTCTGAGTCTCAGAAACTAGTTCTTGTCATCGGTGGCACTGGCGCACAGGGTGTCCCAGTCGTGAAAGGTTTCCTTGCACCCACACTTATCTCTACCCCTACTAACTACCATTCAAGCATTAACATCCGACTCCAAGTACGCCATCCGCGTCATAACCCGCAACGCCTCTTCCCATGAAGCTCAAGAACTAGCCTCCCTCCCGAACGTCACTATCTATGAAGGAAACCCATACCATGAACCCTCCCTCATCGGGGCCTTCCAAGGCGTAGACTACGTCTTCGCAAATACCAACGGTTTTGCCATCGGCGAAAAAGCCGAGATATACTGGGGTATCCGCCTCTATGAGCTCTCTCGCTCTTTCGGCGTAAAGCATTTCGTCTACGCTGGTCTCGAATACGCTTCTCGACTCGGAAACTTCGATCCTAAATATCGAACGGGTCATCTTGACGGGAAAGGCAAAGTGTCTGATTATCTTGCCGCACAACCTACAAGTCCGATGGCGTGGTCGGTGCTGACATCTTGTTTGTATATGGAAGGGTTATCTGAGGTTCTGCGCCCCTTTCCTGATCCGCAGGATCCAACTGCGGTGGTGTTTGCGGCTCCGCTGGGCGATGCAAGATGTCCGCTTATTTACCTCCCGGATTATGGAAGATATGCGCGGTGGTTGTTTGATACGCCCAATAGAAGCAATGGACTTAATCTGCATGTTGCGACGGAGGACATCGCGTGGAAAGATCTCGCGGCTTCATTCACTGAAGTAACTGGTCAGAAATCGATATACAGAGACGTAACCTTGGATGAATATTTCAAACTAGGCATCTTTCCAAATCCGGAAGCCAAAATTGGGGAGAGGTTTAATCCACATGAGGAGACATTATTTACGTATCGGGAGAATTTCTCAGGATTTTGGAATACGTGGAAGGATGAGCTGACGAAGAGGGATTACAGGTTGTTGGATGAGATTTTGCCGGGGAGAGTGAAGAGTGTAAAGGAGTGGATGGTGAAGACGAGTTATACTGGAAAACCGGCGTCAGTTTTGAAGGATTATAGGGATAGGGCAACAGGGGCGAAGGCATGAGACGTCATTAGGGCAGTTTATAAAAGGGGGATATTGAATGAAACTGTATGAAAAAATGCCTCTAAAGTGACTAATAAAACTCAAAACCTTATGTTGATTTGCTAGTCTAACTGTAAGTGATATGTCATGCTCATGTACTAAAAGCTCTCAAAGCTCCGCAATCGATCACGTATCGGTGCAGTATTTGTCAATCCAGACATATTAAAACCGTTCCGAGTTGGAAATACGACAAGAGCCTCGAATTTTCTCATAAACTCCTTTGAATGGCCCTGGTTATTGATATGGCTCCCGTGGGAGACCTATTCAGCGCCCCAAGTTTGAGTAATAATCGAATGCAAAGGGATACCGTCCTCAATTTCACCGATAAACTCCTCGAATTCGAGCGTTGAGAAAGCGTATATTTTGAGATGCATGGCACTTGTAGGCCACTGATATATTTCATTCTCAATGGCCGGCCAATGGCGATAAACATACAATGCATCTTTGTATTGGCTACTGAATGTAAGTTATTTGAAAGTGCACGAAGAAAGTTCTCAGGTTGATGCGGGGTCCTTTCAAGCATTCGCGCCCGCGCCTGCTCAAATATTTATAGTCTAGGGAGGCTGCTAGATTGTGCTAATTTAGGGGCTAGAGTGGCTAACAAGCGACCATTAAAGGGTTTGGCTCTAGGCTATGTTTACTATTTAGTGGACAGCAAAATCGGAAAATGTTGGAGACTTGGAGCCCCGTACTTGTACCCAGACTTTACGATAGTATTCTCAGGGGTTTGAGGTCGCCTTAATTGCAAGATAATTATTTCAAGTAATCCCGCAATATCTCCCCAATTAGATATGTCGGTCCGGATCTAAGAAATAATCACTAACATCACCACGGCACAGGAAATATGAATGAGCCATTCAAAAGAAAAACATTCCTGCGATGTGAGATTTCATATGATTTCCTTCCTAACCAAATATGACAGACCTCAAGCCTCTTCCAATAATCCCCCTCCCAGCCGCCGCCGAAGATGTCCCAGAACTAGCGCGCATCCAAGTCGATGCTTGGGCAACCGACCTGACCAACTCACTTTATTCCCCTACTGCTGGAGAGTTCTCAAATGCAATTAGCCGAGCAGTGAGTGAGCACATCCCAAGTCCAGAATGGATTGTCACCAAAGCCGTCGACTCGAGGACAGGAAAGATTGTGGGATTCACTTCTCTGCAACTTCATGGATATGAGAAACCGGGATCCCTTCACAGCGAAAGTAGTCTCAAATGCAATGGTAAAAGGGAACAGGGAGATATAAAAGGAGATTCTGCTATCGAAGTTGCTTTCAATTCCAAATATAGCATCTAGCTCGCCGCTCACACGGCCAAAGTCCGAGAAACGCATATGGCAGGCCAGAAACACATACTCCTTAATTCCTTCTTCGTCGATCCATCATCTCAACGTAAAGGTGCTGGAGCCACGGTTCTGAAAGCAGTTATTGAGAGAGCGGAGGATGATCATGTGCCTGTCTTCCTGCAAGGGTCGCCGGTTGGACATGATTTGTATAAGAGGATGGGATGGGAAGATGTGGAGTTCCTGGACGTTGATTTGGCTGATTGGGTGCCCGGTGCGAAGGGGAGGTATAAAGGGTGGGGTATTTATCGGTATTGGTTTATGTTCAGAAAGCTGCAGCTGGAATAGGAAATGGACAAACCCGCGGTTGCTGACTGTTCTCGACCAGTTACGTCTCAATCACTATTCTTCAAGTCTAGCTGAAGTATTCATCGTTGTTTTGTGATGGTGTTGCTGGAGGTTGCATTCCACTTAAGTGAAGCCTATATTTTAGGTAGAGCTCGCAACATATAATTTATTATTACCAACCTCAAATATCCTCCTCCGCCTATGGAAAACTTTGATGTTCACTTCTAAAATCTAAATAAAGACTCTTTCAATTTGGCTTCCAACCGTCTCCTCCACCCCTCTTCAAAGCCTACGTGCCACCGCTGCCAACTTCACTGGCTCGCGTTCTAGCTCTGCAACCGTCGGATCTCCCAACAATTTCTCAAGTTCCTCCGTTCCTAAGTTCCCATTAATCTTCAACCCCTTATCTGGTACACCACCAGGATAAACACCATGCTGACAGTCAAAACACTCACACTCCAACACATCCTCCACACCCACCGTCCTCAACCCCGCTTTTCCATCCGGTTTCCAATAGACCCACATATTCATCGTCCATTCAAAGCCCTCTGGCACCACCTTCCTCTGTTTCTCCCTCCTCTCTTTCCTAATCCCATCAATACGAAAGACTCTAGTCCCATCAGGAGCATTCCATGCGCCCTCTACTCCCGGATACTCCCAGGCCGGCTTTCCAAAATGGGTACTATAGTACGGTCTAGTCACACGCCTCATCTCCTCCGTTTCTTGCGGGTGAGGAATCCATTCACGTCGCGTAATTGTTTTTCTAGCAATCACAACTTGATCATTTTCGGTGGGATTGAAAGTCGTGGAATAACATTTTGAATATTCGATCGAATGGCCGAACCATAATTTTGGATGTGCGATCTTTAGAACGTCGGTAATGAGACTTTTGACATTAAAGCAGACATTGAACACGAAGGTATTCGGTGTAACAATGTTTTCGGGTACGTTTTGCCTTCTGCGTTCGGCGACAGGATCGTAGTACTCAGCGTCGCCTAGGATGTTTCGACGGTTGAACCCCTTTGTAGTTAGGAATTCACAGTCTATTTTGTTGAATTCTGGGTCCTGGAGATGTACACCTTCTGTCAGTTTGAAGCCGTGGTTTTTGAAGAGCAATAAAATGTATTGGAAGACAATGAGTTGGCTCATGTTGATGAGACCCTGTTGATAGTTGGAATTGGGGTCATCATCTAGCGTTGTCATAGTCCCCATACCGATATTAATTGCCTTGTTAATAATTATGTTCTTTTGGGTGAAGATTTTTTTCTCGAAGAACGAGCGAAGTTCTGCTTTTTGGGCGGAGTGGTGGAAGATGTAGTAGCATTTTTCATAGCGCTTGTGTAGGATGCTCAAAATTTCGGTACGGGTTTTGCCATAGGCCCACTCAGGTTCTATTTGCTTTTGAAGGTGTATAGGAGTTAGTATTTCATCTTCCTCTTCGTCGGTCGAAGAGTCGGAGTCTGATGATGAGGCTGGGATTTATCATTAGTGCATCCTCAAAATCCAGGAAATTCGGAAAGTCTTACCGTCTCTTCTAACCGCAATTTCTTTTGGAGACCACCCACCGCCAGGTATATATCCCGCTCGACACTCGAAACATCCGCAAGCTATCTTATCATGCAGCCTGAACTTCTTGAGCAGGGAATTATCATCCGGTTGCCAATGCGCCCAAATCTCTTTACACCACTGCAACCCCTCAACAAACATTTCACTCTCCCTTACCTTCGCCAATTTCTCGTCATCATCCCCAACTTCAAACTTCCATAAAGGCCTCCTTAACCTTTTACAATAAAACCTTCTCGTAACATTCCTCTCCCTTAAGTCACTTTTCATTTGCGCCCACCATTTCCCTTCCGCATCTCTCTTATGAAACCGATCCCCCTCCCATACAATTTCCCTCCTAAACTTCTCCCTTTTGTTTCCCACCATCTGCTCAAAGGCTCCATTCTCATCTTTCAAATAATCCCAATGATGCCTCGCCTTCTCCATCATATCACCAACCATCAACACCGGCTTTAAAACCTTCACACCCTCTACCACCAAACCCCTCCTGTTACCACACGGCGCATACAGGAAAACTCCTCCTTCCCCCTCGACTTTATCCTGCACCACAATTCCTCCCTCCTCCCCCAGCTTAACAACATCCCCAGCAAACCCTCTCCACCTCAAAAATGCCACATCAACATCCGTAAATCCCAGACCCTGAAAACTGACCTCCTTTCCTACACCCTGCCTTTCAAGCACCTCTCCATCCTTATCTGTACGAGTAGAGCCTAGGTTGAGAAGCGAAAGTAGTTGTTCGAAAACCACGAATTTCATCATAGTAGGAACGCCGGCACCAGATGCGAGACTAGAGTAGGAGAAGGAGTCGAGGCCTAGGCAGTAGATGCGCGTTATTAGTGGGAGGTGAGAGAGGGTGGTGGTGCAGAAGGTGGAGAGGGGCTGTTGGAGGGGCGAAGAGAGAAAGGTGAGTGTGCATCTTGTGTGCAGGTTTTTGAGGAAGTGAAGTTGTTTTCCGGGGGCTGCGCGGGTGACGCGTTGCATTCTGAAGTTTGGCTGAGATTGGAAATGCTAGGGATTCTGGTATTAGGATGATTACAATTGTATGATTTGGAGTGGGATTCTCAAAGGATGTTGGGGTTGGATTTAGGGTAATGGGAGGACAAAGGATTATTCCCTTTCTGTTGTAAAGATGACATTCTTTGGGATTTGGCTGGATAGGGAAGAGGCCATGATGGTAAAGAAAAGTGGACAAAGAATCTTAGAACACTTCATATCTTTCTCCTTGAAATGCGGCCATTCGACAAATCAAAGGATAGGACTTGGAATGTTGTTCCTGAAGAACGGGTGAGAGCTTTTTGGGAGTGGGGACGGACACGGGGTGGTCGTGAGGGGTGGTCGGGTCGGTCTCGGCCCTTGGTCGTGCGGGCGCTGGGAGCGTGACGGGTCTACCAGAATCTAAAGCCGACTCTGACTTCAACCCAGTCCAGGACTCCCAACCTAGGATAAAGATAAAACATGGCAGTTCAAACCATTGAATTTATATTAAAGTGAAATAAAACAAAAGCTACAATTACTGAATCAAGATACCCTGGATGAAAATAACTATGTTGGAATCTGTTCTAAAATGCTAACACTTGAGCACATCATCTCCAGACTGTTCTCCAATTTTATCGATGCCCTCGATAATCCCCTCCTCAATTTTGAGATATTGATGTCGCCCATGGGTGATCCAATAAATACCTAGACTACCATCAGTTTCTGACATGAGGTATGGGAAATGAAGATGCCAAGCATACCTGGGAAAAGGATCAGAGCGCCGATGACCACGATCGACCAATTCATATTCGCAATAGTTGACCGATTGCCCGGCACATACAACGGGAAGCTGGAATCCTGTTAGATTTTATGTAGGCGGAATGATAGAACTCGTCGTTGAAGAACTTACAACAGTACCACAATCATCATCAAACTCCAGCCAACCGACAATATGTTGACCGCATACCCGAGCTTCCCAAGATCAAAATTCGGACGCACGGGAAGGATTTTCCTTCCTCGAACAAGTAGGATAACGATAGGTGTTACATATCCAATCTGAAAGCAAATACCGCCACAGCTGACGATAGCTTGGAAAGCGACATCGCTTCCCAAGACGATGAGCCCGAGGACTATGTCGACAATGAGGACTGCGGTGAGGGCACGGAGGGGGATGTCAAATGTTTTATTGATTTTGGAGAAGAATGGGGAGAAGGGAAGGGCGTTATCGCGGGCCATGGACCATGCGAGACGACTAGCCGCGGTGTTTTGGCCGATGATTACGAAATACTGAGGTTATTAGAAGTGAGCAGGGAGATGGCTGGGTGGCTCACATTGATACCCATACAGAGGAGAGCGCAGAAGACTCCGCCACCATATATACTCCCAATGACATCCATGAACCAGAGAAGGTATGGCTGACTGTAGAATAGTCAGTGGGACTGGTCAAATGGAGTTGGGGAAGAACTCACACGGAATCCATATATGTCTCCCAATTCCCAGCACAAAACATCATGACCAAGACACTTGCCCATGAAGTCAAGCTAGAGAAGACCATAGACCACACAACGACTCGTGGTGCTTGACGAGATGCATCTTCCATTTCCTCAACAAGATGGAGCACCCCATCAGTTCCTGGAAGTCCGAATATCGGTGTATAGAAGCTCATGATGAATACCCATCTTTTACTTCCATACCCAGAATTATTCAAGAACAACTTGAACACAAATCCTGAACTGCTCTTTGGCGCAAGAACCAGAAAGCTGATGGCCCATGCTAACCCACCTCCCACAACCCAGACTGCGCCGAAGACATTCATAGCCGGTAAGAATCGAGGGAAAAGATTCTGGATGAATGAACCCAGAAGAAACAGCGAGTAGATGGCCCATGTCATCCAAGATTTCCAAACGAAGTCGGGATGGGTGACGCCGACAAAACTTTCGATAACACCGGCGCTATTGAGAGCACAGCTTGAGCTGACAGTAATCTCACCGAATAAGACGACCCATCCTATGAAATATGAGAGAAGCGGTTTGTAGCGGGAGGTGGCGAGGGCTTGGGTGTAGTATTGTTGTCCACCCGCTGTAGGCCAGATGGAGACGAATTCTGCGGTTTGAGATCATGAGGATGGTCTGACCGATTGCGACAACAAGTGTTCCCCAAACGAGTGCCATCGGACCGCCTAGATCGAAGACTGTCCCGTATAATATGATATTACAGTTCCAGCTGCACATCATCATGATTTGATAAGCACATAGAGTCCAGAAATTGTACACTCTTTTCAGCTCGCCAGTCTTGCCCATCGATATCAATAATGCATCATCGTCAGATATGATCTTCCCATTTTCTTCAACATCACTTGATTCGACATGAGGGACTTGTTGTTCCTTTTCGTCGACCATCTTGACCAAAATGGGAAATGTATTGAGACACGTGATCAAATAGACAAAGTATTGTTAATGGGAAAAGGTTCAACGACACGTTTCAACGCGAATATAGAGACGGCTATGCATACTTATGCATTTTGGTTCATCCTGGAATTGATATACTTTCCAACATCTCTTCCCTTGTGGCTTGATGCTTGATAAGAGGAACGCAGATTCTTCAACACTCCTGGTATATGATAAGGCGATGTTGGAGCCATCTCCAAGCCCCGTAATCGACCCATCAATCGGGTATTCCGAGTACCTGACTGACTCCTGTTTAAAACATCCAAAAGAGGATGGTTGATTGAGAAATCCGGGGAGAATGCACCTCAGAGATGGAGCATAGAGAGATTTCGCGCCTTACTTAAAGAAGTATGTCCATCAGAGAAGCTAAACCTAAATTGGCTGCTCGATTGAGAAACATCGGCGAAAGCTAAGGCTTGCCGACGGCAATGGCGATGACACCAAATATCAGGAGCAATATCTGATAAGGCAACAATGGGGCCCAGAGAGGACGATGGATTGAGAATTGTCATCCTGCACCCCTTGTGTTACCTATCTGATAAGCATCCGTAATGAAAATTTCCCCCATAGTTGGGGGAGGCGACCCCGTGTTGATCGCGCGAGGGACTATTTAATGCGTTGTACGACCTACAGGGTTAATATATACGGTGGTAACATCTTGAACACCTGTATTCATCCCTTCATCACTCCATCTTTAAATTCCAATATCTGATCTTCTCATCATGTATCTCATCAAATCCCTTCCGCTCTCCCTCATCGCACTCACCCTCTCCGCCTCAGCCCGAGAAATTACTTTCCCGCCCATAGCTGCCCAACAACACTTGTTAAACCAAGTCAGCGACGACAGCTTGTCCCTTCTATCCCCACACACTTTCTTTGGTCTCTCTACCTTTGCCAACCTCCCCTTCGCAAACTGTTTCAGCGACCCCCGCTTCGACGACTCCGCATCCTATGAGTAAGCCCCCTCCCCTCCGCTTTACCCCTCAGACTCACATACCATAGCATAGCCATCATTGGAGCCCCAATGGACACGTCTGTCACTGGTCGTCCAGGAGCGCGCTTTGGACCAAAAGGCATCCGCTCTGGCTCACAACGCATCAACGCCGGAGAATCATGGTCTATATACACCGGCACCAATTCTCTTGCGTCCTGGGCCACCATTGTCGACTGCGGAGATGTCCCTCTCACGTTCCTCGACAACACGGTTGCCTTAAAACAACTTGACAAAGCACATCGTGTCGTCTCTGGGCGTTTAGCAAACACGACGTCCAAAGGGGAGGTTCCGAGGATTTTGACATTGGGAGGCGATCATACGACGACGCTAAGTGCGCTGCGGAGCACGTATGAGCGTTTCGGGCCGGTATCAGTGATTCATTTCGATTCTCACATTGATACTTGGGATCCCGAGGTATTGGGTGGGGATGTAAGTCACTACGCGGGAGTTAATCACGGCACATTTCTGCATATCGCGCATGAAGAGGGATTGATTTTAAATTCGTCCATTCATGCGGGGATTAGAGCACCGGTTAGTAATAAGAACAGGGATGTGAGAAATGATCGGAGGTGTGGATTTGAGATGGTGAAGGCGAGGGATGTAGATCGTTTTGGAATGTTTGGCGTTATTGAGACGTTGAAGAAGAGGGTGGGTGATAATTTGGTTTATATTACGGTGGATATTGATGTTCTGGATCCTGCTTTTGCTCCTGGTGAGTTTTTTGCATCGTTGAGCCGGGTTTGTGCTGACTGCTATAACAGCGACTGGTACCTCGGAGCCTGGGGGTTGGAGTACGAGGGAGTTATTGACGATTATTGATGCTTTGGAAGGGTTGAAAATTGTTGGTGCTGATGTCGTTGAGGTGGCTCCGATTTACGATAATCCGGGAGAAACGACTGTCCTTGCTGCTGCGGAAGTCGCATTATCCCTTCTCACAGTAATGGTGGAAACACCGATAGAAATGAGTGTTCTAAAGACTGAATTGTAAGCCGATGATGTGGTGGGCCTATGGGATGGCGTGGGGACAATTCCCCTTTTTGTAGATTATGAGCGGTATCGCAATATACCAGTATATTCTATATTGCGAGTTTGAGATTGACCAATCTTCTTGTCATTTTCTCTCATGATCTGTATGTTTCGCTGTGTTGCACATCGAACACTCCGATGCCCGGAGTCCCCGACCTCCATCAAGAACTATCACGTGAAGTTTTCCTTAGCTACAGTTTACCTTCACAGCTATCGAAAATATGCCATCCAGCTTAGTATTAGATTACATCGGGCAAATATCTCTGATGATTAAACATTTCGAATTGCATTCAGGTCATCAACAAATCCTCATAACTTAATATGTCAGCAAAATGAAATTCCCCTTTGGGGAAATGTAACTTGTAAGCGAATCTTTCTTCAAGATTCCATTCTCATGATGAAAAATGATGGGCTATACATATATAAATGCGCAAAGTTCGCAGATGAAAGCTATCACTCATTGTATAAGAAAAGAACAAACACTGAACACAAAAATACTACTTAACTACACATTTGGTCACCTGATATTCATCAAAGAAACAACTGAAATGACCTCCTCAGCCCCTATTAGAAACATCGCGATCGTTGGTGTAAGCCCTAGCTTCTTACATGATTTTGCTCGAGCAACTTGACTAACCATGCCTAGGCAAGCGGTCCCCTTGGCCAATCCATCATCACCGCCCTCCTCGCAATCCCAACTTTCAACCTTACGGTTCTCACCCGCGCCAGTTCCACCTCAACAACCACCTTCCCAGCCTCTGTCACCGTCCACAAAATCTCCGATTCCTACCCGGAGTCCGACCTCCTCGCCATATTCAAAGGCCAAGATGCCGTCATCGGTCTCCTACCAACACTTCACGTCAGAGGATAATTCAAGATCATAGACGCCGCGATAAAAGCGGGAGTGAAGCATTATATCCCATCGAATTTCGGGCTTAATGATATCCTTCCCGAAGTCCAGGATCTGATTCCGACTAGTAGAGATAAAGGGGCTGTGATTGAGTATTTGAGATCCAAGGAGGGGACAGGATTGACGTGGACTGCTGTTGCGACGGGAAGTTGGATTGATTGGTTCGTTCTCTATTTTCCCCATTTAATTTACTTAACGTGGAGAGGACTTAGAGCTGACATCAGAGTATAGGGCGTTGGGGAATGGGTTCTTGGGGATTGATTTGAAGAATCGCACGGCCGAATTCTGGGACAATGGCGATGTGAAATTTTCTGGTACCGCGCTCGCAACTGCTGGCGTAGCGGTCGCGCGTATATTGCAGGAGCCGGAGAAGTTCAAGAACAGGTTCTTATATGTTAGTGATTGGACGGTGAGTCAGCGGGATGTTGTGCGGGTGCTGGAGAAGGTTAGTGGGGAGAGGTGGGTGGAGAAGAGTGTGAGGGGCGAAGAGAGGGTTAGGGAGGGGAAAGAGAGGTTGGAGAAGGGGGATCAGAATGGAGTGTTTGAGTTGGTGAAGAGTGCGTTTTTGGTAGAGGGTTTGAAGACGAATTTTGAGAGGGATGAGAGGTTGGCAAATGAGGAGTTGGGCTTGCCGGTGTTGGAGTTAGAAGAATTGGTGAGAGGGGTGTTGGGGAAGTAGCCAGGATTTAGGGCGTAAAGAATAGAGTTACCCTTGTGGGCTGGTAGATTGATGGTTTTCATTATCTGATGAGAGGTTGGTCTGGTAGCTCTTGTGTTTCAGAAAACCAGTACAATCCTGCCTTTTTTGACCCAATTCCTCGCGAAAGATATCCAGTCATGTCTTTTGGTTGCTCCAGTAATGTTGGCCGACTCTGTTGCTGCTTCTCTGGATTTCCAAAACGCGTTCAGAAGTTGCAGAGCTTCACGACAATTTGAGAACCCAGTCCATCTCATGGCCTCTTCCAACTTTCTAGTCACCATTTGCTGTTCCGCAATATCAAATGCTTCGCTTCCCGCAATGAAGAGTGGCCAAACAAGGTCCTGCCCTTGACTCGGTTTATCTATGTCCATGAAGCTGAGTATCTTAAACAATTCAGTCTTCCAATCGAGAATCTTGCCCTCGATGTTAGTGGCTGAGAAAGGTGATCCTAAAATGCATGATTTGAGCAAGACTTGATGGGCGTAGATGAGTCCTCCGTAGTAGAAACTGTTTACAATACGAGTGAAGTGGAGAAGATCTTGGCGGGTGGAAAACTTTGATGTCCGACTTAAAGTAAGATTGTTGGCTCGGGCGTTTTCGAAAAGCGTTCGAAGAAAAGAAGGTGTAATTCTGGAACTCTGTATCAGGGACGGTTCGAGGTGGGGTTCGCGTTCGAATTGGGTAATCTCTTGTAGGATTTTGAGGAAATCGCCAAAGATAGCAGAGGGCTCTTCTTCGATGGTATCATTAGCATGATCTTGGAAATTAGTAATGGATGCGAAAGTATTCGTTGTGAATAGCTCTTGGGCGAGAAAATGTAAGGCCGTGTCATCTTCAAAATTAACTGTCGGAATGTATTTAGTTCTTTGTGCGAGAAGGGTACGAGCACCATTGAGATGGGTTCTCCAGACGGAAGAATCTAAAACGGTATTAACATTTGCGGAAAGAGCTCGTCGGAGAATGGACTGACCCGGCCACACAGTTTCCACGTTTATAAGTACGAGCATGGTGGCAAGTACTTGGTTAACGCAATCCTGAGCTCCAACTTCGAGTCGATCGATCGAAGAAAGGAGGGGTTGCAGTTCAACAGCCAAGAGATTCAGGGCTTGTTGCATAAATACATTCGATTGGCCAAATTCATTTCTCGAGAGCTCTAAGTTTGCATTTGAGTTCGCTATTGCTGAAATGTGCTTTGAGGCAAACGCAAGGACTGCATTAAGGAGTGCTGGAGATTTCAGGACCATCGGCATGATTTGATTTCGCCATGGATTGTCTTGTTCTTGCCAATCTGTCCAGACCATATTGGCCGTAATTATATGGTTATAGTGATGTAAAAGATAGCGAACGGTATGGCTTTGATTAATAGGAGACGAGTGTTGGGTATAGTTGAGGTCTAAAACTTTAGCTCTGAAACATTGGTTGAAGGAGGCAACTCACCCCCTTTCATCCAAATACAAGTGGGATGTTCAATCGGAAATATGTCCCAGAACTGTCCTTGGAACTTGAAAATCTCTAACTCCTTATGCCGGGGACTAGCCTCGCCATTGCTAGAGTTCTTAACGACCTTCTCTGCGCGCTTTGGCACACTCAATTTGGTCAGGTGACCGCGACTGGCCACTCCTTGTCCCCATTCAGCAGAACACCATATCCTGTACATTCCAAACCTCTGCCCTCGCATTTCTTACAATGCGGCAATCCTCTGTCACATTTTATTCTTCTTCGATTACAATTGCGACAGTCTGGCAAATGATCAGCTCGGAATCAGTGTTTGATGAGCTTAGGTCCAGAGTTTAGATCATATTCCCTACCTTTCGTTCGGGCTTTTGGACTTGAAAGATCCATAAATTAGCAGACGTCTATCCATCAGTTCTCAATGATCGCGGTCGTTGCAGCACGCATTTGTTGTATAGGTCCTGATAAGAAAAGGCGGGATAATGGAAGAACGGTTAGCTCCCGTCCACATGACTGCATAGCACACGTGACCTTTCTTGATTTTTTATTTTTTTTACAATAATAAGTTATAGTCTAGGGGAGCCTAGTATCCGATGAATAATGCACACACGATTGCTGATTCCTGGATGGACTCAAAGACTCGCAGCGAAGTCAGTGATAGTATGTTTCGATGACATCATTTCAGCCGTTACTGCTCACAAGGGAGGCCTCCCATGTTCACTAATCATTATTCTCGCTTCCCCTATTCGGACAGCCATTCTGGGAAAACGCAAATCTATGAATAATCTCCATATACACAGAAAGTGTTTGCCACTGAGTTTCATCTTACTAAAAATGACGAGGCTTACAATAACAATGGATTCTCATGCAAGGCGTGATACATCACATAATAGACTGAACGGACGAGTCTATAAAGCGCGGTGCAGACCTCTCAGAGTTTTCGTTTCATCAATGCATTGCATCCGTAGCTGCAGTTGATTTTATTAACTACAGCTAGACAATCACAAAGATTTTTCCAACAACGGCATTCACGCAAAGACAATCATATCATCTTTAGCCCTTCCAAAACTCAATTCACCAAACAACCATTATGCCCACCCAACAGACCGCAGTCACCAAATATACTCAAGCAAATGGCAAAAAAATAACTTACAGACGTCTCGGACCCTCCAATATATATTTCTGTGACCCCGTACTTATCAACCCGCTCGCTGCTTCCCGTCCAGTGATTATCTTTTATAATTCGGGAGTTGAAAAATCCATAGACACGGGTCCCTGACAACTTGGCCGGATGGGCTGGAAATGCCATCGCTCTCGTTCATGCTTACCACAAGTCGACCTACTAGGCTGCAGCATGGGCGGATACGTCGAACAAATGGTTGCTATTAATGCTCCTGGGGTGCTTAGAAGGTTGAGACTGGCTGCGACCCGAGCAAGCATAAGTCCCAAGACAGTGGAGGCATATTGATTGCTCGTGGAACGATTTATAGTAGCTATGGATGAAGAAGCCGTGAAAGCTGAGTCAATGTACACTACCACACCCTACGGACTTGCGCAAGCTGCAGCATCATGGGATCGTATCCATGAACGCCAGAATGACGATCTGCTCATGGATCAAAAGACTACATAAGCACAATTTAATGATCCTTGGACGCATTGGGAAACTCCAAATCCGAAGAATTCATACCAGAGATTACATGAGCTGAAGATGCCAGTCTTGGTCAGTTGTGGAGATCAGGATATTTTAGTGCCAACTAAGAATAGCTTTGAGCTATGGGAGGAGATTGTTAATGTATTTCTACAAATTTATCCTGACGCTGGACAAGGGTTTTGTTTCAGTATGAGCATTGGTTGCTGCGCTTGTTAATTTGTTTTTTGGATGCGGAATGAGGCTCTGAAGATTTGGGGTGTGCTCTAATTAGACCCTGAGACAATCATTCAAATAAATCTAAAAGCTTTTATGCTCTTTAAGTAAGTGGTGTAAAGATGACGTGAAGGAGTATCACCTCTGCTAGGTCTTCTTTCAGGTTGCTTGATTTGAAGGGCTTTCGACCTACAGCATGTTGAATTTCGAGTTTCCTAGTACCTGGTGAATGACTGCAAGTCTTAGTTTACATTTGCTCTTACAGAATCATAAATATTATTAAAAAGAGAGATTGTGATTAACACATAAAATACTTAACTTTAAATATAAGAAGCGGTCAAGTGCCACCGAAATAGGCAAGTGGGGGTGGCGAAAACTACTTGCCAAGCTCTCAACAAAGTTGCTCGCACGACGCATTATTTCAGTTCACGAATCTTGACAGCTCATTCCCTCGGAAAAACGATGTTTGTCAAAATGTAGGCTATACTGGGCGGATGGAGCTTTAATCCTGACTCGCAGTTACTCGGTTTCTTGCACCAGAATGTCGTTGGTCGCGTTAATATCGTCTGTTCCTGCAGGGCAGAGCCCCTACGTAGCTGCCCCACTATATGCAACCTATACCAACAAATGTTGCTCTTTCTATACAATTACAGATTCATGCCATATTGAAAAACACCCCGAAACGTCAAGAGACTGACCACGATTCCGGAACTCGAGAAAACGCTGTTGTCTTAAAGGAAGTAGCACATTCGGAGCGGCAATAGAAAACGTAAAGATGGCGCATCGATATCAATTCCCAGTTCACCCAGTCGCGGACCCAAAGGCCATTATTGGCGGTGGCAAAGATCATAAATATCGCTTCACAGTTTTCTCAACAGGTCTAATTCGTTATGAATGGGCGTCAGATTCAGTTTTCGAGGACCGAGCCTCAACATTCGCGCTTCATCGTCAACAACCTGTCCCAAAGTTCCGCATCGTAGAGACTACAAATGATCTCGAGATTATCACTGATAGAATCCATCTTTACTATAATAAGAAGCCCTTCAGTGCCAGTGGCTTCACAGTTCAGGTGTTCGGGAAATTTACTGAGCATGGAGTTCTATGGCGATATGGAGAAGAGAGTCCGGATATGGGTGGGACGGCGGAGACACTCGATAATGCCGATGGACGAATTGGGCTGGGTCACGGGGTCGTGTCTAGAATGGGAGTTGCGACCATTGATGACTCCCAATCGATGTTGTTCGATGGTGAAGGATGGGTAGCCACTAGAAGAGAGGGTGGTGATCGCGTCGACGGCTACCTGTTCGCATTTGGGCACGACTACATCCAGGCCATCAAAACATTCTATGCAATATCTGGACAGCAACCATTGTTGCCACGATGGGCCCTTGGAAACTGGTGGAGCAGATATTATCCTTACACGGCAGATGAATATCTAACGTTGATGGATCGATTTAAAGATGAAGGGCTTCCATTCTCTGTCGGCGTATTAGACATTGATTGGCATCTGGTCGATGACGAACGGGTCAATGGAAGTGGGTGGACAGGTTATTCATGGAATCGAAAACTATTTCCGGATCCTGGTCATTTTCTGAGCGAGATGCATAAGAGGAACCTCAAGGTCACGATGAACGACCATCCAGCACTTGGAGTTCGCTCTTTCGAGGACCAATACCAAGATATGGCGAAGGCAATCGGACAAGATACCGAGAACGGTGATCCAGTTTCGTTCGATATCACCAACCGCACTTTTGCAGATGCTTTCTTTGATGTGTTGCATCGTGGATTAGAGAAGCAAGGCGTAGACTTTTGGTGGGTAGATTGGCAACAAGGAGGACATTCACGTATACCTGGCATGAGTCCTCTCTGGATGCTTAACCATTTTCATTTTCTTGACAATACCTTTGAAGGTAAACGTCCACTTACTTTCTCACGATATGCTGGTCCTGGATCTCATCGATATCCCGTGGGTTTTTCCGGGGACACACATGTGACCTGGAATTCACTAGACTTCCAGCCTGAATTCACGGCTACAGCGTCTAATATCGGTTATGGATGGTGGAGCCACGACATCGGTGGACATATGCTCGGACATAGAGATGAGGAGCTATCCACGAGATGGTTACAACTTGGTGTCTTCTCGCCCATCATGCGTCTACACTCGGCACTGAATCCTTTCAATACGAAAGAGCCGTGGACTTTTGGGGTTGAAGCACGAGGTATTATGGATGAGTTTCTAAGACTAAGACATCAATTGCTACCCTACTTATACTCAATGAATGTTCGAGCGGCTAGAGATGGTAGGCCTTTGGTAGAGCCAGTTTATTGGGAGTACCCGGAGAGTGACGCGGCATATAGACAGAAAAATGAGTTTATGTTTGGGTCAGAACTTCTAGTCCTCCCAATCACAACTCCCAAGGATTCGAAAACTCGACTGGGTCGAATCAGAGGTTGGATACCGCCTGGAAGATACGTGGACTTCTTCTCCGGCGTCATCTATGACGGTAATCGTGAGCTCTGGCTCAATCGCGATCTTTCGACTCTGCCAGTACTGGCAAGGGAAGGGAGTATTATTCCGCTTGATGCTGCTGAACATCCAATAAATGGAGGGTCTGTGCCTGAAACGTTCAAAATCGTTGTGATTGTTGGGGCAGACGCAAGTTTTGACATTTATGAGGACGATGATGATAGCCCAAACCTGGAGAAAACCAAGATCACAGGGTTCACTTTTACCTGGCAGCAAAGCACGGGAACACTGAATCTTAAATGCTTGCCCTCCGAGAGACCTCCACTCCTCGAGACGCGGACGTGGGAAGTGAAGTTTGTATCATGCCAAGTTGACAAAGGTGCCATTAAGTGTCAAATTCCCTTCAGCGTCAAATTCGATCATATTTCTGGATCCAGTATTGTTAAATTTGGCCCATTGACATCCAAGACACCAATATCTCTGTCCATTGGGTATGTTATTGTCTAATTATCTAACGATTATTTCATATATATTGTTCGTATGAAAATTTACTGACTAAATTTTTGTGTAGGCCAAACCCACAGCTCACGTCGACCAATATACATAAGCACATTTACCCTGTCCTCAATCGCGCATACATTGATTTCGAGCTAAAGAGAGAAATCTGGGAGATTATTAAAGGAGAAACGCCACTTGGTATTAAAGTAGGACAGCTGTCTTCGTGAGTTCACGTCCTCGAGGAACCCAATCTCTCCCAAGACAAAATGACTGATTGGAAAATTTATAGGATGGGACTAAGCGAGGTGCTTTTGAATGCGGTTCTAGAGTATTTGATAGCTGATCACAGGAGTGTATGAGGTTGCATAGGATATTCGGTGGGATATCGTTAGGCGGGGAAGCGACTTGACGCGGAATCGCTATTATTCATGGACCATACAGAATTTTGTCAAAGAATACACTGGATATGGATTAGAAAACCCATATTCAAAGTATTTGAAAATCCTTCATATTGATGTGTTCGTGCCAAGTGGCATTATCAAGACTGACGGGCTCAAAATTGCCTGCGAAAATTCTCCGAAGAACACAATTATGGAGAGAGGTGAGATGCATAAGGCTCGCAAAACTTGTGAACGGACTTCGTATACCAACGACATATAAGAGACAGGGTGAGCAGAGTGCCTCGCTACATTACGATATCAGGACATGAAGTTTTCAGCTATCCCTTACTGCCCCTTTTGTAGCGACGGCATGCCCGTCTTCTGCAAGATCTCCGGTATCCATTTTTCGATTTGCTTGATCCGAGTTGCATTCTGTCAGAGGTGCTGTTAGACATCAAATCAGATTCTATTGGGATAACTCACATGAGGATGCAACGACAACAGTTCCGGCTCGAGCTCACCCTTGGAAATTTTCATTTCAAGTGCTTCCTTTCTTGCGACTTCTAACCTTTCCCAAAATCTGACTGCTTCATGAATATTGTATTCGCTTTTAGCCATGATCATCAGCCCAATATAATCCGCTTCGCTCTCACACTTCCCTAAAAAGAAAGATGCAGCTCCAAGTAGTACCAAAGAGCAGGATGCATAAATGAAGAAAAGATCCTCGAAGATAATTCCTATGACCACTGGAGCTAGGAATGGCCATACAGGCACTGATGCCAGGGTGAAAAATTCTATGGCACTCTTAGCCTCGGCATCATGCCCAGCAACAACATGGGCAATCTCATGGCTGAGGACAGTTGCAAGGCCAGCCGAGTCCCCGCAAACCGGTAACAGTCCACTATAGATAATTACCATCCCACCGGTAGACACCGTAGCATTAATGACGTCTGTGTCATTTAGTATTTGGGATGAATGGAGGGGAAAGATTGCGTACCTGGGGTATCCAAAACACGCACTCGCCATTCAAGGTGCTCAAGGCCACTCGATGGTATTAAAGTTTGTAAAACCTCTGTTGCCCAACGTACTTCTGGTGAATCGCCGGGAAGCGCGTTATGCTCTTTTTCCATCTCCCTCAATGCCAACGCTCGCAGCAGTTTCGTCTCAATTGTAGTAGTGGGGTAAAAATTAAACCTCCAACGGCCAGTTATTGGAACTTGCTCTTGATGTGAGCACCAAAAACATACCATGCCAAACGTTGCAAAAGCCACTGCATATACGTACCATCTCACCCATCTGGGTCGCTCTGACCAAAGCGTCGGATTTGCAACCCTCCACAATTCTTTTCCTAGATCATCATTTGGAGAGAAAATTATTCGGTCGCAAAATATATGAGTCGTGTTGTTCAGATATTGTGGCTCTCTGCGGTCCACGAGCAACTTCAAGGGAAGGTCTTCAGTCGGTTTTCTCATATGCCTATTCTCATCCCATCTTTCGGTCCAAAATTCCTTCGCTTTTTTGGCAGCTTTGACTCCTTTCCGAGTTTGTGGCAGTATGATTTCGAAGATGCCTGGAGGCTGTTGAATTTTCCAGGTGCGCTTGTCTTGTCCAGCATTTGATTGATTTTGCCTCGAATAGCGGGGCGAGAGAGCAGGCTTAGTGTAGCTTCGTGCTAGGAGTGAGAACGAAAATAAAGCTTCGATGTGCAGAATAGGTTTCGCCCTGCAGACAATAGTTATTGTCCTCAGGTTTCTGGCCCCAACGCAGGGACGCCAAAGAGAATTCATGATATGAAGAACGTGAAGTGTTTGGTATTTAGAGGGGAAAGTGTGGAATGTTAAAACCGAGAGGGCTCGACAGTTGGTGGCTGTGAAAACTGTCATATTTCAACAAAGCATATTCCTTGTAAGCATTACCACTGGGGCCTACGATCTGCACCTATAAGAATAGCTTAATGGAATTTAGATGATAGCACATAGTCTAGAGATTGGGGCCTTTAGACATATTCTACATTTCAAGTGAGAGCGACAGGGCGCTGTTGCTGTCGAGCAACCTAACATTTGTAGGCACACTGTGAGGACCACGACACCCAACGAGGATCTCTAACATTCTCACGATAAAGGAGTGTTATTCAATAGCATAGCGATTCAATTTAATCCTAGCTCCCTTTAAGAGGATCATTGAAGAAGCAGAATTAGGCCCACAGTTAAGAGGCTAATTTCCATGTCGTGGGATCAATCGCCAACACAACTACCCAAAAGATACATTCGTCAAAGTCTTCCTCCCTTCCTCACCACCGAGATCTCTTTCAGATTCCGGGGCCCGAAATAATTCCTTGTGTATGTCTGAATGGAAGGTGAAGGGAAACAAAGCTAGTTTGAGCATGTGTGTTTGCTTGCATGGGGACCTGGTGAAGGATGACGAATTAGTGACTGCAATCAAGCTGGGGGGGTTGCGCAGTTACCCTTTCTATAAGAAGCAAAGAGGCCAAGAACCTCCTTCAAAAGATACCTTCGATGAGACCGATTGGAACAAACCTCGGTATTCAAGAAACATGCCGCTCTTTGGCGTGGAAGCTACTTTCAGTATTTCGCCTCTAAACTCATCATTGGGAGGAAAGATTATCCCATCAGGAAATAAAGTGGTCGTTCTTGCTGTTGGCTTCCCACTATCGATATAGAGAATCAGATTATTTACAGCTTTTGTGTCAGGCGCCAGCTCGTGTTTTGCCAGCAGTTCCATTAGATGCGTTCCGCACTTAACCATAGATTTTTGTCCTTGTCGGATGTCTGGTAGGTCGATGATATCGAATTCTGCTTGAAGATTCTTCGTGAAATCTTTGAGGTAGGGCACAATTGCCATGTTGCGGTACTCGAGGAGTGGAATATAGGAAGGGATTCCGGTCACCCGAGTTGTGCGAGGCGTATTTTGGTGAAGTCCTCTCAACAGTGTTGGAGACGAGAATGAAGGTGAACGTCGCGCAGCTAAGCTCCTGAAAAATTCCAGAGTCGTTGCACTCTTTTGGTAGAAGCCAGACGAATTTTGAAAGAGTTCATCGTGAAGAGAAATGGCCACTTCCTGGACCTGTACTGAAGTTAGAAAGAACGACAAGTAGTAGAGTGGAATCGGAATTAAGGGTAATTATGCCTGTCCAAGAATTATCATTTATTATGAAACAACTCTTATCTGGTCGATTTCTGGATGTGATAGATAGAGACATTGCTTTCCTTGCAGCAGTGTGGCTGAAAACCTCATCTTTTTTGTCTCAGCTGGGAGGAGACCGCCCTCTTGAGCGCCTCGCCACCTCATTTTCCAATGCAGCCATCACATTTCAGAAAATGACCGTCCATTACTATCGTTTCTAAAGTCCGTCCTTCCGCACTGTTGCATATTGTATTAGCCTGTTGAGTCGTTGGCAAGTATAACCATTTTACATGCGCTTACTTAGATGTAGTTTGATTGGCATCAGAGGCCCCACGCTGTTTCCTGAATTATGAAACTTGCCCGTAAGTGCTAGCATAGCTATGAGTCAGAGTCTGCATAGGAGTTGACACAACATCTGATCGTTGAAAATCGGAGTACGACCCTCGCCAGACTCCCATACGCCTGATATTTACAGTAAATCTATGTTAAAACAACTAACGACAGCTGACAAAAAAATGTTAGCGCCTATGATTGATGTCCTCGAGAAAAGCGATAGAATATAAATCTTATACATCTGGTAAGCATCTATTACCCGCCCAGCTGACTGCTGACTTCTGGCACTTGCAATTGCTGCGAATCAATCTAAGACGTAACAGTGAGCTATTTTTAGATAAAATTCCCTCAGAGCTAATGTCTCATTATTGCAATTACGATGAAGAGTTTTCACTCGGTTATCCGGCGTTGCTTGGACTTCAAATGGGGCAATCTTTGTCTCTTTCGATAGATCGACCTCTGGCGAGGACTCAACGTCACAACTCGGCCAGCGTGGGGAAAGAAATGTATGAGAGATAGAGAGTGTAAGAATTACTTCTAGACGTTTGATACCCGAGTTACTGGTATTACGGAGAAGAATATCATTGTAGGTAGGTTGCGGATAAAGAATCGTTGGATTTTGAAGCTAGGTCGGGGTCGCTGTGCTCACCAGTGCGAGAAAAATTCAGAAAGGTTAGGTCTGTAGAGTTCTTATGCTAGATAAACAGTTGAGGAAGAACCATGAATGAATTTTTGGGGAATAGAGTGAAGAGGAGAAGAAGGAGGGCGAGTTAAAGAGGTGATTAGGGTTACTTCTTCTTTTCGAAGGGAAAGTCAAATGTGTAATAAAATTCAGAGCAACTCAAGAAACTAAATCAAATTTTCCTCGATCTTATAAACTGCTTAAACTGTCCAGAAATTTCCGCCCCTCCTTATTAACGATAAGTTTTTTCCCACCAGGCACTTTTTCCAAGAGGTAGGCGACTTGGTTTCTGCCTCTCGTCCCAGTTATGACACGCGCACATATTTTCGGTAGTACATCCTGCAATCTCTGCAATCTTTTCTCCCACTGCAATAAAATCAGCATCTCTCATAATTGATGAAGTCAGGAAAGAAACTTACGCTTGGATGAGTGCTCATATACCACTGCCTAAGAGGTTTACTCATCCCTATCTTCTCGAGATACCTAATCCAATCTTTATTTCGAGTGATGAGGTGTTTTTGAAGTCCTTCCATACCATCCTCTGGATCATAGCCCGCTCGGCAATGGTAGAGTAAACCCAGAGCATCCGCTTCGTATTCGAACTGTCGGGATTGCCATTTCCGGAAAATTTCTTTCGGGAACTGAAATGACTTTTTTTTGCCTATAGCAATAGCGATGTAGTGACATATCCGTATCGGGAACCAGAAGGTAATCATAGCTATAGCGAGTGGTGCCGTTATGGTACCTTTTCTCTCGGAATGATGACAGATAACATGGGCCATTTCATGGGCAATCAACAAAGCTAACCCAGCTTCTGTGTTGCAGCTAGCAAGTATGCCGCTGTAGATGAAGATCTTGCCAGATGGCCAAGCGTCGGCATTAGAGTAATCTTCGGTTTATCATCAATATCACTTTCGAATTTTAGACGAGTAGAAGAACTTACAGGGAGCATTGACCAGATATATCTCCCAGGGAATGTCAGAGAACCCATTCGCTTGTGCTATCTTGTGGAGTATATGCTCAACAAGCTTCACTAATTTATGATCTCCAGGTATCATGTAAGGTTTCAGCGTTTCCACCACCCTGCGGTCGTGACACCCATGAAGTTGAGCTATATGTGACTGTGTGAGGAGTTTGAAATTTCCCTGACTCACTTGAAGTCTGCAAACTCTATATCAGTCTAATCTTCACGCTATGCGGTGGGGTAGGATAACGTACTTGGGCCAAGGGGACCTCTTACGCTTGGCCGATTGTATAGGATGATGGAAAGCATTCAATAGCTCCCGTCCCAAAGGATGATTTCGTGCGAATACAACACCCTTGTCCAGTATTTTGGCACCCGTATCGTTCCAGGGGCTGCTTACCTGGACAGCCATATAGAATGGTAGTTCACCATGTATACGCTTGAGATCTGGCTGCTCGTGATAAACTTCTTTCCAGGCATCTTGCCAGTATCGCTTTACTTTCGATGTCAAGTCAATTGCATCTGGGCCTTCGGGTAGGGATATATTTCGCGTTTGTGATGGCGGACGGCCTTCTGGGTATAGTGATCTTTCTCTGATTCTTTCGAGAACATATTGGCCAGGTCTGTTGTATCGGAGGACATGCCATCTTGCTAACCCACAGATTCTTATGAGGATGCTCCATAATGGTTCGCGATAGATTTCGTCGCGTTCAGTATAGACCGCACTGTCTATGAATTCGGAGAGGCTGGCATCAGCTTCGGGGACGGAAGCCAGGAGCTTGGGCTTATATGGAAGCCGTGCCGCATGCGAAGATATTCGAGTATGCTTCGTCACAGGTGAAAGTACATTTTGAGGAGGGCTGGTCTCGACTCTTGGGGCGAATCGATGTGTTTTGGTTGATTTTGCATGATTCTGTCGCTTTTGTTCCCAGGTCAATTTTCGAAATGGTTGGATAGCCAAGCAGCTGAGGGAGTTTACTCTTTGCAGATAAAGGAAACGTGCCCGTGGACTAAACATCTGGATGTTCTACCTGCGATTTGATTCTCTACTCGGAATGAAAGATGTTGTTCACGAATGTAACCCGCATTGAACCAAACCCAATGCAGAATTCCTGTACGACTTCATCGAATGTGCCTTTCTACCACGCTGTTTGAATAAAGATATTGATTATTGCATTACCGACCCCATCCATATATTCAGAAGATCGGAAAGCCTAAAGTGTTGTAAGATGAGTTTCATCTTTGTTTTAAGTGAGGCAGTTCATTTGCTTGGTAGGCCAAGGTTTGCAAGCCAGTTGAGGGCTAAAGAGAGAGATATAATCAGAGACTATGGAGAAGTACGAACTTACATTAGGAAAATAGGATTATTGTATCAGATAGCACAATTTTCACTACGCGGTAGACTCCATCTAGATAGACCCGCTTCTCCTACCACTGCTACAAACCACCCGTTCTTGTTGAATTCTTCAGTTCTATTAAGGTTAGGCTTACACCTAACCCCAACTACACCCAAATCTAGAACATCAAATTCTCTGAGCTTTCCGAAGCCTTTACTGCGGCTAATAAAGATGAGAGGCTAGACTAACTTCGCTCCGCACATACCTAGCTGGCGTCGCTTTATTTACTAAAAGCAGGGCCACTCTCCTTCCAAGGATTAGTGTCTACCAAAAAATCAGATTCTACACCCCCATCTTTTCCTAAGACATCCTCCGACAGATTAAATTCAACCCAACTAGAACGTTAGCTTAGACAAGGTTCATCATCAATTCGAGTATCAGGGACAGGGTAAAGATTAGTATAACCATCCTCGATGACACCAAATATGTCTTGCTGTCCTGGGCATCCAGGAGTTTGCAGTTGAGGGAAACGCAAAGGTAAAAAAGAAATTGTTTTGATGTTTGGCCAAAGTTAGATCCTTATTCTATCAGTGACAGTCCATAATGACTTGTATAACTGCGGCTGAGAAGAAAAAGTATAGTTAGTCATTGAAAATATCCCCTAAGTAGATCTCACTGAAATATATTTTGGCAAGTTGCTCGGGATTCTTCTTCGCCAGTTGTCTCGACAGGTTAAGACATCGATGAATGAAACTTCATTTGGACTGACAAAGACTTCCTTGCAATACTAATTGCGACGAGCTAGCAGGATGAAGCCTCAGAAAGGGAAAATGTAGATATCACTGTTTCTTTTCACGTGGTCCTATACCTTGACTCTTGAAAAAAGTAGCAAAGCCGTAAGTTTCATTCTCCTAGATAAAGATACTATGTAGCAATGAACGCAAAGGGGAGTTGTAGATGTTGAATCGACTCTTCTTTCCTCGAGAGGTTTCGACAACTATTTAGGAATCGCCTCCTGGAAAAGAGGAAATAAATGCAAACTGAAATTAAGAATGGAGAGAGAACATTAAACAACACCTACAAGTCCTGAGTCTTCATCCATACCATTTGCTGGAGCTAAATCTACCTATTGTAATCCCCTGATCATGTGCCTTAATAACGGTAGGACTGGGACTCGTCTCACTGCATACATTTCGATTTTTATTTCCGGGCCAAATCCATCAGCACCTTAGTATATAGCTGTTAGGAAATTGATCTCTTGTGCAGGAGTACACAGGTAGGTGCTAGCTAGAGCGGCATTTAACAATGGGACTTCGGTGAAAAGTCCGATTGCACGTCCAGACAGGAGGGAAGTGTAAGCTCAAATTTCGGTTTCCATTACTTCGAAGAACATTTTATCTCAAGCAAGGTTTCAGTCCTGGATTTTCACAAAGAGGCATAAACAACTGAGACACTAGGTATGAATGCATATGTAAGATCGGCAAACTGTCCATCGACTTCTATTCTAAAGCAGCATCCAACCCTCGTAATATCCCACTACTTCAGCTTTCACCTTCCCTTCTACCCCGCGACTTGCTAGATAGATTGCTAGTGGTCATATAGCGCAATGTGGAGAAATTCAATCCTGTTGGAGGCACTGCTCCATTTGAGTAGCAGAGATAGAAGAAGTGTAACAGGTTAAATTTCGAAACCTGGTGTAAGGAGATATTTTGAGATAGTGGTTACCAACATATAAAACGGGCAAGGATCAAACAAGATATTATAACGAGGACTATAATTCCGGGCTACCATTGTCCTGCCGACTCCAGTAATCGTAAATTTTTAAACCGAGGGGGTCTTCGCGACCTTAACAGTAGCATAGATCATATATCGCGTATTGTATCTCTAGTAACGTATAGAGGTCAAGTTTAAGATTCCCGCAACACTCGAAGAAGCTAAAAGGTCTGCAAATATGCCACGCGACTTACAATGTCCGTTCGCGAACCAGAATCTGCTCCTTTGGATCTTGAAAGCTAAATTGAAGAATAGTTTTGTTAACCTGTCTACCTAATCCTTTCGAAAAATTGAAGTCATACTTCAACAGCATCTTCCCAACCAACATCTTGATTTCATTAGACGCCACAAATCTGCCGGGACATGCATATTTGCCGTGGCCGAAATGAATGTGCTCCTTGTCGGTAGAGGTGTACTGGTCTCATGTAGCACTTCCAGCCTCATCTTTCTTTTTATAATAGCGAAATCTATCGAAAAAATCAGGTTCTGAAATTATTTTTTGAACGTGAGATGTTGAAAATGTACAGACTCAGGTGCCTTGGGGAAGATGTAAACCATGTGAAAGTGTAATTCCGTTGGGATCTTTCACGATTCGTTTGAATCCAACTGTGACTGCATTAGCTAGACCGTACTGACTCGGAGAATGCTATACTTACGAGCACTTGGGAGATTCACTCTTTGCATATCTTTCATTAAACTGTCCGTCTTCAACATCTTGCTCCCGGTACCTTTTTGCCACCCTCTCTTTTCAATCATTGCTTTTAATACCTCTTTCCGCAAGGGCTCTATATATTATAGTCTAGCTCAAACATCATAAATCGTATCCACTACAGTCGCAGTCACTGCATGTATAGAGCATATGCTGGTATAAATATATCTCTGGGCAATATTTTCTGCTGAGTACTCCGCATCGTTGGCGAGTTCCATCATCTAGGCGATGCAATAAATTGCCTTGAGGACAGGAGAAAGCCAACAATTGGATGCATGTAAGTTTGGAAGAGTCCCAAACATATTTCATACCACCATAGAAAAAACAGCGATACATACCTCATCATCACCACAGTCTGAAGAAAAACCAGCTCCTTCTCACAACTTCCGTCACATCAACACTTACACCGAATATTTCCAGGACAATATTCTCATTTAATCACACCCACTGCTCGTCCCTATATCGTGGGAATCCAACAAAAACCGAGCTGTGATCCGCGATATGGTATGCGAATATATTTTATTCAAATCAAAATTTCCCTATTTAGAGCGTATTCGTTTCGATTTCTGACCGATTTGTCTAATCAATTATAATTATAAGTATATAAATTGAATTTAAAAAATATCAATTTACAAAATCAATACTAGTAGCTTAACTAGCTTAAAAAACAAACTAGTAGTAAATTAAGTATATAATCTTTTTTTTATATAGAATTTAAGACTTAAAATAAAGTAGATCCAATTTTGTAAATCAAGAATTTGATTTATTAAACAAGTATTTGATTTTAGTACCTTACTTTTTGTTCTGATTTGTCTAATAAATTAGATAAATCGGACCCAAAATCAACAAGAAAAATCGAAATGAATGCGCTCTTATTCTTCCAACTCTTCTTCAATAATGGATATAAAGGCGAAAAGACAAGAGAAAAGTTCATTTTCCCCAACTGAATGTGATACATGCCTTCTGCTCAGAATATCGATACCCGTATACCTACCCACCAGATCCTGCGAACCGGATCCACTATAAAGAAATATTCCGAATCAGCAATCACACCTCGACGATACCTCCACAGCAGCCAGTCTACCTATCGTCAAAGCCATTCCATTGCGCAACTCGCCGACGAGTTTAAGGTACGTGGAATGAATGAAATGTTCGATTCAATGGTAAATGGTAAATGCCGCGTTCCTACCTTCCATTCTCGGTGTTCGGTGTCAGGAAATCTGACCTAGCGACGGGAGAACGAGGTGTCCAGTTACCTCTAAGAAAAAGCTAACATAAAGCCATGACCAATGGAAAGCAAGCACTCGCATCCCAGAGAGGTCAACGACACATATTCTACCTATCAAAAGGAAGATTTACATACACCCCAGTGGGTATTTTCTTACAAATAGAACCTTATATCACTAGCTCGTTCTTGTAACCTAAAACGCGATTGGAACACATGGCTTTGGTAACCTGGTCCAGAGCTGGGGTTTTAGGGGTATTGGTCCTAATCGTGTGGGGAAACTGATAGGGGTTTTGGTGATATTAAGAGTTTGGAGGGTGAGTGAGGCAGATAGGGGAGAATTCGGCAGAGGTAAGCAAGCTTCCGGTTCCTGACCCAGTGGTGATTGATCAACGCTAGAAACAGATGCTTGGGAATCCTCTACGAATCTTTGTCTGAGTCTTATTGATGTGTGAAAGTTCGGGATACGGCGTTATTGGTTCATCAGCCGGATCTGTTTTGTGAAAAAGCTGGGGAGATTGAATAGATGGGTCATTGAATGGTCGTATTTCATTTCCAGAATCACCATTTAATTTCCCTCTTCCTCTCGACCACCTCGCTCTCATCATCCGTGCCGACCCTCTGCTTCCAAACCGTCACCGCCCTCCGTTCCCTCAACACCACCGCCACAGTAACCAACCTCACCCTCCTATCCCCCGGTATCTCCCCCCCCACCC
>Ga0182030_10004469_pt1 | contig 29802 bp, 29 predicted proteins | sample 812S3MmetaG_FD_121299 | JGI IMG/M metagenome (GOLD analysis project Ga0182030, IMG submission 121299) | Permafrost microbial communities from Stordalen Mire, Sweden - 812S3M metaG (Illumina Assembly) | ecosystem: Environmental > Terrestrial > Soil > Wetlands > Permafrost | place: Sweden...
CGGCCTGCACTGCGGTCGCCGTTGGGCGAAAACGGGCCAACCGATCCTGAAAAGACCATGCTCGCCAGCATTGAAAAACGCGTCTCCCTGTGGAAGGAGATGGATCCGTTTTACAGCGACGCCGCTTCGGGCGCCGGCAAGGAAGTTGAATCGCGCAACGCTGAGTCGGTGCTCAACTCCATCATTCTTTCCAGCTACGATCGCGCCACGGGCCATCTGCGCGACATCACCCGCACCGCGTTTGCCAATGCGTGGGCGCTGCAATCCACGTCGGGGCCAACGGCCGGCGCATGGGTTTGGCAGAACTTCCACTACACTCCCTGGGAGTCACCCGAATCGGAATACCACGGCGCGGCCCTCATGGCCATCGCCGTGGGCAACGCGCCCGATCACTATCGCGACGAAGCAAAGATCGCTGCCAATCTCGCGGCGCTGACTGGCTACTTGAGAAGCCACTATGAGGCCCAGCCGCTTCTGAACAAAGTAGTCGCGCTGTGGGCATCGGATGCGTTTCCGGGCATTCTGACCGAAGCCCAGCGAACGAAACTGATTGACGAGCTCTACGCGCGGCAGCGGCCCGATGGCGGCTGGAGCTTGACCGATTTGGGCACCTGGAAGCGCGTGGACAATACGCCGCTCGAGACGCGCCCCGATGGCTATGCGACCGGCATCGTCGTTCTCGTGCTCGAAGAGACCGCATCTGCCAACCCGCACGCGGGCCTGCGTACGCAAGAGCCCATCGTCCGCGGAACAAAATGGCTCCTCGCCAACCAGGACAAGGCAACCGGTGCATGGCCGGCATGGTCGCTGAACAAAAATCGCGATCCGCAGTCGAACACGGGCAAATTCATGAGCGACGCGGCCACCAGTTATGCCGTGCTGGCTCTCGAAAATCGGCAGTAACTCAGCTCTAACTACCCCCTAAGTGCAATAGACAAAGTAGCCGGGTACGCGAAGAATCGTCGCAAACCAACATCAGCAAATCCCTGCCATCGGAGCACCTTCGAAAACGCGCAGGGTTCAAAGGATGAGCTATGTTCGCTTTGTTTATCGTGCTGAAGCACCTTCTCCCCGACACGGCCCTGGCGACCTTTACCTATCTGCTCGTCTCGTACCATCTCGTGCTCGCGTACAAAGTGCTTACCGCCGATAAAGAAGCGGCCTTATCGCTTCCCGTTTGGCAGACGCTGCTACGCACGCGGCCTGCGTTGGCCTGATCGTTGGACTCGGCATCGGCCGCCACGCGATTCCGTTCTTCAGCATCATCCGCTACTTCCTTCCCGGCCTTGCGCCCTTTGAGGCGGAATGGCTCTTCTCCGGCGGCAAGCCCAAGATTGAAAAGCTTACCGACGATGCAGCCATCATGGCTGCCACGGTGCATATTGAACCGAGCGCAGCAGGAGCCAATGGATCGGCCACTGCCGCTTCGGGCAAACCCGCGCAGGCGCCCTCCCTTTACATGAGCAGCAGCGGCGACGAGTACAACGAATTCCTCGAACTCATGCGCCAGGGCAAGCGGCCTTTCCGCAAGCCTGGAATCTCGGTCACGCAGGAGTTTGAGCTGTGGCTCGCCGCGCGCGCCAAATCAACCACCGATGCCGCGCCCGCACAGGAACTGAAAGCCTGAACCGACGCTGCTGCAGGGTGCGGGCTTCAGCCCCTAAGGGACGCTTTCTTCAATCCTCATCGAGGTGATGCGCCGGTATCTCAATCGACACCTGCGTTCCCCGCCCCGGATTGCTCACCACCTCAAACCGCGCCTGGTTGCCGTAGAGCACCTCGAGGCGTTCCTGCACGTTCTTCATCCCAATCCCTGCCCCGGTTCGCCGCAACCCCGTATTGGGCCGGTCTCCCATGCCCACCCCGTCGTCCGCCACTTCAATCAGAACGCGGCCGCCTTCGAGACGGCTGCGCAGCGTGACTGTGCCGCCATTGAGGCGCGGCTCCAGCCCATGCTTGATGCTGTTCTCAATCAGCGGCTGCAGCAGAATGCTCGGCACCATCACCTCCAGCGTGCGCGGATCGATGTCTTTCTCCACGCGCAGCTTGTCGGCGCCAAAGCGCACCACTTCAATATCCAGGTAGTCATCGGTAAAGCTCAGCTCATCGCGCAGCGAAATGTACGTGTCGTGATCTTTCAGCAGCGCGCGCAGAATGTTGGCCAGCTTCACTGTCATCTCGCGCGCCATCTCCGGGCGCAGCCGCGCCAGCGAGGCAATGGAGTTGAGCGTGTTGAACAGAAAGTGCGGATTGATCTGCCGCTGCAGCGCATCCAGCCGCGCCTCCAGCAGCAGCCGCTTCTGTTCTTCCAGCTTCATCTCCAGGCGCAGCGTGCTCCACACCTTCAGCGCAATGCCTACATTGATGGGTGCGCTCAGCCACACGCCCGCCTGCACCCATGTTTGCGATGCGAGCAGCGCGAACAGACGATGCGGATAAAGATGCGCCAGCCAGTCCCGCGCCATCTCCATGGCCGCGATCAGAAAGAGGAGCAGAATCTGCCGGTCGATCTGCGGCTTGCGCAGGTTGCGCCGCACCCACCGCCAGAGGCTCAGGTCGATGAAGGGCGTGAACGACCAAATCTCCTCGGCCTCAACAAACCGGCCCAACAGGCCCGCCGCCAGCCCCAGCGCCACATCGAACGGCAGCGCCAGGTACTCGCCGTGATACACCGCCGGCGAGGACAGCAGCACGCCGCCCAGCATGGCCCAGCGCGGACCGAGCAACAGGCCTAACAGGACTACCGTTTCGAACGAGATGTCGGCGGCCAGAAAGTTCGACACCCAGAACCGCAGCCACACACCCAGCGTCAGCGGAACCACAAAGAACGCCAGCAGCGCCAGCGTCTGCTCGTTGGTGCGCCGCTCGGCGAAGAAAAGCCGCCGGAACGTGACCACGCGCGCCAGGATGCTGGCCACGGAAGCCACCACCCCCAGCTTGACGAGCAACGTAATCCAGATGAGCCTGTCGGTCACGTACTCAGGGTAAATGCAGTGGTTAGTGGTTAGAGATCAGGGATCAGCGATCAGGGGTCAGGGCGCGAGACAGGGACTGAGGGACTCGGGACTAGAAAATCGAGATCTGGGGTGGTTTCATGCCGGCTCGTCGGGGCCCCCTTCCCTTTGGGGCGATTCTCCGGAGTTTCACGCCGGGCTGAGATCATGTTCGCGCTCCGGGAGATCTCGTACCCGATGGGTGGGTCGCGAGGACTTGGCGGGATGGTTTTCGTGACGGACTTTGTCGCGCTGCCTCCGGGATTGACCGACTCAGGCGTTCTTTGGGCTCTCAGAAAAAAAGAAAAAAAGGGTATTTCTGTAAAGAAGTTCCCTGTTTTCAGCTAGATAGACGACGATCCTCCTCCCAAATTCTTGATTGCAAACGACTTATTTGCAGATTCTAGACGCATAAGGAGTTACGGCCCCAATTCTGTCAAGATTTCACGCGTTGATCTGCTTTGGAAATCGATTTGACTTGATTGTGCGCCAATCGGCCGAAATTGCATGCAAAGGAGAGGAGGGAAATTTGGGGTTGGGACGGAGGGACTTGGGACTGAGGGACTAAGGGACGAAGGGAACGAGGGAGTGAGGCGTGGCGTTAGAGAACCGGGGTCCGGGACCGGTGTTTAGGGTTTCCCGGAGGGAAAGCATGAGAGTAGCCCATGGGTGAAACCCGGGGGAATCGCACCAATAGGAACCCCGTCCCGGAGGGCCGGCGTGCGGCAAACGGCGATTGCAGCATGCTGCCTCATCAGCAACGCGATCCGGTTCAGCCTGCCGGGTGCTCGGCCCTTCTGGCAGGAAGCAGGGGATTGGTCCGCTGTGCTGACGTAACGTGGCCCGATTTTTATCGGCACATACAATCCTCTCGATACCGTTTGGCAAGGGCGGCAATAAAATGAACGGTCGCGGCAAGAAAGACTTGATATTATGTCAACTGTAGGGTACCGTCCTCCCTACCTGAGCGAGTCCGCTTTGAAGGCGCTCGTCCTGATGGCGATTGAAGGCGTCCCGGGCTCAAGCTTAGAAACTTTTCACGCGCGTTTTGGTCATCTGGAAAGAGGCATCTCGCTGGATGATGTGATCCATGGGTTAAAGCGGGAATGGAAGTTTGAGCGAGCCCCGAAATTCAATGCGGCTGAGTGGCAGTGGAAGTATCGGATCCTGACCGAGACAGTCGACGGCGATGCATTGACAATCATGATTGCTGTTGACACAAACACGCGAACCTTTGAGGTTCTAACAAGGTGGAAGCGAGCAAGTCAATGAATGTATCCAGCGCCCAGGCCCGTCGCAAAGAATATCTCGCGACCGAGAAGAAGCCGTTTCATTTCGTCGGTTGCGGACTAGATAACGTGTATCTCGTCGGAATTAAATATTTCGTTGGAGAAGACGGGCAATCGATCGCGGAGATCCCTGCTCTGCAAAAGCTGATGCAGTTGATTGCGCGCGATGTTGTCTTGTCTCCGCGCGATCTCACAGGCCCGGAGGTCCGCTTCCTTCGCAAGCGACTTGGCAAAAAGGCCTCAGATTACTGCCCCTATCTGGGAGTGGGACCGGAGACGCTTTCCAGAATTGAAAACGGTAAGCAGACCTTATCGAACCAAGGACAAAAACTGGCCCGGCTTTCTTACTGCGTATTCTCAGCGGACCTCCATTTGGTGGAGTGCGCACGCTCGATCTTCCAATCGATTCTCGAGGAAATGGACCGAACAAAGAAGAAGGGAAAGATCGTTCTGAAGATGGACGAAAATCAGGAATGGCAAGAGCTCCGAGCTGCGTAGAAGCCCCTCTTTTCCGCACCCGGTTTCGCTTTAATTTCAGCGTGTAGTACGCCGTTAGGCGCGATGCAAAATCTGTAAACGTCGCGTTCGGTTCACCGCCGCTAGAGTTGGGGCTCATGCGCTTTGAAACTTCCGCTTAGGAGGACCTGCGTGACGATCCGCCGGAAAGGCGGATGTGACACGCAATTCATTTAAAAAAGTCCTCAAAGAGCGGAAGAATCTGTTGGGAGATCAGCTTTGTAGCCGTATCCACGCAATTGGTAACCTCTATGCTCTTCGAGAGCCCTTCTTGCAGCGTGAGGACTGCTCGCATGGGGATCTCGCCGACGATTTGCCCGTTTGCGTCCACCTGCGTCACCACACCCAAAAGACAGGGGATGTGAGCGGGTAATATTTCACTTGTGGCGTGCAGGCCAGTGAAAATCACTCGCCTGTGCTTATTCACATTGGTCAACTCATCCAAAATCCCAAGGACCGTTTCTTTAGGATGTTCTTGAAGATACGGCTGTAACTGATCAATGATTGCGATTGCTTCCGGCGCGACGCCATCTAGTCGTCGTCTCTTGACTAAATCATCGCGATATTGCTTTTCGCTCAAGGCTAGCGGGAACATTAACTGTCGGTGCGGGATGTTCCCCGCAGCCTCCACAAGTTCCCAAATGAGGTAGTCGAGGGATGACCGCAGGCATTGAAGTGCGTCGCCCAATATAAGGGCGATCTTGGCAGGCACCAGTTTCTTCTCTTTGAAGATGAAGAGCTCATTGCCCTGTGTGCTCTCAAAAGCCGGTACGAGGGTACCAGGATCACTTTCGTAGTAACGCTGGACCTCATCGTAAAGCTCATCCCAATGCTCTTTGGCCCTATATATCTTCTGCCGTACTGAATCTAGGGAAGCCATGCAAGCATGATACCTGCCGCAGAGAGCCGTCTAATTCTCAGAACAATGACCGATCAAGAAATGGCGCTGGCAATCGGGGAAAGATTCATCACCCTACGTCATCAACGGGCCGCATTCGTCGGAGTTCTCTCAAATTGTCGGACGCCAGACGGTCAAGAGATTCCGTTTAGGAAGTTGGCTCGGGAGACATTGGAAGGATCACCAATGGCCCATAGCGCAGCCTCACAAACTCTGTCGCTAAGGCTTCTAATTGAGCCTCAGCCTGATCCTCAGGCGACTCTTCAGGCTCTATATCGGTTCGTGATGGGAGAGGTTGACGAGGTCTAGATTCAATAGTTGTGGCCATGCCCGACAGGGTAGCAAAGTCAATCTCGTGCCTTGCTCTATAGTCGGCCAGCGATATTACTACCAATAAAATTGAACTTGACTTGAACTTTATTTAGTGTATCTTCGTACACAGATTGCATGGCTGCTCCGCTCTCCACATTCCGCACGATGCACAAACGCGAGCATCCGCTCACGAAGCTCAGCGAGGATGACCTCGACTTCATTGTGCAGTTTGTGCTCGCTTCCGGTTCGTTGAAAGAGATGGCGGAGCTGCACGGCGTGAGTTATCCGACCATTCGGGCCAGTCTCGACCGTGTGATTGAAGAGTTGCGCCTGCGCATGCAGGGCGAGACGCGCGACGAGATGACGGAGTTGCTGGCCGGCCTGATGGAGCGCGGCGAAATCAGCGCGGGCGTGGCCCGCAAAGTTCGCGCTTTGCACCGAAGCGTGATCGAACGGAAAAGCAGTGGGTAGTGGGTAGTGATTAGTGGTTAGTGGGTAGTGATTAGTGGGTAGTGGTTAGGGGTCAGAAAACAGGGATCAGGGGCTCGGATCAGTGTCAGAGCCAACGCTCACCACTTGCGTACGGACGCTGATCACTGACCACCGACAACTGACAACTGCTTTTAAGGAGGAGAGATGAGCGGAATCGTTGAGGATGTCATTCGCGGCATGGGTCACTATCGCATCGCCATTGCCATCGGCGTGCCGGTACTGGGTGGATCGCTGGCCCTGGCGGCCAGCCTGCTGACCCCGCGCGGCAAAGCCCGTGGACTGATTACCGGAGCTTATCTGCTGCTCGCGGCGCTGGGCTGTTCGTGCCTCCTGTTCGCCTTCGCCGGATTGCTCACGGGATTGCCCGTCGACCTGGTCGTGCCGCTCTTTGTGCCCGGAATCGCGCTGGCGGTCATTATGGGCATCTTCTCGCCCCAGATCATCCGCGAGTACCAGCACTTTGAATTCCGCAAACTCGCCGCCGAGCTTTTCCGCAGAAGCTGAAAAGAAGGGGGCAGGGATTAGGGGTCAGGGACTAAGGGACTCGGGACTGAGGGACTCGGGACTGAGGGACTAAGGGACTAAGGGACTAAGGGACTAAGGGACTCGGGACTCAGGGACTAAGGGACTCGGGACTCAGGGACTAAGGGACTCGGGACTGAGGGACTAAGGGACTCGGGACTGAGGGACTAAGGGACTCGGGACTGAGGGACTAAGGGACTCGGGACTCAGGGACTAAGGGACTCGGGACTCGGGACTCAGGGACTAAGGGACTCGGGACTCAGGGACTAAGGGACTCGGGACTCAGGGACTAAGGGACTAAGGGACTCGGGACTGAGGGACTAATGGGCTAAGGGGCCAGGGAACAGATACCACAAACTCTGACGACTGAAAACTGACAACTGTTCCCTGTTCCCTGTTCCCTGTTCCCTGTTCCCTGATCCCTGATCCCTGATCCCTGTAAACTAGTTCCATGCCGTTTGAAAGCGTCACGAAGGTCGCTGAAGCAGATTTTCCAACGCGCTGGGGCCGTTTCCGCATCCTTGGCTTTGAAGGCGTGCTGCCCGCCGCGCGGCCCTGCTGCGAAGAGGGCGCCCGCAAAGGCAGCACCGTCGAAGGCCTGGTTGCGCTGGTGATGGGCGACATCCACTCGGCACCGCCGCTGGTGCGCATCCACTCGCAATGCCTTACGGGAGACGTTTTTGGCTCGCTGCGCTGCGATTGCCGGTTGCAGCTTGAGCTTGCCCTGAGCAAGATCGCCGATGAGGGCGCGGGCATTTTGCTCTACGAACAGCAGGAGGGCCGCGGCATTGGCCTGATGGCCAAGTTGAAGGCCTACGAATTACAGGATCAGGGGCGGGACACGGTGGAAGCCAACGTGGAACTGGGATTTGCCGCCGACTGCCGGGCCTATGAGTTGCCGGCCGAGGCGCTGAAACTGCTCGGCGTGAAGTCGGTTCGGCTGATCACGAATAATCCTGAAAAAGTGGCGGCACTTGAAACGGCCGGCATCGCGGTGACGGAGCGCGTCTCTGCCGAAGTGGAGCCGCAGGACAGCTTCGCCGGCTACCTGAAGACCAAGCACGAGAAGATGGGGCACATTCAGGATGTCGTGGTTAGTGATTAGTGATTAGTGATTAGAAAAATGGCGGCTCGTCCGCGAGGATTGGCCTTTGTGTTTATGGGCCGGAACCAAGCTTGTAGCGGCGGCCTGAATCGCCGATCTGGTTCGGGCTTTACTAATCACTAATCACTAGCCACTGCTTTCATCGCGTTCCTGAAGGAATCGTGAAATCCACGCCCGCATCCTGGTTGGCCTTGGCCGTGGCAGCCAGGTCAAGCGCGTCAACGGATATGGCGCGGCGGTGATTGTCTCCCACGTACAGCGTCCTCGCCGTGAGCAGATAGTTATGGATCGTCTCCGGCGGACGGCCGTCTTTAAAGATCAGCGTCACAGCTTCTTCGCTTGTGGGAGCGGGCGCAGAGGATTGGGCTGCCTTGGGCTGGTATTCGGGACGATTCGAGTAGGGAGAGGGTGGCGCCTGGGCATAGTTGGGATACGGCGGGTACTGGCCGGGATCGCCTGCGTCATTGCCGTTATCGGGCGCGTACCCGTTGGCGGGCCCATAAGAGGCTTGCGCCTGCTGCGCATCGGCTGCGTCGCTGGTATCGATGTCGTCGTATGCACCGAAGTAGGGGCTCACCCACGGATAGCCGGGAACGCCGTAATATGCGCCGCCAATCCACGGGCCGCCATAAGGCCGACGGTAGTGATTGCCCCCGGTATACGGTGGGCGAAATGGGTTGGGTGCTCCCGATGGCGAACGCATGACAAAGCCGGGCTGCCGGCCGGCAATGCCGCGATACACTCCTGCGCGTGGCGCGACGGAAAAGCGCGGCGCTGAAGAAAGACGCGAAGGCGCGGAACCGCCGGATGCCCCATGCGAAACCGGACCGGAATGACTGGAAGATCCGCCATGGGAAGCGGCGTGTTGCGCGCAGGCGGGGAGCGCAACCATCAGACCCACCAGCGCAAGTGCGGAAAAGCACTTCACAGGATCATCTTACTCCCAATGAGCGAATGACGACGCAAGCTCGCTAAGCGCTCACGATCGGGCGGGATGTTCTGGCGAGCGCTTAGCGAGCGTCTGCGTCGCGCTGCGCCTTGATCACCTTGGCCGTTGTTACAACCTGGCCAACGTGCCGCTGCGTGTGGTCGGCCACATGGATGAGCGCGCCGCCAATGGAGGTGGGCAACTGCTTGCGGCCCACACCGCGCGGCGTGTCGAAGTTTGCTGTGGCCAGCACGCGCACACGATCGGCCGCGTTGCTGAACGAAACTTCAACTTCGGCCAGCAATGCCGCCAGCGTTTCTTCTCCACTTTGCTCGGCCTTCAGCGCGGTCAACTGTTCGATGGAAAGCTGGTTCCCTTCCGCATAGCTCAGGATGCGATCAGTCGAACGTGCAATGTGCCGCAGATGAAACGCCACCGACGGCAGATCGATCGGCCGCGCATGCGTCTCGGCATCCGTCAGGCCGTCGGTCCATTTGGTCAGGTCATCGAGCGCCAGGTCCAGTGCGTGCAGCACCGCACGGCCCACCGCCGGCACCTCGGCATGGGTTCCGCGCAACCACGGTTCAACGTTGGGAGCCTGCACTGGGGAAGCGCTCATGGGAAAAATCCTCTCCAAGGTATTTTATCGTTTTGCACGACGCCGCTCGACGCGCCGAGGGGCCGCTTTGCCGAATTGTTGCCGCAAGTGCCGACCGGGCGATATACACTCTGCCGAAACAGCTCCCCTGGGGTCAACGATGCTCGCTTCCGCCAATTTGTGGATGGGTCTTGCCGGGATCATCTTTCTCGTCGCCGGCGTATTCATGCATCGCAACGCAATCGCCGCTGCCCATGGACTCGACAAGCTGGTCGCGCTGGCGCCCGTCTTCATCGCGACCGCGCTCGCGACCTTTGCGCCCGAGCACTTTCGCGGCCCTGACTTTGTGGCCAATATGGTGCCGTCGTACATGCCATTCAAGCCGTTCTGGGCTTACCTGGTGGGATCTGCACTACTGGCCGCGGCTCTCAGCATCACCTTTCGCAAGGTAGAGCGCGCGTCGACGTCGATGCTCGGCGCCATGTTCTTCCTGTTCGTCTGCATGATTTTTCTGCCTTCGGCGTTCCGGCATCCTGCGGATCGATTCAGTTGGACATTCGTTCTGCGGGAGTCGTCGTTTTGTGCGGGGGCATGGGCTCTGGCTGGATTTCATTTCCGCGCAAGGGCACCGCGGGGCGCGCAAGGGTTCATTCTTTTTGCGCGCATCGTGCTGGGGATTGCCGCCATTTTCTATGGAGTCATGCATTTCCTGCATCCGACTCTTGCGCTCGGCGTTCCTCTGGAACTGGTACTGCCGTCGTGGATTCCTGTGCCTGTGCTCTGGGCCTGGCTGGCCGGGATGCTTTTGCTTGTCTCCGGTTTGGCGCTGCTTGTAAACAAACGAGCGCATACCGCCGCCGCCGCCATCGGCGGAGTGATGACTTTCTTCACAGTCTTCCTGTATGGAGCGCTTCTGATCCACGCTTTTGGGGGATCATCCGACGCGATGAACGAAGCGATTAACTATGTTGCCGACACGATGCTCTATGCCGGGTCGGCGCTTGCTTTGGCGCTGGCGCTTCCCGACGGGGAAAGCGAACTGGCGGAGCCGTAGTTAGAGAGCCTGCTCGCGATCGGAAAAGGGTTGAACCTTCCATCGCCCCTGCGGGGCTCGGATTTTTCCTGGGCCTACTTCCCAGGACTGCGTTCGCTGCAGCGAACTTGTCCTGGGCTATGATCCTTCGGCCCCTACGGAGCGAGTGCGGAGGTTGAGTCCGCGGCGCAGGCCGCTAGCCGGCGCTTTTTACCCGGACCACGGTGATCTTCTCGAAGCCTTCTTCAAAGACTGGCGGTTTCAGTTTTTCGCCCATCTTGCGCATGATGTCTTCACTTACAGAGCGGTCGCGCTGGCTGTTGCGCTGCAGACAAACTTCAAGTGGGACATCAAAAAATACCGCTTGAACCTCGTATCCAAAGCTCTTAGCCATCTTGATCCACTGACGCCGCTCGTGAATCGACAGGTTGGTCGCGTCCACGTAGTTCCAAGGCATCCGCGCGATCAGGCGGGCACGTAACAGCGATCGCAGCGTGGAGAAGACCAGCCCCTGGTAGCGCTGTTCTTCCACATCGTCGAAGAGAATATTGCGCAGCAGGTCGCTCGACAGCGGGGTGACGCCTCGGCGGCGAAACCACGTTGTCTTGCCCGATCCGGGCAGACCGATCGCCAGCACGACGTAGCCCTTGGGGGCCTGGGGCGAACGTCCCGCTGCCTCAGGCTCCGGCGGAGGAACGCTGGGGATCTCGGGCTGGGTTTCGAGCTCAAAACGTCCGGATCCCGCCGCTTCGTTCCATTCCTGGCGCGCCGGGGTTTGAGGCTTCGGTGGCCGCGCATGCGCCTGGGCGCGATGCTCGCCGGTGTGTTGTGCCGTAGGCGGTTCGGCCGCCCTTGCCCCCGGTTCGTCCGGGTAGAGAGGCACCAGAGGAGCCAGTTGGTCTGTCGGGATTTCCTGGCCGATCTTGCCTGTGGATTCAGAGGTATTCGGTGCGCGTCTCGAACGTCTTCTCATGCCGCCTTCAGTAACCTGCGTCGTCCCTACCCGAATACCACAATGGACGGGCGCGCTGCAAATGCGGGGGGGCCGGGCTCAAACCTTGTGGGGCGAGACAGATGGCGGGTACGGGGCGATTTGGGCGGCGATGTCGCGATTGCTCATGTGCCCGTTGCGGCAATTTCTGCTGTGCAGCGCGTCACATCGCAGCGTGTGCTGCAACTGACAGAATCGGATTGAAGAAGTTTCCGTTTTTCAGGAGAGCAGCGATGAAGTTTCATCCAGGCCGGGTCGGCGGGGATGTTACCATCATGGGTTTGGTGGAACATGATTCTGGACGCCTTCCAGACGCCGAACGAGCCTGATTCAATCCACGGTTTTAACGATCCAGAAGGAGAAGACACTCATGGCAGTAAAGGTTGGTATCAATGGCTTCGGCCGCATTGGCCGCAACGTTTTGCGGGCCGCGCTTGGGAACCCTGAAATCGATTTTGTCGCCGTCAACGACTTGACGAGCCCGGCCACCCTGGCCCACCTGCTCAAGTACGACTCGATTCTCGGCAACTTGAAGAACGAGATCACCTCGGGCGAAGACTTTATCGCCGTCGATGGCAAAAAGATCAAGGTCACCTCCGAGCGCGACCCCGCCAAGCTGGATTGGGCTTCAGTCGGAGCGCAGGTCGTGGTCGAATCGACCGGCTTCTTCACCGACGGCGCCAAGGCCAAGGCTCACCTCGGCGCGACCGTCAAGAAGGTCATCATCTCTGCCCCGGCAACAAACGAGGACATCACCATCGTCCTCGGGGTCAACCAGAATAAGTACGATCCGGCCAAGCACAACATCATCTCCAACGCCAGCTGCACCACCAACTGCCTCGCGCCTGTCGTCAAGGTCATCCTCGAGACCACCGGCCTGGTCAGCGGCATCATGACCACCATTCACAGCTACACCAACGACCAGGTCATTTTGGACTTCCCGCACAAGGACCTGCGCCGCGCCCGCGCCGCCGCGCTCAACATGATCCCGAGCTCCACCGGCGCCGCCAAGGCCCTCAAGCTCGTCATTCCTGAGACCGCCGGCAAGCTCGACGGCTTCGCCATCCGCGTCCCAACTCCCAACGTCTCCATCGTCGACCTTACCTACATCGCCGAAAAGCCCACCACCGTCGATGCGCTGAACGCGGCCTTCAAGACCGCTTCAGAAGGCGAACTGAAAGGCATTCTCGGCGTTGACTCGAACCTGCTCGTCAGCTCCGACTTCAAGGGCGACAAGCGCAGCTCGATTGTCGATGCTCCGCTGACCAAGGTCGTCGGCCAAAGCGTGAAGGTGCTGAGCTGGTACGACAACGAGTGGGGCTACTCCAACCGCGTCGTCGACCTCATCGGCTTCCTGGTCGAAAAGGGCCTGTAAAAGCAGTCGTCAGTTTTCAGTGGTCAGTGGTCAGTCATCCGAATGACTCGCCACTGACCACAAATACCGGGAGCTGACAACTGAAAACTGATCCCTGACAATTGCTATGCGCCAGAACATCAGCGGCGGCTCACCTTACGAGCCCATCATCGGCTTCTCCCGTGCCGTGCGCGTCGGGCACTCCGTGTTTTTAGCGGGAACAGGGCCAGTGGGCGCCGACAACGAAGACGTCGCGGGGCAGACTCGCCGCATCTTCGCGATCGCCGAAAAAGCCCTGGGCGAAGCCGGCGCCACCTTGGCCGACGTCGTTCGCACCCGCATGTATCTCACCCATGTCGAAGATTGGGAAGCCGTCGGCCGCGTTCACGGCGAGTTCTTCGGCATCGTCCGCCCCGCCGCCACCATGGTCGTTGTCGCCGCCCTCCTCAATCCCGCCTGGCGCATCGAAATCGAATTCGACGCCGTGATCGACCGGTCAGTCCCCGGCCCCTCAGTCCCTTAGTCCGTGTCTTTCAGAAAGGTTTTCGTCTCATGCCCAAGCTTTCCATTCGCGACATCGAACTGGCCAACAAGCGCGTCTTTATCCGCGTCGACTTCAACGTGCCGCTGACGGAAGATGGCTCGACCATCACCGACGACACCCGCATCGTGGCCACGCTACCCACCATTGAATACGCGCTCAAGCATCGCGCCAAGGTCATTCTGGCGTCGCACCTGGGCCGCCCCAAAGGAAAGCCAAATCCGAAATATTCGCTTCGTCCGGTTGTCGATCGACTGCGCGAGCTCCTCGACAAGCAGGTCGGCGAATCGGTGAATGTTGCTTTCTCGCCCGATTGCATTGGCGAAGTGGCCAGTGAAATGGCGCGCCAGCTCGAGTCGGGCCAGGTGCTGTTGCTCGAAAACCTTCGCTACCATGCCGAAGAAGAAGCCAATGATCCCGCCTTCTCCAAAGCGCTTGCCTCGCTGGCCGAAATCTACGTGAATGACGCGTTTGGCTCGGCCCACCGCGCCCATGCGTCTACCGAAGGGATCACGCACTTCCTCAAGCCCGCCGTGGCCGGCCTGCTGATGGAAAAGGAAATCACGTATCTCGGCAAAGCGCTGGAGTCGCCGGAGAAGCCCTTCGTGGCCATTATCGGCGGCAGCAAAATCAGCGGCAAAATCGACGTAATCGACAACCTGCTCGACAAGGTGGACACGCTCGTCATCGTTGGCGGCATGGCTTACACGTTCCAGCGCGCGCTGGGCGTCACCACCGGCAAGTCGCTCGTTGAAGAAGACAAGATCGACATGGCCAAAGCCGCGATCGAAAAAGCCAAGGCCAAAGGCGTGAACCTGTTGCTGCCTGTCGACAACATTCTTGCCGACAGCTTCACACCCGACGCGAAAACGCAGGTCTGGGACACGTCGGTCGACTTCCCTGCCGACTGGCAAGGCCTCGACATCGGCCCCAAGTCCATCGCTGCAATCGAAGACGTCGTCTTAACCGCACGCACCATCGTCTGGAACGGCCCCGCCGGCGTCTTTGAGTTTCCGCGCTTTGCCGTCGGAACCAACGCCATTGCCCAGGCAGTTGCCGCCAACAAGGCTGCCATCTCCATTATTGGCGGCGGCGATTCGGTGAGCGCCATCAATAAGACCGGCCTCGCCGACCAGATCACCCACATCTCGACGGGTGGGGGCGCGTCGCTGGAATTCCTTGAAGGCAAGAAGTTGCCGGGCGTGGAAGCGCTGACGAATAAGTAACGAAGCTCGTTTGCCTGAGATTTGACGAAGCCGCATCCGGGGGCAGTTGGCCGCCGGGTGCGGCTTTCATGTCTGCCCTGGTTCGCCCGGCCGCTGTCTGCCCTGCTCTTGATCATTCGGTTCAAGAGGTTCCAGGGAAAGGTGTATTTGCCATCGAACTGCAACCTACGTACCGTGCGAGCATCGGTTGGCGTGCAAAACGCTTCAAAGCCATGGATGGATTGTGTTTGGAGAGATTGGATGAAAGAAAGCGGCGCACCTCTTTGGAAAACGGCAGCGGCGGCACTCATCTCGGGATTCGGGATTTCATTGGCGCTGTGTCAATCTCATCCCGAACCTGCACGTAACTCGCCTGAAACATCCTCAGCGGTAGAAGGGGCTGCCCAGTCGGGGAATGGCGCCACCCCGGGCCAACCGACTGCCCCGAAAGCGACGACTCTCGCACGCCTTGCGTCGCTTCCTGAGCCCATACCTGCTTCGCTCACCGAAGGTATTGACGTGGCCGCCCGATCGAAGGCGATCCTGGAACATTTGAGCGAGGTGATTCGCTTCTACCGCATGACGGTGGTGCCGATCCAGAAGTCTGGAGAGCCCAGCGACATGCTGTACGCGGAACAGGCACAGACGATGGCGACCCAGGTGGCGCAATTGGCTTTCCAGTCCGCGCGCGACGAAGCGGCCCTGCTGGCGCGCATCCAGGTGAAGCCAGGCGTCGACACGGGGCCACCGCCCGAAGGAGAAGTCCAGAGGCTTCATGCCGCGCAGGTGGATGTCGCTGCGCGCATTCGAGATTTGCAGGCGCAGGATCAAACCCTTGAAAAGCAGATTGACAGCGCACCCGCCAGAAACCGGGAGGGATTGGAACAGCAAAAGACGGACGTCGATGGCCAATTGGAACTTGCCGAGGCGACATCGGAGGCTCTTGCGAAAGTATCCGGCATTTCGGCGTCGCAGACCAATGGCAGCCTCGAAGAAGATATCAATAGGCTTCAGCACGCTATTCCCGAAGTGATTGACAGTAAGGTCAAGCCAGTTCCCAACACGCTGGAGAGTGTGAATTCCTTGCGCGATGCAGGTGTCACCAGCCAGGCGATCGTTCTATTTCAGTTGCTTTCAACTGAACATGCGATTGACGAGCGCATCCAGGAGAGCCAGGCCCTGCACGCCCAGGCGCTGGAACTGCGTACACCCTTAGTCAAAATATTGCGAGCCACGCTGAATGCCGGCCAGAAGCTGCAAAACGACGCAGCGGCCAAGGAGTCGGCGAATCCGCAGACTCCGAATGCTTCTGCGGCCCGGGAAGAGGCTGCCGACATAAAGTCCACCAAGAAGGGCTTCGATCAGTTGACTGATGCCTTCAAGACAATTTCAGGAGTTTCGGTTCCGATCAGCCAGGAAGTCTTGCTGCTGGAGCAGGCGCAGGGAAATCTCCTTTCCTGGCGTGCGTCATTGGATGCCGAGCGCATCAGGATTTTCCATTCACTCCTCTTACGTGTATTTCTGATTGCCGGTGCATTGGCATTCATTCTCGGCCTCGGTGAAATTTGGCGCCGCGCGACCTCTCGCTATGTACAAGATGTTCGACGCCGCAGACAATTGCTGCTCGTTCGCCGGATGGTTGTCGGATTCTTAAGCGGTTTGATCCTGATCCTTGGCTTTGTTACCCAGTTCAGCTCTCTGGCCACCTTTGCCGGATTCATCACCGCCGGCATCGCCGTTGGCTTGCAGACGATTCTTCTCTCGGTCGCGGCCTACTTCTTCATCGTTGGCCGCTATGGGGTTCGTGTGGGCGACCGCATCACCGTGGCAAATGTTACCGGTGACGTGGTGGAAGTGGGCCTGGTGCGCTTCTACATTATGGAGTTGGCCGGAATGGGGACGGAGTTTCATCCCACCGGCCGCATTGCCGTGTTCGCAAACTCTGTCCTGTTTCAAACGGGCACACCCCTCTACAAGCAGATTCCCGGCACGAACTACGCGTGGCATGAGGTGACGGTGAAGCTGAAGCCTGGTAGCGATTACACCTACGCCCTCGATGTGCTTCGCAAGGCTGTTGAACACGTCTATAGCGGGTACAAATCGGAAATCGAAAAGCAACATGCAGAAACGGAAACCTGGATGGATACCGCCATGCCGATTCCAGGAATTCAGACGCGCCTGCAGTTGTCTGACGGTCTGCAATATTCGGTGTTGTATCCCGTTCAAATTTCAACTGCGTCAGTCACCGACGATAAGGTTGTTCAAACATTATTGGAAATCATTGCCAAAGATTCGGTACTGATGCAACTGATTGACGGCTCCCCTACGGTGCGGGCGGTAATTAAATCGTAATCAGCAGGCGCTGCCTTAGCAGTTGGCGCACGGTTGCTTCGTGTTGAGGGAGTTGGGTTCCCTGGATAAGATGGCGCTATTGGTACGACCATGAACCATGGCGATGTCGTCACGAATGAGATGAACACGGCGAGTCAGCAGGTGGCTGAGCTTGCATTCCGGCACCCGGAGCGCAACGACAGTGTTGATTTCTTGATGGACGCGGTAGAAATCGAAGCTACAGCCTGTCGCGAGGCGATTCGTTGGCAAGTCTCGAATCCGGACTTCCGATTTCGAGCAAATCGTCATTGGCTTCCGAACCCCCCTTCATGAATCGTCGATTCTTGTTTTCTCGCCACTTAAGCCGTGGCCGGAAGCTATGAAGTCCCGGTCAAATCGCTCCGGCAGCTCCGCTTTGACAATCTCCTCGCATCTGCCGGACACAAAATACTCTCGTACGTGACTGCCATCACATCCCGGATCGTGTGACCAACCTCACAATCTTCAACAACACAGATTGCGAGCTGTGATTAGCGACACCTGCGGCCGATCGATGAATGGCCAAAAGGGGTTTTCTTGCTTGATTCACGCTGCGATCCGGAGGTTTCATGAGACGTGACTCCCCAATTTTTCTCGTTGCAATATTGAGTGTCGCCTCGGCACTTGTTCCGAACGCGAACGCGCTTCCAAGCTATGCTCGTCAGACCGGTTTGCCATGCAGCGGCTGCCACACTACAGCGCCGGAGCTCAACAATGCCGGCAGGCAATTCAAACTGTTGGGATACACAGATCGCGCTCAGAACACGAGCATCACCACCGATCCCGGCACGCGCCGTGCATCCTTGAACTTGCTTGAAAATCTTCCTTTGAGTGTGTTTCTCGAAACTTCGATGACGGGTACCAAGGTTCCTCAACCAGGCACGCAGAACTGGAACTTCGAATTTCCTCAGGATGTTTCGCTCTTCCTGGCCGGCGCCTGGGCCACACACGTCGGCAGCTTTCTGCAGATCACCTATGACGCACAAAGCGATCACTTCAGCATCGATAACACGGATATTCGTTACGCCAACAAGACGAAGGTTGGCGGCAAGGAACTCGACTATGGGCTGACGCTGAACAATAATCCGACGCTGGAAGATCTATGGAACGCGACCCCGGCATGGGGCTATCCATTCGTCGCCAATGACGCGGCTCCGGGCCCCTCGGCATCGCCGATTATCAATGGGCTGTTGGCAGCTGACGTGGCGGGACTGGGCGGATACGCGATGTATGACCAGCACGCCTACTTCGCTGGAACCGTCTACCGGTCGGACCATATCGGTGATACGCAGCCGACCACTGGGGCCTGCTGTTCCAATACGATCCGGGGTGTCGCGCCCTACTGGCGTGCTGCATTTCAGCAGACCGGGAGCACAGCAAACCTAGAGATCGGCGCTTACGGCATCCACATGAAATCGACGCCGGGAGCGGTGACGGGGCCTGAGAACAGTTATACGGACTTTGGTCCGGATGTGGATTATGAACGGACTATCGGTAAAGACGTACTCTCCGTGCGCGGCAGCTACGTGCGCGAAAATGCAGCCCTGGTTGCGAGCGCAGTCAATGGGTCTGCAAGTTCGGGCCCGCACCACTTAAACGCGAGCAATGCCAACGTCGAATACCACTTCGGCAATCGGCTCTCGGGTGCTGTGGGATGGTTCCTGACCGACGGCACAAACGATCCTCTTTTATACGCGCCGGCAGCGGTCTCTGGCAGCGCCAATGGCGGAGCGCGAAGCGAAGGCTTTATCAGCAATGTCTCTTACTGGCCGTTCCAAAACCTCGATCTGGCCGTTCAGTACACCAACTACACGCGATTCAATGGCGGGAGCACCGACTATGACGGGTCGGGACGCGCCGCAGGCGATAACAACACGGTTTATTTGCTGGCTCGTTTCGTTTTCTGATGCGGGCGGAATTCCCCATCGGATCCAACCAAACTCACACGAAATCACAATCAGGAGAACCTATGAATCGCATCGCTCTGGCAGCATTCATCTCAACGACTCTTCTTACCACGGTTGCCTTTGCCGGCACGATTCACGGCAAAGTATCCGGAGTCAAAGGCGAATCCGTCGTCTATGTGGAAGCCGTTGCCGGCAAGAACTTTCCCGCTCCCACACAACACGTCACTATGGACCAGAAGGGCCTGATGTTTGTGCCCCACATCATTGCCATTCAGCAGGGCACAACTGTCGAATTCCTCAACAGCGATAGCGTTGCGCACAACGTGTTCTGGCCTTCGATCAGCGGAAACAAGAAGCTGGGTCATAACCTGGGTACCTGGCCGCAGGGTCAGCGGCAGTCCTTCAAATTCGATAACCCAGGCGTCATTGCACTGTTCTGCAATGTGCATCCGGACATGGCTGGTTACCTGGTCGTGTCTCCCACGCCTTACTTCGCCACGACCGACAAGTCCGGCGCATACAAGATTGATAACGTGCCAGACGGCTCCTACACCGTTACCGCCTGGAACGAAGGCGCCAAGAGCAAAACCAATCCTGTGAACGTCGCCGGCGACGCCTCTGCCGACTTCACGCTCAGCAAGTGAACTCAGCGGCTGCACGGTTCCGGTTGATCGCTCTTGTTTCTGCTACCAACCGGGTGAGGTTCAGGAATGCTCGAACGCTTTGTTCGCAAGCAGGTTGACAGGGATTGGCTGAACACCAATTTCCCCTGCATGATGGCCTGTCCGGCGCATACCAATGCCGGCCGTTATGTGGCGCTCATCGCCGAGGGGGAGTTTGAAGAAGCCTACCGCACGGCCCGTGAGCCCAATCCCATGGCCAGCATTTGCGGCCGTGTCTGCGCGCATCCCTGCGAGACCGCCTGCCGTCGCGGAGAGATCGACAAGCCCATCGCCATTCGCGCGCTCAAGCGTTTCCTCACCGAGCGCCATGGGCCCGAGTCGCGGCACCCAGTCGATGTCAACGCGGGCCGCACCCAGCCCAGACTTCCCTTCCGCGTAGCTATCGTGGGAGCGGGGCCGGTGGGCTTGTCTGCGGCACACGACCTGGCGCTGATGGGTTATGGTGTCACGATTTTCGAAGCATCTCAGGTTGCCGGAGGAATGCTCTACCTCGGCTTGCCGGAGTATCGCTTGTCGCGCGACGTGGTGGAAGCGCAGGTGCGCGAGATTCTTTCCACAGGCGACATTACGCTGAAATTGAATCATGCGGCAGGGCGCGATTTCACTGTCGCCGATCTGCGCCGCGACTTCGATGCCGTCCTGATTGCGGTGGGCGCGCACCGCAGCCGCGACCTCACCATTCCCGGCGTAAATCTCGACGGTGTCTACAGAGGCATCGACTTTCTGCTGAATGTCAATCTCGGCTATCGATTCACGATCGGCAAAAAAGTGCTGGTCATCGGCGGCGGCAACGTTGCCATGGATGTTGCGCGCTCCGCTGCGCGGGAGGTGCTTCGCCAGCACGCCGGCGGCGTGGAACACTTTGAGCCCTCGCAGGACAGCATGGATGCCGTAGCGGCTCGCGAGATGATGGACGTTTCTCTTTCCGCCTTGCGGCTTGGCGCGCAGGAAGTACACCTGGTGTGCCTGGAGAACCGCGCCGAAATGCCTGCGGCGCTCGAAGAGATTGAAGAAGCGGAAGAAGAAGGCATCATTATCCACCCCGGCTTCGGCCCCAAACAGATCATCGGAGAAAATGGCCGCGCCGTGGCGCTTGAAGTGCTCAAGACAAAATCCGTCTTCGACGCCAATCGGCGATTCAGCCCGACATTCTATGAGAACAGTGAGACGCGGCTGGACTGCGACACCATCATCATGGCCATTGGCCAGGCGCCCAATCTTGAGTTTTTAAGCGCAGACGATGGCGTGGATGTCTCGCCTCGCGGCCTGATCGCAGTGAACCCCCAAACGCTGATGACCTCGGCGAGCGGCGTGTTTGCCGGCGGCGACTGCGTCTTCGGACCACGCCTCATTATCGACAGCGTGGCCGATGGCAAGCGTTCTGCGGTGGGCATCGACGAGTTTCTCCGTGGGACACAGCATTCCGACCCGATGGTGGAAGTCGAAGTGCTCGAGCGGCATCGCATGCCTCTTGAGTTGCTCGACCTGGTGCGGCAGCCAATTCCGATGCTGCCTCTGAACCGCCGCACCGGCGTCACGGAAGTTGAGATCGGCTTCGATGAGGAATCGGCTGTAGCCGAGGCGCAACGCTGCCTGCACTGCTGGGTGAATACGGTCTTTGAAGGCAATGCCGCGGATGCAACTTCATGCATTCTTTGCGGCGGGTGCGTCGACGTTTGTCCGGAAAACTGCCTCGAACTTGTCTCCCTCGATCGAATCGCCTTCGACGAACATACAACCAATCAGCTCGCCGAGGTCCGCGACCTGCTCAGTGTGGAACTGGACGACATCCAGGCAGAAGAGCTTGGCTTCATCACCGGCTCCGCCATGCTCAAAGATGAATCGCGCTGCATCCGCTGCGGATTATGCGCGACGCGCTGTCCCGCCGGCACCATCACTATGGAGTCCTACAGTCTTGTCTCCACCGAACCGACCGGCTTGATCTCCGTGGAATCCATCGACCGTCCATTGCGCCCAAGATTGCCACAGGCAAGCATGCTGAAGAGGTGATACATGCCCGACCAGGTACACACGATAGGGAAGACGCTTCCCACAGAGTTTGATCGCAGAGCTTTCTTCACAAAGATAGGCCTCGGGTCGCTGGGTATTGCCGCGGCGGGCACCGTCGTCTTCTCTTACGAATATCTTTCGCCCAATGTCCTCTATGAGCCATCGGCCATTGTGAATGCAGGCCGACCGGAAAGCTACGAGATCAATTCCGTCACCATGGACGTCAACTCGGGAATCTACCTGGTGCGCGCCGACGAGGGTTACTTTGCACTGAACGCCGTGTGCACGCACCTGGGCTGCCTGACGGCATGGAACCAGGACCTTGGCATTATTGCGTGCCCATGCCACGGCAGCAAGTTCAAGAGTACTGGAGAGAAGATTGAAGGCCCAGCACCCAAGCCGTTGCCCCGGCTCAAGACCTGGGTCAGCGATGAAGGAGACCTGATGGTCGACCGTTCCACCGACATTCCGCCACTGCAGTATTTGAGGATTTGAGCATGCCCACAAAGACCGAGGACATTCTAGCCAAAGTGCGTGAAGGCCGGGTGTGGCAATCCGTATTCCGCAGCGGAACCGGAAGCAGTACGCTGCACCGCGCGCTCGCGATCCAGCAGAACATCTTCCTCCATCTGTTCGCGACCAAAGTTCGCAAGCGCATGGTGCGCTTCAGTGCAACCTGGTATCTGGGCACATTGACCTTCGGGACGTTTCTGATCCTGGTGATCACCGGCATTCTGCTAATGCTTTACTACCACCCGTCCGTCCCACAGGCATATGCGGACATGAAGGATCTGCAGTTTGTTGTATCCTCCGGGCTGTTTCTCAGGAATCTGCACCGCTGGTCGGCTCAGTTGATGGTCTTTCTCGTATTCGCGCACATGTTCAAGGTCTTCTATCGCGGCGCTTATCGAACACCGCGCGAGTTCAACTGGGTCATCGGAGTTGTTCTCCTCCTTATCACGCTCCTGCTCAGCTACACGGGATATCTGCTGCCCTGGGACCAACTCGCATTTTGGGCCATCACCGTCGGCTCGAACCTTTCCTCGGCCGTGCCGCTTGTGGGCAACAAGATTCACTTCCTGCTCCTGGGAGGCAACCAGGTCAACGCGAATGCGCTGCTTCGCTTTTATGTGCTGCACTGCGTGGTGCTCCCGCTTGCGGCGATTCTCTTCATCGCAATTCACTTCTGGCGCATTCGAAAAGACGGCGGCCTTTACGTTCAACAGTCCGAACCGAAGCCGCAGCAACCCGATGAGCCCACAGTCATCAAGAAGGAGGGCCGATGAGCGATCCGAAAGACTTCGTAGCCGGCATCGACTCAGATCAGCGCCGCTCACCCACGAGAGTTGTCTTCGTTACGCGCCGCACCTCGGCGCAGGTGAGAGTTACTCGGGAAGACCAAGTGCAGACTTTCCCCGAGGTACTGTTCCGCGCGGCTCTGGCCATCGAGCTTCTGGCAATCGCATTGGTCTTGTTCTCGTTGTTTTTCAACGCGCCACTGGAGGGGCTGGCCGATCCAACTCACACGCCGAACCCAGCCAAGGCACCATGGTACTTCCTTGGGCTGCAGGAACTGCTGCACTACTTCCCGCCAGTTGTGGCGGGAGTGCTTGTGCCCACCGTCCTGATTGTTGCCATGATCGTCATTCCATATTTCAACATCAACATTGAGGCCACTGGACTCTTTCTCGTCCACCGCGCCAAACGCCTGCGGATTTTTTATCTCGCGGCCGCAGCGTTGTTGATTTTCCTTCTCGTCTTTCATGTCTACGTTGCCATCGGACCCACAATCCTAATCGTCGCCGCGATGATGGTGGCTGCCTACAGCACGCCTGCCTCTCCATCGCGCTTTCGCCGGTATCTGGTCTCGAAGCCTTTGGCTTACTGGATCATGACCTGGTATCTCTTTGAGCTCATCGTGCTCACCGCTGTCGGCACGTGGTTCCGCGGCCCGGGTTGGTCCTGGGTTCTGCCCTGGAGGAGTTAAGTGCAACTTATCAGAAAATATCTTTCCTCCGCGTGGCAGGCTCTGTTCGGCGATCCGGTGCGGGCATTCGGCGTTGTCAGTCTCATCCTGTTGCTGGCGCTGGCCATCGCGCCCGCGAAGGAGCACTTCAGTCAGTGGCACAGCTATCAGCGCAAGTACCTCGCCTTGATCCACGACCGCGGCGACGCACCCAGCCTGCGGCGCCGGTTCGTGCCCGGCATCCATCAGACCTGGCTGCCGGAGCTAGGCGTCGTGGACCGCTGCACAACCTGCCACCTGGGGTTGAATGAACCGAGCCTCGCGGACGTGAGTCAACAGCCCTTTCGAAAGCATCCCGTGGTTCCACACTCGCTGGATGGTTTCGGATGCGTGATCTGTCACGGCGGCCAGGGACAAGCCACCACAGTTGCGGAAGCCCACCATAGCGAGCGGACCGGCGAGGAACCGATCCTGCCCACGCGCTACATTGAGTCAGGCTGCGGCCAGTGCCACCAGAATGCGCTGCCCGGAACGCCACAACTCAATCTTGGAAGGACCATGCTAGGGCGCTACGGCTGCGTCCATTGCCACGCGGTCACTCGACCGGACGGTTCGAAAGTAGAGGCCACAGATCATCCTCCAACGCTTGCGCATATCGCCGACAAGACAACACGTGCGTGGGTTTTCAGCTGGCTCAAGGATCCGCAAGCCTACGCGGCATCGACCACGATGCCAAACTACAAATTGAGTGACGAAGATGCGAGCGACATCTCGGCATACCTGATGAAGAGCAGTATGCCACAGGCAAAAGATACCGCTACGCCGGGCGTTAAGCCCGCAGTGATCGCCGATCCTTCTGCCGGACCCAGCCTTTACGGCGAATCGTTCTGCGCTTCATGTCACGCTGTACAGAACGCGGCAGGCAACGTGGTGGGCGGCGACCTCGGTCCCGAACTGACGCGCATCGGCAACAAAGCGAAACCCGAGTGGCTGACGGCGTGGCTTGAGAATCCGCGCGTCTACGATGCCACGACACCCATGCCGCGCTACCGCTTCACGCCACAGCAGGTTGCCACGCTCGCTACATTTCTACAGGCAAAATCGGACTCCGACTACGGTTCAGGCATCCATCTCGATGCGGCCAGCCCGCAACAAATAGCCCACGGCCGCAAGCTGATCGTCGAACTGGGATGCGCGGCTTGCCACGAGATCAACGGCGTGCAGCGACCGGAGAAGTTTGCACCCGAACTCAGCACTATTGGCAGCAAGCCGCTGGCGCAGATTGTCTTCCTGCCGGGCATGGAGCACACGTTGCCCAACTACATCGTGGCCAAGATTCGTCAGCCGCGCGCGTTCGGATCAAGCGTCAAGATGCCGCAGTTCACATTGACCGCCGCGCAAACAGATGCGTTGGCCACAGCTCTGCTCGCGCTCACCGCGCGTGGCCGGGCCATGCCCGACAACCTGCGCGTTGCAGCAGTTCCTGAGACCAACTACCAGCCCGCCGGTCACGCCGGCAAGCTGATTGCGGAACTGGCCTGTCTCAGTTGCCATCGCTTCAACGGCAGGGGCGGCGACATGGCTCCCGATCTTTCCTGGGAAGGCAGCTCCGTGCAGCGGCAATGGCTCACTGACTTTCTGCATAACCCCAATACCCTGCGCCCATCGCTCATTCGGCGCATGCCGCGCTTCAACCTTAACGACAGCGACGATAAGGAACTGACGGACTACATTCTCGCCGTTTACCAGTCACCCGTTATCGATGCGGATCTTGCACCTGTAGCCACAAATCCTCCAGATGCCGTGGAACACGGCAAGCAACTGTTCTATTCCAAATACGCCTGCCAGTCCTGCCACATTGTTGACACCAAGACAGACAAAGGATATATCGGGCCGACATTGACACAGGTTGGGTCGCGGTTGACCGCAGCGTGGGCCTATGCGTGGCTCAAGGATCCACAAGCGCTGCGGCCAGGGACGACAGAGCCCAATCAGAACATGAGTGACGACGACGCCCGCGCGCTGACAGCCTTCCTGATGGCGCAGAAAGCCCCGGGCGGACGGGGAGCGAAGCAATGATGAGGCGATTCACTGCGAGAATGACATTCGGAACCTCGACGATGCTGGCGCTTCTCACATTTGCCGCAGTCACCGGGTGCAAGCACTCCACGCCCGCGCATGCAGCGCTGAAGGCCACAGCTCAAGGAACGGTGCTTGTCGAGACCAGCGGCGGTCACCAGGTGGGCGTAACGGGGACGGCGCTCAAAGATCCTCTGGTGGTGCAGGTCAACGACGATCATGGGACCGCGGTTCCCGGCGCGCTTGTCGAATTCCGCGGCTCTGCGGGAGTCAGCTTCGATCCCGCTGCGGCTCTCACGGATGGCAGCGGACAAGCGACGACCTCCGTCACTCTGGGCGCCATCGCAGCACGATACGATTTGAGCGCTGTAACGCCCGGCAAGGCCGCGCCCGTTTCTCTTGAGATTGTTGAAACGGCGCTCGGCTACCAGGAGCGAGTGGGGTCCATTCTCGCAGACAAGTATTGCAGTCGCTGCCACGATTCTGAGTCGTCTCCGGAGCGGGTTTCAAACTACGACAACCTTGAGGTGAAACCGCATCCGTTCACCGAAGGCAGCACGCTGAACAAGATGAGTGATGCTGATCTTACATCGATCATTTTGCACGGCGGCCCTGCACTGAATCGTTCGGCCTTGATGCCACCGTATGGCAATACTCTGAGCGCGGCGGACGTCAAGGCGCTCATCGCTTACGTACGCGCGGTCGCAGATCCCCCGTATCAGCCAGCAGGGACAGTTTATGCCCGCAAGTAGAGTTGTGCATGGCGAGACTGCGGATGGTGATTGCTGCGAAAAAAGCCGCTGATGAGAGCGTCAGCGTAGCCGGAATTGAATCGGGGTTCTTGGTAATTTCCCCATTATCGCAGGACGCTCAGGAGACAATCAGCCCGAACTAATTGATTCTTTTGCGGTTTCGCTGCGGTGGTCGTGTCTGAAATGAGCAGGACCCCGTCATACCATGTACCCACGTGCCCACAGTGCGAGCACCACGACATTTGAAATCTTTTGGTCTCTTGATCCATGTGATTGGCTGTGGGTATAAATCGGTTCAGGTGCTCCCATAATTGGGCTGCAAAAGCGCCACAGTAAGGACAATTGAACGCCGATGCCTTAAAAGCTGGAAGCACGAATGGGAGGGTCACAAACGGAATTCTGAATGCTTCTATTCCCCTCTGCTAGTTTTGAGTTCGAACATGTCTCCGAAGTGATCAATTGCCATTGACCGAGGGGGACCAACCCTGTGACCAGCACTGGGCCGTGGCTCCCTTGGGTGAGAGCAACCCTTGGAAACGGGCTGGCGACGTGTCTGAGGGACCTCGTGGTGCGTGGGTCGCGAATCGGTCAACCCAATCGTGAGCGCACTAGTCCCAGAAGCCCAGTCCCCCAACAGTCCCCATGAATCGGCGTGCAGACTGGCTGACTTGGTAGACGTTGACCGGATTGCATGAATGGTTGCGCTCATGCACGGACAGCAAGTCTTCGCTTGTCGCCGTCGCCACAGTCGTTTGGCAGATTGAGCAGAGTGACTGGTATGAGCCATCAGGATTAGCTCTACGGGGGAAATTCGGCCTGTATTGGTGGACCATGGATGCACCCCTTCCAAAGTCAAGATATTTAGTAATTACCGAAGGTAACTATTACCGTAAGTGCGGTCTGAGCAATATTGATCACCTTGAAGGGTTTTTTCTGGCAACTTCGGCAAGTGGTGGTTTTTTAGACCCCACGACACCAAAAGCCCCACCCGGCGGGTTGCCAGATGAGGCTTTTAGGGCCACGCGTGCACTTGCCGCCCGGTTTGCTTCCCTCTAACGATGTGACGCTACGCTACGGCAAGTCGCAGCAGGAGTCTGTTCAAATCTGCTCATTCCGCTTTTGGCTAAGCGACGCCTGCCCTGTGGACGCGAACCTACATCGAAGCGGGCGCATTCTGTACAGGAACCCAGATTGCACCGGGAGGTGTGCAAAATTGAACAGTTAAGATAGATATTTTCTATTTAAGAGTAGAAAAACAGCCCTTTCATTAGCCCAGAGGTTAATGGACTGATAAGGATCACACAATACGCTCCGTGATCTCATTCCCAGCTAACCGCGCAGCACCACGTGGCACTTACAGAAGGGATGGGAAAGATGGAAAGGCAACAAGGGATCTGGCCAACTATCTTGCTGGTGGACGATGACGAGATTGTACGCGACACAATAAAACAAGTCCTAGAGATAAGCGAGTTTCACGTTACGACGGCCAACAACGTCTCCGAAGCAATCCACCTCATCGACACAGAATCTTTCGATGTGCTGATATCTGATTTGCACATGCCGGGAGCGGGAGACGGCTTCACCGTTATCAGCGCGATGCGTCATAAGCACCCGAATGCTGTGACCTTGCTTTTTACTGGCTACCCAGCATTGAAGGAAGCCATGGACGCCATCCTTTTGCAAGCCGACGAGATTCTTGTAAAGCCGATGCCCATTCCTGAGATGGTCGCCTTGATCCGCGAGAGATTGGATAAGCGTAGTGCGAGACCGGCCTCCTGCACAGAGCGGGTCGCTACCATCCTGGAGCGCGAGGCCACCACCACGATCACCGAGTGGCTCTGCAGGGTCAAAGAGGACCGTGAGCTGAGTTGCATCGCACTGAACAACGAACAACGTACGGGACATCTCCCTCAGCTCATCCGGGAGCTTGTCTATCGATTACGTGTACCTCGTAGCCTCGGGACTAAGCTGGTCTCCGAAGGTGCAGTCATGCACGGGAAGGTTCGCCGTTCACAGGGCTATTCCATTCCGATGATCATTGAGGAATCGCGAATTTTGCAGGTCAGTATTTTCCACACGTTGCAGACGAACTTGAAGATCGTAGATTTCAGCCTGCTTCTCATTGACGTAATGACCGTAGCGGACGAATGTGACTCGCAGCTAAAACAGACAATTGTGAGCTTCTCCGAAAAATCAGGAAGACTTGCGGCATAGGGCACTCATCAAAACCGGCTCTTTGGAACTCGCCTTTGAGAACAACCGCCAAGCACACTGATCATCCGGTTCGGGTTGGCCCGGATGATATGAGTGCCCTGGCTTTCGCACTGAATGAGTCTTTCGATGTCCTGGATCTTCTTTACCTCGAACAGGACGGTGTGAGTAAGCGTCCAGTCATCCCCACTGGACTGAGGGCCGAGGTTCGAGCGAGCCTGAGGTCATGGGAGAGGCAAGGGCTCGGGTGCGACGGTCGGTTGCAGACAAGCGGCGGATCGTCGAACTGACCTTTGCGCCTGGTGCGAGCGTAGCGCGTGTTGCGCAGGCCGAAGGTGTGAACTCACATCAGGTATTTCAGTGGCGGCGGTCCTATCGTCAGGGTGGCCTCGTGCTTCCGGATTCAGGCACTCCATGTCTGTTGCCGGTTGTCGTGCAGCAGGAACGGCCTGACCGGCTTGATGAGCAGAGCACCGTTGTTGAACTAGTTGAGGACTCGAAGCCAGCAGACGGCGCGATTCACATCGAGATCCCGGGACGTGCCTTGATCAGTGTGGAGCACAGCGCCGATTTGGCGTTGCTGCGAGTGATTCTCGAGAGCCTCCGCAAGTGATCGAGCTGCCGATTGGAACCAGGATCTGGCTTGCAGCCGGAGTGACAGACATGCGCCGCGGTTTTCATGGTCTGAGTGCACAAGTACAGACGGTTCTCGAACAGCAGCCATACTCTGGTCATGTGTTTGTTTTTCGCGGACGCCGAGGTGACATCGTTAAGTGTTTATGGTTTGATGGCGACGGTCTTTGCCTTTTCTCGAAGCGTCTCGAGCGCGGCAGATTTGTCTGGCCGAAGGCGCGCAGCGGATCGATTCATCTGACTCGCGCACAGCTTTCGATGCTGCTTGAAGGAATTGATTGGCGCAGGCCAGAGCGCACCTGGACACCGCCGGTCGCAGTCTGAGTGACGAGCGTGATTCCCCAGTATTCACAGGGCTTTTGTCGTTCTATCGAGTCGTTTGTTGTGGCATACTGCATGCATGGATTCGGCTCC
>Ga0182030_10004472_pt1 | contig 29791 bp, 28 predicted proteins | sample 812S3MmetaG_FD_121299 | JGI IMG/M metagenome (GOLD analysis project Ga0182030, IMG submission 121299) | Permafrost microbial communities from Stordalen Mire, Sweden - 812S3M metaG (Illumina Assembly) | ecosystem: Environmental > Terrestrial > Soil > Wetlands > Permafrost | place: Sweden...
AAAACGGCCAAGTGATCTCTTTCTTCAACGCTTAAATGCTTGTAGTTTTTTTTCATGGCCGCCTATCCTATGGAGGCGGCTTTCTTCTGGCACTAAGTGTTGCACTTACTTATGGAACTCGGGTAAGTAAAAACCAACGTTCCACGAAAAGACGTAAAATAAGGATGAGCCGCGAGGAAACGAAGGAGCGGAGAAAACCAATATCCAACACTAAGTCAGGAAGACACAAAGTAAGTATTCACCATAGAGGCGCGGCGACACAGTGGACATAGAGTAAGGCAGGTGGAACCCACAACCCTTAAACAGTCCGTCTATCGTGGTCGGTCTTTCAGCCCGGCCCTTTTCAGGGCTCCCAGTTTGGTTTCTCAGAGCGTGGGCAATGACTTTTCCCCGTCCCCCCAGGACCCTCCGACCTGGGCCACGAGGTGTTAAAAAAATGAGGTTTCAATGTACCCATGTGTGGTTTGTGGAAAAGAAATAGCTTCCGACGCCTATCGCTGTCCGAATTGCGGCACTGCTGAAGCAGGGGAAAGAGCTTTTGCAAATTACTTTGAAACTAATAGACGGAAAAAGGAAGCCCTTCTCGATAAAACAGACCCTGGCTGGAGAGAACGTGAAAGAAATTTAGTAGAGGAAAAGGCAAAAGAATTAAAACAAGAAAAGCAAAAGAGTTCATCTCGCTTAAATTTCGGTGTTTTTCTTGGTTTTGTTTCCTTTTTTCTTTCGGCTGCTTTCAGTGGTTCGCAACACAATGGTTTTACGGGGAAAAGTGAAATATTTTTTGTTCAATTACCAGGCTTCTTACAACTTCTCATTATATTTGGACCGCTTTGGATCCCAATTGTAGTTGTTTATTTATTCTTTAGATTAAGTAAACCTAATAGGTAAGTGTTAAAAGGGTTTTTAAATGCGGTGATCTTTCAGTCTCGCTCTTTGGCAAGGGCTCTCAGGCCGATACCCCGAGCCAGAGAAAACGAGCTTTCCTATCGCTGGGTCCCTCCATCCTGGCCCACGATTTAGTTAAAGAAAATATTTAGGAAGGAAAGAATATGAAAATAAGACCGGTGTAACTCCCTCGTCCGTCGCGCCAACGGAACCCACCTCCCGCAATACGCTGGTTCTCGCGTTCGTGGGCCTTGGCTGGACGCTAGTTTTGTGGCTGGCGTTTCTATTTATAGGTGGTTTCATCATCGGGATCACCCACGTGGATACGGCCCAGGAATCTGGAAGGGCGTTTGGACAGGCCGCGGGTTTGCCCTTGCTGTTGCTGGCAGGCGGATTGTCGGCCCTTTTTACAGTTTGGGGAAAATTGCCTGGAACGAAGAAGAAATAAAGCCTAACCGGCCCGACCTCCATGGCCGGGCCAGCTGTACCCCACCCGCCTCAGATCGTCGATGAAAGCGGGGGCAAAGTTGCCCCGCACCAACCCTTTACCTTCCTCGTACAGAAACAAATCTTGGAGCATAACCACATCGCCTTCCATGCCTTGAAGTGCGGTGATGTGGGTGACGGAACGTTTTCCACCTGGAAGTCTACTCTGTTGAACCACCAAATGAACGGCTCGGGCAATTTGTTCCCGGATTGCTTTGAGTGGGAGATCCAGCCCAGCGAATAAACACATGGTTTCGAGCCTGGAGAGAATATCCCTTGGGCTGTTGGCATGACCCGTAGTGAGGGAACCATCATGACCTGTATTCATGGCTTGCAGCATATCAAGAGCCTCGGCTCCCCGAACTTCACCCACCACAATACGATCAGGCCTCATTCTTAAAGAGTTAATAACCAAATCACGTATGGAAACTTGTCCCTTTCCCTCTAGGTTAGCCGGCCTGGCTTCAAGTCGAACAACGTGATCCTGGGATAATTTTAATTCGGCTGAATCTTCAATGGTAACGATTCGCTCGTTTTCTGGAATGAAATTAGAAAGAACATTCAAGAGAGTGGTTTTTCCTGATCCTGTGCCCCCTGATACAACTATATTTTTTCTGGCTTTGACACAAGCGCCTAAAAAATCAGCCGCTTCATGAGTAAGAGAGCCGAATTTTATTAAATCATCAGCCGTTAGCTTTTTCTTAGAAAATTTGCGGATAGTCAAAACAGGACCCCTCAAGCTGAGTGGGGGAATTACGGCGTTTATTCGGGAACCGTCGGTCAGACGGCCATCCACGTAGGGTTGACTCTCATCGATACGACGGCCTATCGGCGCGAGAATTCTTTCGATGACTGTCCGCAATTGTTGATCATCCATGAAACGCACATCTGAAGTTTCTAAAAGCCCCTTTTTTTCAACGTAGACCTGAGAGGGTCCATTTACCATTACTTCGGTAATTTCCTCATTTTGAAGCAAACGTTCTAATGGCCCTAGGCCAAAAGCCAAATCCAAAACTTCTTCAAGGATTTTTTGTCTGGTTTCCCGGGCTCGATAGGTAGACTCGGCCAATAGTTGGTTCAGAATTTCCCTGGCACGTGGTTCCAATCGGGCTCGCAAATTGTCACCCGTGGATTTCCCTTCTTCCATTAAACCCTGGCGACGGAGTTGATCAAGAAGACTCATGTGCAATTGGTGAATATCCTCCATCTCAATGGATTCTTCTGATGAACCAATTTCTTTTTGCGAATGGATCTGCTTTCCAGAACTGTAGTTCTTGTGCAGAACAGTCAATTTTTCGCTAAACGGCGATAGAGTCTTCTCCAATATGGCGGGAAAATTTTTCGTTTCCCATAGAGTTAAACTGAGGTTTTCGCCCATATAGGGGCAGGTTCCAAGAACGGGAAATCCTTTCGCTACGGATAAATCATTTAAATTCCCGTTGGAACCAGGACGGTTTTGGTTGAGAAATATGTGAAAACGGGATAAATCCAAATGGAGAGCTAAGATCCTTTTCTCCCATAATTTAAGGGCGGCCAAGGATGAAGCCTCAATGGCGGAAACAAGCACGAATGAGGAGAATTCATCCGCCGCCAACAGGACTTGGTCTGGAGGGAGGGGCGAAAGATCGACCCATAGGGCGTCAAAGAAAGGGCGGATTGCCCCAACGGCCTTGATCCCTTTGACCAGGTTAAAATTCTCGCCATCGTTTAATCTAAGGGGAATATAGGCGATTCCCTCGGATGTATGAGGAAAGGCATTCTCGAGAATTTTAGTAGTTATTTTATCAAAATAGGGCTCAAGTTGAAGAAGATGCCGAGTGGACGGCTGAATTCCAAGGGAAGGAGGAAGCGCGGAAAAGGGGGATGGTTGAGTATCAATGATACCCAAACGCAACCCAGTGTTTTTGACCCAACTGCGCCCAAGAAGGGAACAAAGGGTGGTAGTTCCGGTTCCCCCTTTGGCTCCCGTGAAACCTATTAAAGGGGCTGAATTATTTAAGGTAGATCCCATAGATAAACTTCCCAATATCCTTCGCCGTTTTCGTCCTCGTGATAATTCGCGATCCTCACAACACCCTTGTCGTCCTGGAAAACAAATGTGTACAAGGTCCCCTTGGTTTTTGTTTCAACATCGGTTGTCAGTTCGGAATGATATTGAATCACCTTTCCCCAGGCGGGGTCGGGCATGGGCTTATGAATGATCAAGGCTTTTGTATAGGACTGGCCTTTAGGTTGAATCGTCGGGATCGGGACTTGAGTTGCATCAGTTGTAGGTTTGGGGGCTGCCTGAAGATGGGTTAGACACACAAAAACCATGAGAAAAAGGGAAAAGGGAATTGTAAGCTTGGCTAAATTCGGCATGGATTAAAGCTTCAAATCATTAAGACCGGAATCGGTAATGCTCGTAAAGCTATCGTTAAATGGGTTATAACCGGTTACCTGAAATAACTTTTGTAATGTGAATGTATAGAAGGGGTCTTGGTTATACGAAGCCTGGGCCACACCGCCTTTGCTAGAGGACGAGGTTTGGGTATTAGCGTCTTCATCTTCCAGGTTCTTGGTTAAGGCGATATAACGGGGTTTTAAGTTTCTAATATCGTCATACATATCCATAAACAAGTACAACTTTTCGGTTTTCCAGTTGTAAAACATCCGCTCGCAAATGAATTTTGAGAAACCTTTCTTTTCCGGGGTCTGAAACTCGGAAACGAAATCACTGGGATGGAACCAGCGGTTGGGGGGCGCTTTTTCATCCACCCAGCGAATGGTTAGGGGGGTCGTAAGCATTTTCACGAGCTTCATTTTGCATTGAGCAGTCTGGGGGGCGCTCGAATAGACGCGTTTCAAAACCCGCAGAAGGCCAAAACCCAGGCGGAAATTGATGCGCTTCGCTTTAAAGCCCGGAGGAACACTTTCTTTCCAGATGATGGCGCCATTTTCATCTTTGCCTTCGGGAAAGCGGTAATAGTCCCATTTGCTCTGAACCTTGGAAACCTGATCGATCAAAAAGTAACAGAATTTGAAGACAAAACCCTGGGCCACGGGTGTTGAATTGGGCCACTTTTGTACCAACATGTCGAGGGACTTCACGCAGGCATCGTAATCCTGGGTGCGGAAACAACACTGGGAGTAATAATAAAGGGAATTGGCGTTTACGGCGGGGGTCGTGCTGACCATGGCTATTTTCTTGAATAGTTCCTTGGCGTCATCAAAATGCTGGGCGCCATAGAGCTTTAGGGCGTAATCGTAAGCGGTTTTAAGCTGGGTTTCGGTGGGTTGAGCGGCGGCATGGAAGGCTGAAAAGCTTTGTGCTAAGGTGAGAACCATCAAAAAACCAAGTGTTTTTCTCATGGTTTGATTTTACGACAATGGTTCAAAAAGCGTCAATTTAAATCAATTTTCAGACAGATTGGGGGTCATGAGATGGGGCGAAACACCCGCTTTTGGTTTATTGGCGTCTTTGTTTTTGGATTATCGTTCGCCGGATGCAAACAAGAGATTAAGTCCGACCTGCCTATGACCCGGCTGATTCTCAACCGGCACACCATCACCGTTGAAGTGGCCAACAAAGCCGCTACTCGAATGACGGGCCTGATGTTTCGCCGTAGTATGCCCCAGGATCAGGGCATGCTCTTTGTCTTTCCCGACGACACCGTGCGGGCCTTTTGGATGAAAAACACTCAGATTCCTTTGAACATCGCCTATATCGATGACCAGGGGAAAATCGTGAATATGCTCGAAATGCCGCCTTATTCAGAGGAACAATTCATGTCCAAGGGGCCGGCCAAGTACGCCCTGGAAATGAATACAGGTTGGTTCAACCGGAATGGGCTCAAAGAGGGGGATCAGGTGGAAGGGGTCAAAACCGCGCCACCCGCCACGGATTAGGTTAGTTTTCCGATTCTGTTTGGCCGAGCAGGGTGGGAGTCACAAAGATAACTAACTCGGATTGAGTAGTTTCATTATCCGTAAAACGAAACAGTTCTCCCAAAAGCGGAATGTCGCTCAAAAGTGGTATTCCAGATGTTAGCTTTTGGTTTTCTTCCGAAATGAGTCCTGCAATTACCATGGTACTGGCGTTTTTCATGTATACCGTTGTTTCGGCCCAACGGGTTCTCATGGCAGGGATAACGGTGTTGTTTATTGACAATCCGTTTTGAGTGTCCAGGCCACTTACCTCGGCACGTATCGACGCTGAAATGTTGTTTTCGGCGTCAATTTCAGGACGAACGTTCAATTTGACGCCATAAGGTTTCCATTGAACGTTTACGGAACCAAGTTTGGTATCAACTACATATGGAAGCTCACCACCAGCTAGAAAACTAGCCTCGGCTCCGCTAACTGCTAGAAGTTTCGGTTTGGCTAAAATTTTGGCCTTCCCTCGGTTGATCAACAATTGCAAGCTAGCGGTCAAAGCATCTCTGGCAACTGTTCCAACGGTAAAGAGTGAAGGGGGTGTACCCTCATTGAGGGTGAAGTTGTTGGGAACCGGGGAAGATCCAGTCGTTGATCCCGAAACTCCCTGTGAAGGGATTGAACCCCAACTCAAACCCGCTTTTAAGGAACTTTGATAGTCGATTTCCATCACTTCAACACCGATTTCGACCATGGCTTTTTTTAGATTATGACTTGTTACCAAAATTTGGCGTGATTCCTTATCGCCGTCGGGAGAAATTAGAACAAGGTTAGTGCTTCCGGGAGACTTGGCCGTAATAAGAATTTCATCATCGCTGACTGGTGTGACGCTTGCGACCGAAGGATTCGCGATGGCCACTTTTTCTGCTGAATCCAAGTGCAGAAGCTTGGATTCTCCCAGAGTGAGATGAATATCTGACTCTGCGGCCCAAAGGGAACCTGCCATGGATAGAGCTAAAACCATCCCAAACATAAAACGCAAATTCATAATTTTCTCCTTAAAGTGAAATATTTTAACGTGGTTCTCCCCGGATAATCTCAATTGAACGATTGGCTTTTGAATGAAAATGTCCGATTTTAGCCAGTGCTTCTGTGTCGCTGATCGGAGGAAGGTCGGCTAACTCATCGTCATTATTTGCCCTTAACACTAACTTGAGGTTTTGCCCCTCCAGATACATGAGGGTTTCGGCTTGTTCAGCGGTTACCGCCAGGGTGATTGTGTTGTAGGCAGCGAGAGCAACGCCTTCGTTTGATGAAGCGGAATTTTCTTTGGTTTTTTGGGTAGAAACTTTTTGTCCTGTGGCTAATACGGCTAAATCCTGAAAGACAAATGAAGTAACATTCCGGTTTCCTGAGTTGATCTTGGCCAGAACATCCACGTGATTTCCCGGCCTAATCATGTTTCCTACTCCGCTGGCCTCATTGACTTCTAGGGTGAAAGCTCTTTGCCCTGTTTTGAGGGACCAAGCAAGGGAACCGTCAGCTGGACCGAATTTGTTCGATAAAACTTGCTCCCCGGCTGAAAGTGGAGCCAGGGCGACTTCACCTTCGACCTCTTTAATATCCTTAAGGGCACTTGGACTGACATAGGCTCCAGGAAAAGTCTTGGGTTCGACTAAATCGGCTGTTAAGGCCTGACCGGGGTAAATGAAGCTCTTAGCGATTAAGATAGAGACGGGAGTTGTTTTTTTCTCCAATTCGGACGCTTTTTCGAACAAAAGGCCGAATGCGAAAAGGCCCAGAAGGAGTCCCGACCCCAAAGGGACTAATATTTTATTACTCATAACAAATCCTTTCTTTTATCTAGTTTGAGAAGGGTGATGATATCTTCGGAAGTCTGATGGTTCAAAATGGCAAAAATTTTGTCTCTCCCGCGCGTCAGAAGATAAGCCGTTTTTTCTCCGCTCCCTTTCCATTCGGTAACTTGCCAATTTCCTTGTCGGCAAATTTCCTGAAAACGATCGACCAGGCTCTTTTGCGGGGAAAACACTACCATACCAATCTGAAGATTTTCCAATTTTTCATTCAGGAGTTGTTTTGCGTCAGACGGGACAGGAAAGGGTAAATCCCAAGCCTTTTTCGCTTGAGTCAAGTCGAAGACAGAATCCGGAAATTGTCCTTCCCATCCATAAGTTTTAGACTCGCTCGTATCTTGAAGAAGGCCCAAGGCTAGGTGTAACCCGGGTTTTTGAAACATCTTGATCTGGACACGGTCGGATATATCGGGGACCAGGCCATCCAGTTGAAGCAGGTCAGGAACCAAATCTTGGCTATTCGCGCATGAAGACCAACCATCCTGGCGCAAATGGTCATCCACTAACGGAACCAAGGCTGTCAAGGAACCTTCATTGACCCAAATTTTGTGGGATTGAACCAGGCCATTTGTCTTGATTTCATAACGGCTGATGATTTGAGGGTCGAACCTTAAGCTAGAATAAATCAAGGCCCGGCCTGTAAGGGCGATCGCGAAAATCATCCAGAAAGCTAAGGTCCCCCAAAACCATTTGTTTTTCATTGGGCCCCTTCCTCGGGGTATTTCAAAACCGCCAATTGAGTTTGAAAAGTCAGGCCCCCTGGAAAAAGCGTCCCGAAAAATATCGGGGCCCTGAATTGAATTCTGATTAGCCATTTCTGTCCCGAGTAATTCACGAGCACGGATTTGATTTTCGAAAAGAGGGATCCCAAAGCTCCCAGATTATTCGTTAAGAGGTTCGCGGTAGACGAACTGCCTGGGCTTGGGACAGTCAAAAGCGTTCCGGGTATAAAATAACGCTGGGCATCGCCCAGGTTATCCCAAGCGTCTTCGATGAATTGGGTATCGTCTATTTCGCTGGCGGCGTAGTCTCTCGCCGCTAGCCCACAAGCCTGTTCGAAAGCGTTCTTAGCCAAAAACAGTTGAGTGAATTGAATCAATCCGGCGGCCATAAGACACAGGATGGGTATCACTAGCAGCATTTCAGTGAGCGCTTGGCCTTTTTGAGAGAATCGAAGTTTCATTTTGAGGGCGCGCCCGCAGCGAGATTGAACATATCTGACACGGTGGGCAGTTTCCCTGATTGAATCGTTTGCTGAATCGTGTTTTGGACGTTGAGATATTTCGCCATGGAAGTCGGATCGGTGGGGTTTAATTTGGCACAATAGGGCGGATCGTTGATTTTCGTAGCCGCTAAACCTGAACCCTCCACGGACGTTTCGCTGACGCATTGCAAAGAATTAGAAGTCCCTCCAAAAACGGAGGAGGAGGAAGGAAAACTGGAGAAGACAAGGACCGTATGGATGGGAAGATCATCGCGGTCGGTGACATCAATGGGAATTTGTTTATAAATGTCGAAAAAAGGTATTTTGTCCTTCAGCTTTTGGAATAGGCCTTTGGCCTCTTTTTTCCCTTCGTCTTCCAGGGCCTTTTCCCCCGCTTGGGCCGCTTTTTCACCCTCCTTTTCTAGACCGACCCATTTCCATTGATCGTTCACCTTCACTTTTTTTTGGTTGGGGAACCGGGGGTTACGGGCGTCAACGACCGCATCGGCGTTGTAGTAGTGGATTTCCCCCGTCTTTTTTTCTTTGTAGTAATACCGGGACGGTTTTTCATCCTTTGGCAATTTGAGGAGAAAGAAATCAAGGGTCCTGAATTTCAGGGCCATGTTGGGGATAAAGGATGTGGGAATGGAACTTTCGAAGTTGAATAAGAAAATGGGTGATGGCGGTACGGGAATGGTCCAGGAGGTCAGGCTCGGCCAGTTGTTGGTTAGCAGGTTGTCCCTTGAACTTTGATTGGCCTCGGTGAAAATCAGAAACGGATAGGCGCCGGTGGGAAGATTAACCCCAAATAGGACTTTCTGCACCGTTTGAACGGCTTTAGTAAAGGGCATTTTAGGCAAAACTAAATTAGCGAGGCCTCCCGTCAGGGAAAGGGACGCCAATAAGAAGCTGAGGTCAATGGCCAAAAACCCAGTCAAAATGACGTTCGTCAACCGAACCAATTGCATCCCATTCGCGTAAACGGCTCCGGCTGAAAGGCTGGTCAAATCCGTTGCTCGAACAGCCCTTGCCTTGGCGTTATAAAGTAGGCCTGATTTGAATACCCCGACAAAAAGTACCGTGAAAATAAAACAGAAAAACACGGTTGCGACCAAAACTTGGCCGGTAGGGGTGTTTGACCATTTTTGGAGCTTGATCATGTTATTCCTTTTGATAACCGATGGAAGATTCTTTCAGGGCTTCGGCGCTGAAAATGAGGGTTTGAACGTTGGGGAAAGTAAGCTGCTTGAATGAAAGATTGGGTTTTGGTTTTCCCAAGGCCTCAAATACTTTTTCCAGGGTATCTTCCATGGGGGAACGCAGGGCGGAAGAAACCTGAAAAGGCTGTCCGAATATTTTTCCTGCCAGTGGCACCCAGATGGGCATGGGGTAGGAAACGCGCACATGAACATAATCTTCGGTTTCTTCGTCGAGGTTGATATCGCAGTGGGTGGACAAAACGGTGGCCAAGGTTGTTGTGTTGATCTGGCCAAGCGGAGCAAGACAATAGGCCAATAGGAAGTAGGGGTTGTAGGACTTCGGATCGGGGGACGCAGCCGCTTCTCGCGCAATAGCGAATGCGGCCCTCTGCACGGCAAAGGCCGCATATGCGGTATAGGCGATTTGAATCAGCCCGAAGAAAAAAATAAAAACAAGCGGGGCGAGCAACGCAAATTCAGCGAGTGATTGCCCCGCTTGGGACTTGACAGGAACCATCAGCTTTTAATGGCCGCCACTCAACGCCCCGGCGACGCCAGTCGCATTCGCGTCCGTGACGGTTCCCGCGGCAGACTTGAAGCCGCTCGTCAACGACCCGCCAAACATCTTGACCGCCCCAATGACAAACACGGCAATCAGGGCAATAATCAAAATATATTCCGTCATGCCTTGCCCGACTTGATTCTTCATTAACCTTTTCATGCTTCATACCTCCCGAAATAGAAATTAAAACGGTTTGGAAAGAAGGTCCTCAACAAACGATAGGTATTGCTGGACATGATTCCCGAATAGCCAAGCAACGCCCAGCATCGCAGTGGAGACCGCCGCGACAAGAATCAGATATTCGGCCAGCGCTTGACCGGATTCCCGTTTGGGGTTGACCTTGAACCAAACCATAGTTTGAGAAATTAGAAGCATCCCGGGTTTTGTTCAACTGAAAAAGTCACATTAGGTGCGAATTTACTTTGAATGTTAAACCTATCGGACGGGGAATAACCTAAAAACGGTTGTCGGGGGGAAATAAAATTCAAAACCAAAATGGCTTTTGGCTCGTCTAATTTTCATCAATTGGGCTTCAGTTTTTGGCGCTTGAACCGTTATAAACACTAGCAATAATCGTTAAAAAAGAGCCTTACCCGTATTGCCTCTCCTGTACGACATGGTATAGTTACCCAACTTTCCTGGAGAACGCCCTTAATGAAATGCCAACTGTGCGGCTTTAAAAACGAGATCAAAAGCAGGTTCTGCAGCCAATGTGGGGCCGAATTGCTCATCAGCCCCGACGCCCAAGAAAGAACCACCCTGGCCGAACTTTTCGGCAAAGAGGTAGAGGTTCTGTTTTTCATCGAGAATTTCACGGGCAAGATTTCGGGCATCGTCAACCCTACCGAAGACCAGATCGGGCGGTACCGCGAAGGGGTCACGCAGAAAGTTTACATCGAATCAGGCACCAACAACGCCAACGACGAGACGGTGGGAACCATCCTGACTTTCATCCGCCAGAGCAAAGAATACCTGAGCGAAGACTTCAACGAATCCTTCTACCGCAAGTTCACCCCGCAAGATCTCAAAAAAGAATACCTCAAGCTTTTCGAGCGCATTCTCAAGGTCAAGGCCCAGCGCGGGGATGCGCCCAAGCCCGCCCCCATCCAGAAAGACCCGAATAAAAAGTAGTTTCCTTCCGCCGTTCCTTCCTTTCGAGTCCCGGTTGTTTGAAAATATTGAGGGGTAGAACTATGAACAAAATGCCTGTTTTCACCGCTGTGGTTTTCACACTTACGTGGGTTTCCTTCTTATATACAGCGTCTCCCCTTCATGCCGACGGGGCCAAACCGGCCCCGGCTTCCAGCGCACCCTCTAACGTCTCGAAAACCTCTAAGGAAATGGACCAATCCAAAATCAACGAATGGAAGGGAAACCTGGGTTCCCTGATTTCCGCCATCTCGATCTACCACGGCGATTTTGAAGGGGCGTATCCCAAGCATCTGGCCGATCTGGCGCCCAAATATATCCCGGCCATTCCCGCCGACCCCTACACGGGAAGCAATAAAGAGGTGTTTGTTTATGACGAAACCGGGGGCTGGGTTTACGACCCGGAGACGGGCGAGGTAAACCCCAATTTTCAATCTGAAATTTCCCCTCCGGCCGCTCCCTCGATCGACCTATTTCAAATGACCTACCTGTCCAAAAACGGGCGCTGGGTAACGGATAAAAAAAAGGCCGAGACCCTTAAGACGCAAAGTTTGGCCGTTGATTCCAAGGGAAACCTTTATTATCCGATGGATGATGTCATCCACAAGTTAACCCCCGAAGGCGTGGATTCGGCCTTCGCCGGGTCGGTGTCCGCAGGCTACCTTGATGGGAAGGGAAAAGCCGCCCGTTTCAATATCGAAAATGGGGGGATCGCGGTTGACGCTTCGGACAATGTTTATGTCGTGGATGATAAAAACTTCGTGATTCGAAAAATAACCCCCGATAGCGTAGTCAGCACCTTTGCCGGTTCCGCCGGGGTTTCGGGCGTATCGGATGGCCCGGCCAACAAGGCTTCCTTTTTTAACCCCATGTATATCGCCGCTTCCCCCACCGGAACCCTATATATTTCCGACAGTTTTTGCATGATCCGGCAAATTACGCCGGATGGGGCCGTGAAAACGGTGCTGGGCGCGGGGTCTCCTGTTACCGGGGCGAACGCGTATAACCAATGCAACTTGCGGGGGGTGGCGGCGGACGGCACGGGCAACGCTTACGTCACCGACCACAACGCGGTGATTAAAATCGGCCCGGATGGGGCCGAATCGACCTTCGTCGGCGATCAAATGGCGGAAGACCACAATGACGGTATCGGAACTGGCGCCTTATTTAAGGCCCCTGTGGGTCTGACGTCGGATTCCTCGGGAAACCTCTATGTGGGGGATTACGGAAATAACCGAATTCGAAGGATCTCCTCCGACGGAACGGTGATGACCCTGGCGGGAGACGACAGTTTTACCTGGATGGGCAACCCGCCCGAAAAATCCGTAGCCTTCATAGCAAATCCGGCCGCGATCGCGATCGACCCCTCGGGCAATCTTTACGCTTTGGAAACCACCGAAGGCTATCCGGTGGGAATGATCGTTCAGTTCAAACGACAGTGATTGGGTTGATTCGACCACTTTTAAGAGGCTTGGTCAACCGAACATTCATTGCCCCTGCTATATCAAACAGGAATAAACGAATAATTCGACGGACAATACCCCCATGCCGACCGCAAAATATATTCGAAACCTTTGAAATAGTAATTTCAGCGAATCAATGAAGCTGTTGGATTGAAGGTCCACGAGAAAGAACATAAACGGAAAACACAACGGAATGCCGACAGCTAACAAAACGGTAATTATTCCTGAATGGGTTTTTTTCCATAAATAGACGATGGTCGCGAGGCATGCGACCCAATACAGGATCTCGCACCCGATGAATATTAGAGTTTTCATTTTATTGTCGTTTTGATTCATGGATGATCCCTGTTGGTTATGAACGGTTCAGTTTCGAGATTAGCCTGGGGGCCCAATGAGCCTTTTCCGTTAGATGCCCCATTAATCTAACAAAAGCCCAGAACATTTGCGGGGTATTAGACCTATTTGCGTAATTACTGTCGAATTTTTCATCCGGATTCCTGCCGCGATCGCGATCGACCCCTCGGGCAATCTATTCGCCCTGGAAACCACCGAAGGCTCTCCGGTGGGAATGATCGTCAGGTTCAAACGGCAGTGAGCACGGTGGAAAGATTCCAAGCCCTTTTATATAGAAGCCGGGTTCATCCCAAATTCTTGATTCATTGAAGAACGGTATTCTTTAATTTTGTGATCGAAGTCGCTCAATCCAACCCCAATTGGTTACCCGGAGTAACCAGTTATGAATGGGTCAAGGGTTTCCCTTTTCCCAACTTTTACCTGACTTTTCAACCCTTTCGCTTGAAACCCTTAATGTCGTTATGAGAAAGTGACGCCGCGATTGAGGGTCGATCGGTGCTGTTGTTCATGAAAAAATAGGGGAGGAAATGATGAAACGATTAGCTTTAGCTTTGATCTTGGTTTTAGGCGCCGCATGGCATGGGGGATGCGGCGGAAGCAATACCGCCGCACCTCAACCCACGCCAACCCCGGTCCCAACGGCACCGGCCTATAAGACTTCATACTCCACGTCCTACGGGCCTTTTGGGATCGCCTTTTCCCCCAGCGGAACCTCCAGTTACGTCAGTTCGGCCAATGGGAATACTCAGGATTATGTGGTGGTGTACAACAACTGGGCGGGCGCAGCCACCTGGAGCAGTTATGGCACCACAGCGTTCAAAGCGAACGATTATTCCGTTGCGGTTGATCCTAGTTCGGGAAATGTATATTTGTTGGACAATTTCACGAATGACGCGGTTTATGAATTCACCTCGGCGGGAGTTACCGTGAACTCCTTTACCGGTTTCGGGTCCACGCCTTTCACGAATATCCAGGGCCTAGCAGTGGCTCCCAACGGGAATGTTTTTATTTTGGACAACGGGCCTGGCAAGGTTTACGTTTATAACTCTTCGGGCGTCACCGTGGCCTCTTGGTCCTGTTCCGGCGATGGTTATGGGTTTGCGGTGAGCCCTGTCAGTCCCTACAACGTTTATGTCGGGGCAAATACGTCCACCAACCTGGTAACCGAATATTCCTCTTCCGGAGTTTCGATCACTTCCTGGGGGGGCACCGCCGCTACCGCCGGGGTGGGCCAGGGGAAATTTGAGCAGATCCAGGCTGTCTCGGTCGCGCCCAACGGAAATGTGTATGTTTCCGATTCGGAGAATGGTTCGAGCTATGACGATTTTGTTCAAGAATTCAGCCCGAGCGGAACATTCTATTGCCAGTGGGGCGGTACCGGGTCCGGGAACGGCCAACTTCATTTCCCCTACCAAATCGCATTTTCGGGGAACGATGTTTATGTCGTGGATGACTGGAACAGCCGGATCGTGGTTTTCGGGCCCTAAAACCTTTCGGGGACATAGGCCGTCTAAAAGATTAGGAAGGTATTAGCAAAAAGCCCGGTTCGTTTTTTGGGACAGGGCCGTTGGCCTCCGACCACAAGTCGGAGGCCAAGTTTTTAGAGTCCCGGACTAAAGGGAAAAACGGTCCGGGCCGTTGGCTACCCGCAACAGTCGGAGCCATATACATAGAGTCCCTGACCAAAACTATTGTGGCCAGGGACTTTTTTATTTCTTCTATTTCATCCAGCTTCATTCGCTCAAGCCCTATAATTAATTCCGTTATTCCCGAAATAAGTTTTTTATATGAAATGGGAGGTTGTTCGGATGCGAAAAGTCCTCAGCCCGGTCTTTGGAACGCTCTTATCCTTGCTTTTGCTCATGACCCATCCCTTGGGCGCGGCGGTTACAGCGACCCTGGCGGTGAACGACGACCAATCCCTGGGAAGCGAGGATTGGGGGTCCTCGGTCTGGACCATGAACAACAACGCGGGGACCAATACCATCAATTTCACGCTTTCCGCCGGGGCACAAACCATCACTCTGGGTTCGGTCTCGGGCGGCCTGAGTTCCATCGGACTGACAGGCTCGACCATCTTCTCCTACGGCTCGGGCGCCCAACCCGTCGTGACAGCCCTGGACGGCACGGGGGGAAACCCCGGTGGGAGTGTGACGCTGTCCGAAACCCATTCCCTACAATTCGATAATTCGGGGCCTCAACTCGCCTTGTTGGGCGGGGTGGGAAGCGCGGTGACCCTGATCAATTCAGATTTCGACGGCGGAGCCGCCGGGGCGGTGGGAGGAGACGCCTGGGTAAGCGTGGGAAGCGCCTTGAGCCTGGGCACGGGTTCAGCCCTGTCCCTGACGGGCGGGACCGGCGGGGCGGTGAGTCTGGATGGGGACGGGGCGGACGCGATCGATACCGCGAATCCGGCGCTGGTCCAGGGGGGGAACGGGGGACAGTCGGCCGTGACCGCGGGAACTTTGACTTTAACGAATTCCTCGGTGAATTTGACGGGCGGGAGGGGCGGAGGAGTGGGTATAGGCGCCGCCAATTCGGGAATGGGCATCTATCTCAGCAACCCGTCCTCGAACCTGAACGTAACGGGAGGGACGGGCGGGAACGCCTTTGTCACCGCCGGGGCGGTATCGCTGTCGCTTTCCAACCTTTCGGTCACCGGCGGGACCGGTGGAAACATAAACATCAGCTCCGCCAGCGGGGGCTACGGCATCTACAGCCTGGGGCCGATGACAGTCACGGCCGGCAACGGGGGGAACGCTTCCGTGGCGGCCGCTTCGGTGACCCTTGTGGGCTCGACCCTTTCGGTCACGGGCGGGACCGGCGGGAACTTGACCATCACCACCAACGGCGGGATCGGGACTGCGGGTTTCAGCGGTGCGGAAGTCACCGGAGGCAGTGGTGGGAATGCGGGAGTATCCCTGGGTTCCTTAAGCTTGGACGGCACCTCCACCCTGTCGGTTTTGGGCGGAACGGGTGGGCAGTCTTCCTTAAGCGTGGGGACTCACTATCCCTCCGGTTCGGCTTTCGCCACGATTGGGAGTTTAAACGGTTCCGGCACGGTCACGATGGGCGGCAACACGGCCACCTTACAGGTGGCCTCCGGGAACTTTGGCGGGACGATCACGGGAAACGAGGGACTGCTGGTCACGGGCGGGGTCTTGGCCTTGACGGGAGCCAATACCTACACGGGCGGGACGACGGTCAGTGGAAGCAATAGCACTCTCAACATTCAAAATAACGGAAATATCGCCAATAACGGGCTGGTTTTGAATGGGGGTACGCTTCAGGCGGGCCCCTATTTGATGACTTTTTCGGAAAATGTCACCCTCACCTCAAGTGGGGGGGCGATCGATTCCAATGGAGGTAACTTGTTACTCACGGGCCTGATCAGCGGGTCGGGTGGTCTCGATGTTACCAATAGCGCTTTTACGGCTTGGGGTGTTCAAATGACGAACGCCAACACCTACAGCGGCGGAACGACCATCAGTAATGGAGGGGTTTTACAGCCCCAGAACGGCCAGGCGTTGGGAACAGGGAATGTGGTGGTGAGTGGTGGTCTGATGTTTATCAGCGAACCCGTGACGATCGGTGGAAATTACACACAGTTATCCGGGGGTTTCCTACTATTGAGTCCGAACTCGGGGGGGCGTTTGAATATCCTGGGTGCTGCCACCTTGGGTGGGACCTTGATCGTCAATTCGCCAAATGGTCTCCAATTCCATGTCCATGACAGCGTGAGCTACTTGCTCCTCGAGGCGGGAAGTGTGACCGGCACCTTTGGCACCTTCACCAATTCGTTTTCGGACAATTCGGTTACGCTTATCTATTCTCCGACCGAGCTCCTTCTGGATATGACTGGCCCCAGCTTTGTCTCCCTTGCCAGAACCCCCAACCAAGTGAGTGTGGCTGGGGCCTTAGACAGCCTGGTGGGAACCTCGCCGAATTCGGCGCTTATCACGGCCTTAAACGAACAGTCCGACTCGGACTTGCCGGGCATCTATAACCAACTCTCGCCGGATAACCTGACTCCGATGTTCCGGATGGAGTATAGCCTTTCGCAGGCGGAGGCGGGGATCGTGGATCGGCATTTGGCGAACCTTTTCAGCGAGTTTTCTTCCATCGATATGGCCTGGAACGGGGAAGGACCCCGCTTCGCCGGTAATCTGCCGGCATCCCAGGAAGCGCAAATGGGGAAGGGCCTTCAACCGGATCAGTGGGGCGTCTTTACCGAGGGATTGGGCGATTTCGGCACCGTCACATCGGATGGGAACGGAACCGGGTATCAATATTCCACCGGCGGCATGCTGGCCGGGATGGACTACCGTTTCTCGAAAGAATGGGCGGGCGGTTTGATGCTCGGCTACACCTCCGGGGGAAGCAGTCAATCGACCGGCACCGTGAACCTGACGGGCGGTCAGTTGGGCCTCTACGGCGGGTGGAATAAGGAAGGGGCCCGCTTGAGCGCCCTGGTCGCGGAGGGCCTCAATAACTACACCACCCAGCGCTTGGGATTTGGCGGTACGGCCTCCGGGTCCACCCAGGGCCAGATGTTCACCGGACAGTTGCGGGCGGGTTGTGACATGGGCTCGGACGAACTGATGTTGGAACCATTCGTGTCGGGACAATACACCCACGTGAGTATCAACGCCTTCAACGAATCGGGTTCCTTGGCTCCCTTGCTTTATGGCGCTCAAGGCGGAGACTTTTTGGCCTCCGACCTGGGGATGGGGGCAAGCTGGGCTTGGGACCTCGGAGGGGTGAGGATGACGCCTTCCTTGAGCGCGTCCTGGGAACATCTCTTTCAGGGTAACCTGGACAGTTTGAACGCCGGCCTCGCGCCCACTGCGTACACGACCGTATCCGGCCCCGTGCTGGGAAGTGACTTGGCGGTTCTCGCCATGGCGATAAACGCCCAATTCGGCCGGGGCCTCAACGCCTTTGCCTCATATCAGGGGAAGGTGGGAGAGACGAACTATACCGAGCAGAATTTGAGCGGGGGAGTGAACTTCGGGTTCTGATAAACCCTCGTCGCAATAAAAAATGCCCGATCTTCCAAACGGAGGTCGGGCTTTTTTTATTCTCGGAAATCGTCTAAACGTTTTAATGGCACGTTTAGCGATTAAACTTTCCGGTAAAAAGAATGTAAATTGACGACAGGCCGGATGAAAAACAAATGGTGGAAAAAGTACAATAACCCAGTTCGTGGATAGGGTTTTTGAACTTCGAATTCGTAGGAAGGTGCCATGCCGAAGAACAAGGCCAACGAGAAACGCAAGCATCCCCGCCTCGCCGTGAAAGTTCCCGTTAAGTTCCGGATGGAAGACCCGACCAATGTTTTGAGGGGAATCGAGGAATGGCGCGGTCTCACCCTTCACGGTTTCACCCTCAATATGGGAAAGGGCGGCATGCAGATCGTCGTGGACCAGCCTTTGACCCTGGGGGACGTGTTGAAGTTCGATCTTTTTCTTTTTTTTATACGCGACTATGTAAGCGCTTTCGCGAAGGTGGCCTGGGTAAACGAGCGGGGCGCGGGGTTGCAATTTCTCACCATGACCGATCCGGATCGAAAAGCTTTCGAGGACTATCTGCGTTCGCTGGAAACCGCCCGGTTCCGATTGGCGAAGTCCAACGTATGTTATTTATAAAAGGGTTTCGGGCCTAGCCCTAGTCCGGTTCGTCACTTCCACACGAGTCAAAAATTGAAAAAGCCCGGTCTTCCATGGGGAACCGGGCTTTTTCAATTCTAGGCGTTTTCGACGCGCTGGGTTAGTGGACGAGAACGACTTTCTTGATCTTTCGGTCGAAGGGCTCGACCAGGTAGAAGATATAAATGCCGCTGGCACAGGGGTTGCCGGCGAAGTTCTTTCCGTCCCATACATAGTTGGTGATAGGCAGGGCTTCGGTCAGGTAGGTGGGGGAGGCAGGCGTCACGGTGGTCGTCAGGTCCCGGATGAACTCTCCCGCCGTGTTGTAGACCTTGAGCGCGTAGGGGCCTGGGAACTGGGTGTATCCTACGGTCACGGTCAGGGGCGCGGAGGTGGCGGGCTGGAAGACGTTCAGATTGATATTGAACACATCCACGGGTACCGGAGTCTGGGTAGGCGTGTCGGTAATGGTGGGCGTCATGGTGACCGTGGGGGACAGAGTGGAGGTGTTCGTGATGGTTGGGGTGGAAGAAGGGGTGGGGGTGTTGGTGGAAGTGTAGGTCTGGGTTTGGGTGGGGGAGAGGGTCCAGGTGGGCGTGAATTGGAATGTCGCCGTGAAGGTGGGGGTCTGGGTGGGGGACGGGGTAAAAGTCTGGGTGGGGGTCAGGGTGTATGTGAAAGTGCTGGTAATACAACCTGAAATCTGGGTGGTGACGGCGTTGGATGTGACAGGGGGAGGGCCAGAGGAGGATGAGATCATAGCCGCGTTGGTGACGGGGTTCCCACAGGCACCCACCAGGCCCCACCAGGAAATGGCGTTGGAACTGCCGCAGGTCGTGGTCACGTTCCAGTTGATGGTGTTGGTCCCGACATTATAGACCCCCGCGTTGGTGCTTCCCTGGTAGGTCACGTTGGGCGGCACCACATCGCTGACCACCGGATTTGTCGCCCCGACCACTTTGAAGGCCTTTAAGTTGTCGAAGGAAACAGGCCCGCCGTTGGCCTGGAACCCGGCGTAACCGGTGCCGGGCAGATTGGAATCGGTGGTGTTGATGTCCCATATCCCGGTTGGCTCGGCGGTGCCCTGCGGCCAAACCCTCCCGAGGATTTGGTTTCCACAGACCTGAATCTTGATGGTGTACCAGGCTCCGGCCAGGATATTGACCCCGTGGGGGGAAGGTACGCTGACCGCGTTGGGGTTGGAGGGCTGTTCGGCGAAACCGAAGTCGTTGCTGTCGGATGAGATACGAGCTTGGTAGAAGGCGGTGGGGGCGGTGGCGCTATTGGCGTTGAAGACGAAGACCGAGTCGAAGTAGTTGTTGTCCAACGGAGAAACGCAGGCATCCCAGGTGTAGATGCCGTCGTGCATGGGGGTCATGGTGCTGTCGATCAATTGGGGGAAGTTGCCGGGGAGTGCCGTCCCGTCCAAAATCCCATTCTGGACGGACCAGGTTCCCCCGGTGGCGGTCCAACCCGCCGGGAGGCTTCCGTTGGGGATGGAGTCGAAATTCTGGTACTCGTTCAGTTCGGTTCCGGTGTTGGTGTAATTGAGCACGTAGGTGATGGGGGCGCCCGTGGCCACGCTGACGGGAGCGCTTTTGGTAATGGTCAGTCCGGGTAGGGTCACCGTGACCAGGGCGGTGGAACTGGCATTGACCTCGGTACTGGTGGCGTTGGCCGTATTAGGGATGACCGTACCCGAGCCCCCGGAATTCAGGGTGCATAAGACTTGGACCGAACTACTGACGGGGGAAGTGATGTAGTTCGGGGCGATGGTCCAGGTGATGGTTCCGGCTGAATTAACCCCGCCGTTATAAACCGTATTGATGGTGAAATTCGAAGGGATCACGTCGGTAATGACCATATTGTGGACGTTGGACGCCTGGTAATTGATAGTAAAGAGGACCATGCTTCCGATATCGGCGGTGGAACCTTCCGCAACCTTGCTGAGGGTGATGTAAGGGGCGGGCAGGGGTATGGAGAAAGAGGTAAAGTTTTGGACCTGAACGTTATTGATACTTGGGTTCCAGTAAATGTTGTTTTCCCCCATGGCGATGACGACGTAATAGGTCATGCCCTGGGTCAAGTTGGAGGGAATGGTAATGTTTGTGGTGTAGGTATAGGTTCCTATGGGTTTGCCGCCGGATATTTGGCAACCGGGCCCCATGTTGCTGGTAAGAAAGGGGAGTTCAGGCAGGCAATTGTCGCCCAGAACCGTGTACTGGCCGGCGGTTCCGCCAGGTTGGATGGTGTTGAAGGTGCTCACGACGACGCCCGTAACAATGGGTTGGTTATTATTCGTGGTTTCGGTATAGGTCCAAGAGAGAGAGACGGTTTGCCCTGGGGCGGGTGATGCGGGATTCAACGTAATGTTGGTGATGTTGGTGATATTGGCGAAGGAGAGACCTAGCGTTAAGACCCAGAAACCTAGAATAAGTTTGAAACGTTTTTTCATGACCCTAACTTCCGCCAAGAATGAAAGAGTGATGCCAACTGTTACTGAAACACTATGTTTTAATGTTAAATTACCACAAATAGCGAATAAGTCAACGAAGAGGCCCTTTTAGAACCTTGAGAGGTTTTTTGACATTCATCCAATCGTAAACTCATTTACCAACGGTCTTATCCATGTTTTCATCAAGTTTTGTTCGGGTTTTGCGAAGTTGTCCGGGTGGGGAGGGCGGGTTAAGCTATCTCCCATTTGCAGGGAAGACATATAAAAGGGGGCTTCATGATGGCCAAGACCAGAAAGAAACCTGAAGTCGAAAAGATCCCCATCCCACTTGAAAATCCTCAAGACAAGAACTTCCGCGAGTGGGATGAAAACCGCAAGCCCCTGGATTTGCCCCTGGTCTACCGTGCCTTCCCCGGGCGTGTGCTTTCCCTCGATACCCACGGCATTCGGGAACAAGGCCTTTCCCGAACCATTGATCTCGCTTGGAAAGAGATCAAAAGCATCCAGTGGGGTTTCACATCTATTTTTGGCCACTCGAGCCGTCGTTTATTTGTGAGGATTATTTCCCAAACGGGCCAGATGGTGAATCTTTGCGGTTATGGAAAGAATCTTCCGGAAATTTATCTGAACTTGCACAAGGCCTGGCGTAAGGCCTTAGGGGGCCGTCTGAAAAAAGACGAGACTCCCATTCACTATACCGAGGAGAAACTCTCCAAGAATCTTTGGCGCGCGGCCTTGGCGGGGGTTCTCTGGGTGGTGATCCCAGGACTGTTTTCCCCGAAAGTCCAGTCCGAACTGACTCTTCTCGTCTTCGGCGTTCTACCGGCACTCGTCATGATCGCCGTCTTGGTTTGGGCGCTCAAACGGGAAACCATCGTCATCAGGGATGAGTCGCCCCGGCAGGAAGTTCCCCCGGCTGCGGCTTTCATGCTGATTGTACTGGCCTTCCTGTCCAGTTACGGTTTGATCGCTTTCGCTTCGGCCAAATTAGGCCAATGGGAAATCAAACTGACCAAGGCCCGTTTTGCGGCGGCGGGATACGACATCCAGATCCCCGCCAACAGCCCGGCGATTCCCGACAAAGATAACGGCGCATACTATTTAATGAAGGCGGAAGAGGCGCCGTCACCCAAGCTTTCGGCGGAAAAGAAAAACGTCTTGGATTGGGACAAACCCTTTATTGGCAAGAGGAGCCAGTATGATCTTTTGGTTCAACTCATGGAGGATATGCAGAAGGGGCCCTTGAGTTCAGAAGATGAGGGATTGGCTCTTCAATTGTTGGCGGCACGCCAGGACGGCATCCGCTTGCTTGAGGCCGCCGAACGGGCCAAGGGCTTCGATTGGGGAATGGATTTCACCGTCAAGCCTTCCTTCCTTATCGACACTCCTCAGCTGCCCAACTTCCTCAATTGGGACCGTTTGCTGACCGTGAAGGCCTACCTGCAGGCCAAGCAGGGAAGGGGTAAGGATGCTGTTGAGACTCTTCGCACCTGCCTTTTCCTGGGCAAAGCGGCTTTCCTTTCCAAAACCCTGCTCGGGCAAATGGTTGGAGCGGCCTGCGAAAAGATCACGCTGACACGGGCTTCCCTGATTCTGTCGAAGATCCCGGCGTCACTTCTGGAAAAGGAACTCCTTCCGGCCCTGGAGACCAAGGGCATGGTCGAGGCCTTCAAGGCTTCGGAAGAATTTGGGCTCTATGCCCGGTGGAATTGGAAAGAACAATTCCGCTGGTCTTTCGTGGAACCTTTTGAATTACATGACCTAGCCCGTCTGTACGCCTACCGACTTCAGAAACTAGAGATAATGAAATTGCCCTACTCCAAGCAAAAGACCGCGCAGGATCAGGCCGACGCCGCCTACCGCCGAAGTCCCTGGTCGATCAGCGAGGACATTATCACGCCTGATTTTAATTACCAGAACAAGGTGCTCGAGGCGGTCGCCGAGGCGCGCTTAGCTTCCGCTACCATCAAGGCCAGGTTGTTTCACCTCAAGACGCACCGTTGGCCCGTTCAGGTGAAGCCGTTGGCGCTTATAACCGAGGATGAATTCTTGGACCCCTTCTCGGACGGCGAACCCCTGAAGATCACGGCCAAGGGAACAGGCGTTCAGTTCTCCAGCCTGGGGCCGGACGAGTGGGATGGAAACGGCAAGCCTCTGGGCCGCCGCGCCTTGGCCTGGTTTGTAGAAAAAGAATAAAGCTGGCGGTTTTGGACCAATAAGGGGAGACATGAACTACGACCTTTTCATCAGCTACCGCCGGGAGAACGGTTCGCAAATGGCACGCCTGTTGCGCACCTACCTGGAGGAACGGGGATATCGGGTATTTCTGGATGTGGAGGAACTCAAGGCCGGGCATTTCGACATGGCCCTGCTCCGCAATATCGAAGCGGCCCAGACCTTCATTGTCATTCTTTCGCCCGGATGCCTGGATCGGTGCAAAAACGACGGGGATTGGCTCCGGATCGAGATCGCGCAAGCCTTGAAGCTGGGTAAGAAAATCATTCCCCTGATGATGGAGGGGTTCAAGTTCCCACCGAAAACCGAGATGCCGGAGGATATGAATGAACTGGACCGCCACCAGGCGGTTCTTTATTCCAACGATTTTTTCCAGGCTTCGATGGACAAGCTTTGCGGCAATTTGGGAAGCCCCAAGGGAATCAAACCCCCGAAAACCTGGAAGTCCCTCGTCCTACTCGGGGGTGGATTGGCCCTTTTAGGGGGTGCCATCGCTTATCTTTTTTTACACCACCCCGGCGGAACGGTGAACCGAACAGGTGAAAACACCCAGGCCCAACCGACGACGGCATCCGGGGTTCCCCAGGCGCCCCAGAACGCGCTGCCCAACCTGGCCAACAAGCCCGACGCGCAAATGGTCCTTATCCCGGCGGGAACCTTCATGATGGGCTCGACGGACGGGGTGGGGGCCACGGACGAGCATATCCAGCACGAGGTTTACCTGGACGCCTTTTACATCGACAAGTATCCCGTGACTTTCGATGAGTTCGACAAGTTTTGCGAGGCGACGGGCGCCCCCAAACCCGCGGACAACGGCTGGGGCAGGGCAGCCAGGCCGGTGGTCAATGTCTCCTGGAACGACGCCCAAGCTTACGCCAAGTGGGCGGGGAAACGCCTGCCCACCGAGGCCGAGTACGAGAAGGCCGTCCGGGGCGGGACCAACACCCTCTATTTCTTCGGCTACGACGCCGCCCAACTGGGGGATTACGCCTGGGACTTCGACAACGCGGGTGGCATCACCCACCGGGTAGGGCAAAAAAAGCCCAATCCTTTCGGCCTCTACGACATCATCGGAAACGTCTGGGAATGGTGCTCGGACTGGTACGGAATGGATTACTATTCCATGAGCCCCCCCAAGAACCCCCAGGGCCCGGAAACGGGAAAGTACAGGGTTTTGCGGGGTGGCTCCCTGGTCGATACCCCCATGAACCTGCGGTCTGCCATGCGGGATTGGGGCATGCCCGAAAGCCGCACCCCGCGCCACGGCTTCCGCTGCGCCAAAGACGCCGGACGGTAAAAAGGGATTTTTCGTGAACTACGACATCTTCATCAGCTACCGCCGGGAGAACGGGTCCCAGATGGCGCGGTTGCTTTGCACCAACCTGGAAGACCGCGGGTATAAGTGTTTCCTGGATGTTGAGGAGCTCAAAGCGGGGCATTTCGACGAGGCGCTGCTTCGCAATATCGAATCTTCGGCAAGCTTTATCCTGGTCCTCTCCCCAGGATGCCTGGACCGGTGCCAAAACGAGGAGGACTGGCTCCGCCTGGAGATCGCGCACGCCCTCAGATTAAACAAAAAAATTGTTCCCGTGATGCTTTCGGGGTTTCACTTTCCCCCGGCGGAGGAATTGCCTGAGGAATTGCGGGATCTGGACCGCCACAACGCCATTTCTTATTCGAACGAATTTTTCAAGCCGATGATGGAGAAACTTTGCGGGTATTTGGGCCAACCCATGAAGAAGCAAATTGGCCAGGTCTGGAAACCCATCGTACGGGCGCTGGGGCTTTTTGCGGTTTTGGCGGCTATCTTCTATGGCAGTTGGATCTACCGATCCCGGCCCAGTCAGGGAGACATGGTGTATATCCCGGCGGGTGAATTCATGATGGGATCCCCGGTGGGGGTGGGCGATGACTGGGAACATCCCGCCCACAAAGTCTACGTGAGCGCTTTTTACATCGACAAGTATCCGGTGACCAACCAGGATTTCCAAAAGTTTGTGAAAGAAACGGGGTACGTGACGGACGCTGAAAAATACGGGGGTGGCGAGGTGTGGAGCCTTGGGTTCTCGGACTGGGAAATGACTCCCAAAGCCAACTGGAAGGACCCCCAGTGCGACGGAAAGGGAATTCTAAGCATCCTGAACGATCCGGTGGTCCAGGTGGACTGGAACGATGCGACCTCTTATGCCCAATGGATCGGGAAACGTCTGCCGACCGAGGCTGAATACGAGAAAGCCATCCGTGGCGGGACGACCACCGCTTTTTTCTGGGGCGAAACCGACACCCAGGCCGGGGATTACGGCTGGTTCGCGGGCAATTCAAGCCAGCTGTGCCACCCGGTGGGCATGAAAAAGCCGAACCCCTACGGGCTCTATGACATCGTGGGGAACGTGGTGGAATGGTGTTCCGATTGGTATGACGAGGGATATTACAAGGAGGCCGCCACCCGGAACCCCACAGGCCCGGCCGCGGGAGATTTCAAGGCCATCCGCGGGGGAGGGTGGAACTGCGACGCGCCTGCCCTGCGGTCCGCCAACCGGGCAGGGGTGAACCTGGCGAACCGCTTCGCTGTTTTTGGCTTCCGCTGTGTCAAAACGCCCTAGACGTGACTCGCCCCTTCTTCTTGATGTATAACAAGTGACGAAACCTTTGGTTCAAACGACTCAAAATTCAGCACGAGGTATTACATGCTTAATAACGACCAGGACCGCTTGAAGAAACTGATGGATGCCTGCATTTCCGCGTTCGAGACGCTGTTGAAGCACAAGACCCGCCTCTTCCCCACCAATTTTTCCGATGAAGGCGAGAAGGTTCTTAATGATTTCATCTACCGCTTCAAGAAGGTGAAGGAAAACCTGTTAAAAAGCGATTTGACGAGTGATGAGTTAGAGCAGAACGGCCTGAATGGCCCCCAATTGACCCTGAAACTGAAGGCTATTGAGTTCTTTAATAAAAAGGCGGAAAAAGCATACACGAAAGAGGATGCCCAGAAACTGATCCTGGCTGTCAAAATTCCGCTGGCGGGCTTCTCAAAAGTTCATAAAGATCTCGGTTTCGTGGAAGGGATGCTGGATTTGGTATCCGTTTTGAGCCAAGAAACAAAGGACTCAAAATCCGGAAAGAAATAACCCGCCGAAGTTTTCGCTAGTGGGTTTTTCAGTCACGGGCAACCATATGATTCGGAAGATCCACCATTAAGGTTCACGGTTACCCTTCTCCGAATTTCATTTCTCTATTTTAATCGTTGAACTTGTCATCAAAATTAAAACCATTAATAGTTGAAACTTAGGTGGGATGGAATCGTCTAATTATTGACGCTCAGAGAGAGTAAGAAAGAGCGTAAATAATAATTTAAGAGGAGAGCTTCAATGAAAAAAAATTTGCTTCGTTTGGCCTGTGGCATGGCGGTTCTGGGTTTGTTGTTGATGCCGATGGCGGTGAAGGCGGATGCCGTTAATCTGAGTGTGAACATCGGGGGCGACGACCAAGCCCATTTTGATTTCAAGGCGGGGATGAAACATCATCACCCCATGATCTGGAAAGCCGCTCAGCAATTGCGCAACGCCAAACACACCCTCTGGCAGGCCGCTGACGATTTCAACGGCCATAAAGCGGACGCGATCGGGGCTATCAACGCCGCATTGGATCAGCTCAAGGTCTGCGAAAGCAAGTAAGTCTTATATTTCAAAAGCCGCCGGAAAACCCGGCGGCTTTTTTGTTTTTGGGGTGCTTTAGCGGGTTGATGAAAAAGTCCGAAAAATGGACTTTTCCCCCATTCCCACAAAAACAATTCCAGGAATGGGGACGTACCCATTTTCCGTTCACATTTTCAATAGAAGAAATGGGTGTCATATTTTGGTCGCGAATCAACCCTTGGAAAACCAGGGGTTTAATGCGATTCGCTCGAAACCCATGGCTGCTAGACAGGGTACAATTGAGACTTTTGCGCAAAATCAGCGCGGCTTCGCCAGCACCCTGTTAGGGCTTCTTGAGGTAGTCGAGTTGGACGTATTCGATAGCCGGGCTGGCGTATATGACTTTCAAGGCGTCCTTCAACTTCACACCGGTTTTGAGGGTATAGCGGTAGGTGTGTTCCCCAACCCGCTCGGGGTCGGCAGAGGACAGGACGGTTGCTAATACACCCATCGAGTCAGGTGGTATGTAGGAAAGAATAACGTGGTTGGGGATGAAGCTTTTTGATTTTGTAATGTAATCCAGCCAGTGCTTGAAATTGTCCTTGATGACATGGGCCTTATCGACTGTCAGGATTGGCAGGTTTCCGTCTTTCCCTCCAAAGGCAACGGTTCCCGTTATTTTCGCGTAAAGCCCGTAGAGCTCGACCCTTTGTTCGAGGTTTTGATAGGGTGTAATTTCCAGCGCCGTGACGGAACGGCCACCTGCCTGGTAGGGCGCTTCGAGAATAAAATCCTCGCCGGTAACGGTATCGACCCGTGGGGACTGCCCGATGAAGCCCAGAAGGGTGACGGGGGTGGATGGCTCAGCATAACTCATCGAGACCAAGATCAACGAATAGAGAAAAGAGCAAATTAAGAATGATTTCAACACGGAGTGCCGTCCTCTTTCATTGAGAAGTCCCTCATTTTGTATCAGCGCAAAGTTGAAAAACAGGAAATTAAGGGTTTGTCTGATGGGACTGGCCTTCTCAAATCCCATGTTGAAAAAGCCCGCTAAAGTCGTATCGTATGTCAGGCCCCAGCTGGCCCATCCCGCTTAATAGGCGAGTTCGTCATTCCCCCAATCACCCAAATACCAAAAAAAGCTCTCTTATATATAGCCCTCCTTTGGCTTGCCCTGCCGGTTCAGGGTGCCTTGAAATGGCCCGCACCCGTAGGCCACTTGAACGACTTCGCGCAGGTGGTTCCGGCCGCCCAATCCCAGCAAATCGAATCCCTTTTGACCGAATTGGAGGACAAGACCGGGGCCCAGGTGGCGGTTGTGACCATGCCTTCCCTCGACGGGGAAGATATCGACACGGCCCGGGAGGAACTGTTCAAGGCCTGGGGAATCGGCCACAAGAAAAAGGACGATGGGGTGTTGGTGCTGGTGGCTATCAACGAACACAAGGATGGCATTGAAGTCGGGTACGGCATGGAAGGTATCCTGACCGACGGGCAAACGGGAACCATTCGCCGTCAAGACATGGAGCCTTTCTTCAAACAGGGGGATTTCGGGCAGGGCCTGTTGAACGGGGCCGCGGCCATCGCCCAGATCGTGGCCCAGAACGCCGGCGTCACCCTGACAGGGCAAATTGAGGTTCAAACCGGGGATCAAAGCGTTGATTGGCCGCTTTGGAAAATCATCCTGATCGTCATCGTCATCATTCTTTATGTTCTGGCCAGGATTTTCCTGATCGGGGGTCGTGGCTTTTACGGGGGTGGTTTTTACGGCGGGGGGTGGGGTGGTGGTGGGGGCGGTTTTAGCGGAGGCGGGGGTTTCGGCGGGTTTGGCGGCGGCGGTTCGGGCGGGGGCGGTTCCAGCGGGGGTTGGTAAAAGAAAAACCAACCAACCGCGAAGACGCGAAGAGAGGCAAAAGAAAAAGGGATATTACCCCAGAGACGCAGAGAAAGTTTTTTTGGAACCTTAAGTCTTTTAAATCAGGCTTTTTTGCTTTTCTTCGCGTCTTCGCGGTGAAATTTTTGTTTTCGTAAAAGGAAAAAGAATATGGGTAAATGGACGGCTGAAAAAATGACTGAAGAGTTGAAGGCCCTGTTGGGTGGGAAACTGCTCTCGGTGGTTCTTTACGGATCGGCGGCGGCGGGCGACCACGCAGGCGACCGGTCGGACGTGAATTTGCTGGCAGTGACCCATCCCCTGGGGCAGGCGGATCTTTTGGGACTCTCGAAGGCGGTTATGCCCTGGGTGAAGCAGGGCAATCCGGCGCCCCTTTTCTTGACCCAGGAACATTTGAGCGATTTCGTGGACGTGTTTCCCATTGAGATTATGGATATGCAGGGCAACCACCAGGTTCTTTTCGGGGAAGACCCCCTGGCTGCCCTGAAGGTTTCGAAAGACCATTTGCGGGTGGAACTGGAGCATGAACTACAGGGCAAACTGCTCCAATTGAAAAGCCGGTACATCCTTACGGAGGGCAAGGCCGACAAAGTCTGGCAATTAATGGTGCAGTCACTCTCCACTTTCCTGGTCCTTTTCAAAAATTCCCTGTGGTTATTCGCTGAAAAACCGGCCTTGAAAAAATTGGACGCCTTACGACAATTAAAGAATCACCTTGAGTTCGACGTGGCGTCTTTTGAGGCCATCGACCTGGTGAAGCGGGGCGCCAAGACGAAGGGCCAGGACGCGGATAAAATGTTTGGCGCTTACCTGGAAGCTCTTGAGTCGTTGACCGAACGCTTGAATCGGCCGGTGCCAAAGAAAAGCCGTAAGCCTGCGAAAAAGAAAAA
>Ga0182030_10004476_pt1 | contig 29777 bp, 28 predicted proteins | sample 812S3MmetaG_FD_121299 | JGI IMG/M metagenome (GOLD analysis project Ga0182030, IMG submission 121299) | Permafrost microbial communities from Stordalen Mire, Sweden - 812S3M metaG (Illumina Assembly) | ecosystem: Environmental > Terrestrial > Soil > Wetlands > Permafrost | place: Sweden...
GAAACCGCTGAGCGTCTGGTGTACTGGATTCCGGCGGCGCGGCGCAGTGAAGGCGCTGAGGATTCGGCACCGCTCGGCGAACCGTGTTTCCTGATGGGCGCCGGCGACAACCTGGTGCTGCAATGGCCGTCGATGCCGGCGCAGCTGCGCCAGCAGCTGATCGATCTTAATCACTACAACGAGGATGCGCGCACGCTCGGCAGCGCTGGCAAGCTGCCGGCGGTCGATTCGCTGGTGCGCGAGCTGCCCACCGAGCTTGCCCGCAGCGGCCAGCCGACGCTGGAGGCGATCGATCGGGAATACGGCAAGGCCGATGCGCTCGCGCGCCACTTCCAGCGCTACTCAGACCGGCTGTTTCGCGTGTTCGGCTTCATGACCTTCACGATGGGTCTGGCGTACCTGATCTACGAGAAGGTCACCGAGTCGCGCCTGCTGCTGGCCATCTACATGCTCGTGCTGCTCTCGAGCACCGGGATCTATTACCTGTATCAGGGGCGGCACTGGTTTGCCAAGCACTTGAGCTACCGCGCACTGGCCGAAACGATGCGGGCCAAATACTACCTGCACCTGGCAGGCGCTGATGAGCGCGTCGATGCGAGCGAGATCCTGGCACTTTCCGGGATCGATCGCTTCAAAGGCTTTGGCTGGGTCGGCTATGTGCTCAAGAGCGTTGAGCCGCCGGACCTGGGGGCGCGCGCTGGCGCGGCGGCGCCAGCCGAACACCCGCTCCATGTCGAGCAGGCCTGGATCGATAACCAGCATCGCTATTTCACCGCGCGCGTGGCGCGCCTGGAACGCAGCAGCCGGCGCACGACGCGCTTCAAGCGGATCGCGTTCGTCTCGATTCTGTTGGTCATTGTGGCGCTGTTTCTGCTGGGCCCGGTCGTGCGGCAGCTCGATGTGGGTCTTGGCATACCGCTGCACGATGTCTTGACCTTTTTCATGGGCTTCTTCGCGGTGATGCTCGGCGCCTGGGAGCTGCACCAGGAAAAGATGGCCACCCGCGAATTGTTGTGGCAGTACCGCAATCAGCTGGGGCATTTCACGCGGGCGCGGCTGGAGCTGCAGCACATCCGTTCGGCGAGCCGGCGCGCCGAGGTGCTGGCGGCACTGGGCAAGGACTCGCTGATGGAGTGCTATCTGTGGACGATCCATCGCTACCATCGCGAGCACGAGCCTCCGGCGGCAAGCTAGCCTGCCGCTGTCAGCTCACGCGGATCGATCAGGCTCAGGCAGGTCACCCCCCCTTCGGCCTTCTGCAGTTCCGAGAGCGCCAGCTCGCGAATGTCAAAGCCGCGCTGCCGTAGCGCTTCGGACAGCCGCGGTTGACCTGCAGCCACCAGCAGCTGCGGGCCAAGCCGCAGCGTATTGGCGGCGAATGGCTCCTCAGCGGCGACACGCAGGATTTCGAGGTCGCCGAACAGATTCAGATCTACCCAGGCGGCGTTGGCGATCAGCAGCGCATCACCGCGCGCGTCCACGCCGGCGTAAGTAACGGCGGTCTTCAGATGCAGGCAGCCCTGCACCGGAATGACCTGCGCGCTGTATCCCAGCCGCTTGGCCCAAACGCTAAGGCTCTGTGCGCCCGCCGCGTCGGTGCGGGCCGAGTGGCCGATATACAGGGTCTTCTCAATGCGCAGCACATCACCGCCATCGAGGGTTCCGGCCGCGAGCGGCTCGAGCGCAAAATCGGCGCCCAGGACCTGGGCGGCCGAGGCGCCCTCGGCAACACGCGCCGCGGTCGCCGGCCGTGCCAGCAACGCATGCTCGCCGAGCAGTACCGCCAGGTCCTCAACGAACACGCCATCGGGGCTGTCCGGCAGGGCCGGCAGGCGATGCAGTTCGAGCCCGCACTGCAGTAGGGTGCGCTCATAGGCCGCGTGCTGATCGCGCGCCAGCGCCACGTTGATCGGCTCGCGCTCGACGTAGCTCAATTCGCACTCGCCGATCCGCGCACTGAGCTGTCGGGTATAGGCCCGGGCCATTGCCATTCTCCTTGAAGATCTGGCGCCAGGCCGAGGCGCGCCAGTGCCTTGTTATCGTCCCGGCCATGATAACGTGGCGCCCCGCAGTCACCGCACCCCCGGCGCGCGGGTGAATCGGAACCGGGACCGCAGCCATTGAAGTTAAGAGGATGCCATGCACGTTAAGAAAAGCCTGACCCTGGCCGAAGCGCGCCAGATTGCCGCGGCCGCCGAGGCCGAAGCGGCCAAGAACCAGTGGAACGTGTCGATCGCCGTCCTCGATGAAGGTGGCCATCTCCTGTATCTGGAGCGTATGGACGATGCACCGCTCGGCAGCGTGGTCGTGGCCCAGGAGAAGGCACGCACCTCGGTGCTGTTCCGCCGTCCCACCAAGAGCATTGAGGAATCGATCCTCGGCGGGCGGCTTGTGATGCTGGCGCTCCCGGGAGCCACGCCCATCGAAGGCGGCCTGCCGCTGCTGAACGCCGAGCGGCTGGTCGGTGCCATCGGGGTCTCCGGGGTGCAGTCGGCGCAGGATGCCCAGATCGCTCGGGCGGGCGTCGAGGTGGCCGCACGTCTCTAGCGGATGCCGGGCCGTCCCATCGGCGCGCGGGCAGGTGGGCCTGTAGGTCCCTGATTTGCGTTGACAATCGTTCGCATTCAGCGCCTCAGCTCGGCACGCTGCGGCTGCCGCAAGTGGAGCGCGGGCGGGCATGCGCACCTGCGGGCCAATGCCCCGGGTGCCTGGGCGGGTCTCCCCGAGCGGCGGGCAGTGCTGCTAGGATAGGCCGCGCTCGGCCCTTTCTCTCCTGATGGGTATAACTATGAAACTGATCACCGCCATCATCAAACCCTTCAAACTCGATGAAGTACGCACTGCGCTGTCCGAACTGGGCGTCTCCGGGATGACGGTCACTGAGGTCAAAGGTTTTGGCCGCCAGCGCGGTCACACGGAACTCTACCGGGGCGCCGAGTATGTAGTGGATTTCGTACCGAAGACCCGCATCGAGATCGCGGTCAAGACCGGCATGATCGACACGGTCGTCGATGCGATCGTCAAGGCAGCCAAGACGGGTAAAGTCGGTGACGGCAAGATCTTTGTCACCAATATCGATCGCGTGGTGCGCATCCGCACCGGCGAAATGGACGACGCCGCGCTCTAAAGGTGGGCTGCGCCGGGAGGCGCCGCGCGGGAGTTCAGTCCACGCGACGGTAGCGGGTGGTCACATCCAGTTTGTTGAGCGTATCGCTCTTGACCGAGAGCGTGACCACCAGGCGGCCGCTGGCGGGGTCGATGCCAAATCCCTGCAGGCGCAACTCGCTGCCCGCGTACTTGGTGCGTACCACGAAACGATCCCCATCCCAGCCCGCACTGATCTGGCCGGTGCCCGCCACATCAATGCGCGAGGCGCTGCGCCCGGGGAAGAAGCTCCGCGCCGGTTCGCCATCGCCACTGATCTGCAGTGTCCCATCGAGCCAACCGAGCTTCAGCGTACTGGCCGGCCGCAGCTGCTCGGCCAGTCGCTGATTGACCAGTTCCGGCTCTTCGGGTGGCAGCAGGCCCAGCGGCGGGACCTCATGCTCCCCTACCAAGGGCGCGCGCATGCGTTTGCGCATCTTCTGATCCTGCGCCGCGATGGCCTGCTTGAGCAACGCGTCAAAATCATCGCTGGCCGCCGGATCAATCACCCAGTCGCCGGTGATGCTGGCCGCGTGCGAGGGCGTTTCGCTCAGGTGCGAACAGGCCGCGAAACTGCCCAGCAGCGCGCTCGCCAGCAGTGCCGTGCCGGCGCGCAGGGGAGTGGGGCGCGGGCGCCGCAAGGGATTGAAATTGATCATGCGAAGCCCTTCAGACCCTGATCGGCCGCGAAAAGTTCGATCCACCGTAAGCGCTGGCACTTGCTGCTGTCAATCCGCGCCATAGGGCTTTTCGCTACACTGCGATTATGTACGCTGCGGTGCTGTATCTGCTGGCCGGCTGGTCTGGATTTTTCGTCATGGGCATCGAGCTGCTCGGTGGGCGGCTGCTCGCGCCCTACTTTGGCAGCAGCATCTACGTCTGGGGCGCAATCATCACGGTCTTCATGCTGGCGCTCTCGCTGGGCTATCTGATCGGCGGTCGCTATTCCGTGCACGACCCGAGTCTGCGTCGACTCGGTCTGATTGTGCTGGCCGCGGCCGTGACGGTGCTGCCGGTACTGGTGGCCGGCGATGCACTGCTCGATGCGTTGTCGGCGCGCATGGCGGATCCACGTTTCGGCTCGCTGCTGGCGGCGCTGGCGCTGTTCTTCGTGCCCACGCTGATTTCGGGCATGGTTTCACCGTACGCGGTGCGCCTACTGGTCGCCGAGCGCGAGCACGCCGGTGAGCGGGCCGGGCGGCTGTATTTCATCTCAACCTTCGGTAGCGCGGCCGGCACACTGCTGACCTCGTTCTATTTCGTGTTGTGGTTTGAACTCAATCAGATCCTGTGGGGCATGCTCGGGGTATCGGTGCTGGTTGCGCTGGCCGCCTGGCGGGTGCGCCCGCGAGCGCTGCCGTGAGTCGAGCAGCGCTCGCGCTGCTGGCGCTGCTGTATGTCGCGGCCACGCCAGCGGCCGGCACGCTGATCCACTCCGAGCGCTCGCAGTACCGTGAGGTGCTGGTGTACGAAGATGCCGGTACCCGCTGCCTGTGCTTCACGCACGGCTGCGCCATCGGGCGTCAGTCCTGCATCGAGCTCGCGCACCCAGATCACATGGTGTTCGAATACACGCGCATGATGCTGGGCGCGCTGTTCCTGAATCCGGACCCGCACGACATCCTGGTCATTGGCCTGGGCGGCGGCACCTTACCGCGCGCACTGCGGCAGCTGCTGCCGGCCGCGCACATCGACGTGGCCGAGATCGACCCCGCGGTGGTGCGGGTGGCGACGCAGTACTTCGGGTTCCAAAGTTCGCCGCAGCTTAGCGTCAGTACCGAGGATGGGCGCGCCTATGTGCGCCGGCTGCTGCGCGAAGCCACGCGCAAGTATGATCTGATCATGCTCGATGCCTATGAACGCGAGTATATTCCCGAGCACCTGCTGACCCGCGAATTCCTGCGCCAGGTCGCAGGGCTGCTGCGCCCCGCTGGCGTCGTGGCGGCCAATACCTGGTCCTCGAGCCGCCTGTACCCGAATGAGTCGGTGACCTATCACGCGGTGTTTGGCGACTTCTACAATCTTAAGAGCGGCAACCGCATCATACTGGCGAGTAACGGCGAGCTGCCGACACTGGAGCAGATTCGCCGCAACAGCGCGCGCTTCACCGAGGCTTTCGCGCCCTTTGGATTTGCGCCGCAAATGCTGTTGCCGCTGTTCTCCACGCAGGCGGACTGGGATCCGGCGGCGCGGGTGCTGACCGATCAGTATTCGCCGGCCAACCTGCTCAACGCCGGCCGCTAGCGGCGCCGGCGATCATGAGCGCTTGATGAGAGGCCCTGCGGGCGAGGAGTGATCTGATGAGTGATCCACACACGAGTGAGGCCTGGCTGCAGCGGCTGCGTGCACTGCAGGGGGAGTTTCGTCCGCCGCGGCGCTATCTGCTGCTGGTGCAGTTGCTCGCGGCGCTCATCATCGGCATGGGCGCCTTCATCCTGTTCAAGGCCTGGCAGCGCTATCAATACACGCAGGCTCTGGGCAGCCTGATCTTCGGCGCAGTGTTCGGGGGCAGTGCGGTCGCGGTGGGCTACTACCAGCAGCGGCGGGCGGCCTGCGGCTATCGGTTCGAGGCCGGGCGGATCTGCTTTATCAGTGGCGTCGGCCGGGTGCTGTGGGTCGAGGATCTGGCGAGCCTGGAGCGCATCGAGCCCGGACCATTGCGGCGGAACGGGCCGGACTATCTGCTGCTGCACTGGCCCCGGCGCACGCGGCGCATTGATCTGCTGGGGACGATGAAGCTAGCGCTGGCCCAGAACGGGCAGTAGTTGATCGGCTGGCGGTGCTAGTGCGGCCGCACCCGCATATTGCTCCACAGCAGCTGTCCGCAGCCGGCAAGCACCAGCAGTGCGCCATACAGCGTCCAGTGCATATCACCCACCATGAAGCCGACGCGGAAAGCGAGATTCAATCCCTGCAGCATCCACACGATGCCCATGGCGATCATCGCGAGGCCGATCAGGCTGCTGATGAGGCGCATCAAGCCATCAAAGATTTTCCACATGGAGACTCCTAGGGTTTAGCCGCTGCCGGCGCCGATGACGGCGTCGCTGTCTGCGGGGGTGCGGCCGCGATCAGCGCGCCGCGCAGCGAGCGCAGCCGGTCCTTGACCTCGGCAGCCTCGGCCACGCTCATGCGCATCACCAGTTTCTGTCCGGCGGAGCGCGACTCCAGATCCGGGTCGGCGTACTCGTACATCACTTTCGGGCGCGTAAGCGCCACCGGCTCAGGAGGACGCGGGGCGAGCAGCATGTCGTCGATCACCGCAATCAGACGGTCGTTAAAATAGGCGTTCGGGTAGCCCAGATCCTGATAGGCGCTCTGGAACAGGGGGTAGTACTGCAGATACAACGCGACCAGCTGTTCATTGTCGAGCTTACGCAGTGCGGCCAGCGCCGGGGCGTAGCGCGCCGCATTGTTGGGACTCAAGGTGGCCTGCGAGTCATCGCCGCTGACCTGAAAGCTGCCGCGGGTGGGCTGCACTGGGCGCTCATCGACCGCGAGCTTCGGCTTGGCCAGATTATCGACTGTCACCACGATATGGCGGATCAGGTTTTCAGGGCGAACGAACTGTTTGAAGGCGCTCGCGCCCACAAGTTTGCCGAGTGCGGCGCCAAAGACCGGATCACTCTCAGCCAGTGTGGGGAGCGGCTCGGACACGGCCGGCAACGGATGTGCAATCGGCGGCGGGGCCGGGGTGGTATCGACTGGCAGTGGTGGCGGCTCCGGCGGTTCAGGTTCCGGCGCGCGTCCGAACCAGAACCACAGTGCTGCCGCGCTCACGACCACTACACCGGCAATGGCCGCCAGAATCGGTTTTTTCATCGTACACTCCGTGCCCGAACCGCCCGTCGCGCGGTAGATCTTACCGCGACCGGCCCCAAGGGTATGATGCCCTGAAATCGCCGCTTCGTGTCCCGCAAGGGGCCCGTGGCGCCGGCAGCGACGGTGCGCACAGGCGCCGCGCGCTCAGGTTAGGTACGACTTCAAGGGGATCGCTCATGGCTGCTGATCAAACGCCGGGTCCGAACGAGTGGGCCAATGCAGTGCAAAAGACCCAGGAAGAGCTGATGCGACAGTGGTCAGACATGGCCAATGCCTGGTCGAAGGCCGCCAGTGGCGCCCTCCATGTCCCCCCCTCGCCGCCCCCGGTGCCGCCGGGCGGTGGTGCCGATGTGGCGCAGAAATTCATGGCGCAGTTCGAGCAGTATCTGGGCGTATCGCGTTCGCTGTGGGAGCTGCTGGGACGCACCGCCACGGTGCCAGATGCGGCACAACGCTCGCGGGTTTTTAGCGAGGGCTTGCAATCGCTCCAGCAGCAGTTTGCCGGGATGTGGGGTGCCACCGCCTTCGGCGCACCGCTCAGTGGCGCAGCGATGCCCTTCGCCCAGGGCGGCATGGGCGGATTCGGATTTCCGGGCATGATGCCGGGCCCCGCGCCCGGGTTCGCTCAGATGTTTGGTGGCGGCAATCCCTTTGGCTTTGCAGCGCCGGGTGCAGCCGCCGCTTCGCCGTGGGCATCGCTGCCGGCACTCGGCCCGGCGCGCGAGCAGCAGGAGGCTTGGCAGAAACTGTCCCAGATCAGTGCCCGCGTCGCACAGGCGCAGATGAACCTGAGCAGCCAGTGGAATGAAATCATCGGTCTGGCACTGCGCGAACTGGGCAGCAAGATCACGCCGCAGCTGAGCGCCGGGGCCACGCCCGGTTCAGTCAAGGAAGTCTATGACCTGTGGGTCAACTCGGCCGAAAGCGCCTATGCGCGCGTCGCGCACGGCGCCGCCTTTATCCAGGCGCAGAGCGAACTGACCAACGCCCTGAGCCAGCTGCGCATCGCGCAGCGCGAAGTGCTCGAGGACTTCTCGCGCCAGTTGGATCTGCCCACGCGCGCCGAACTCAACTCGATCCACCAGCAGCTGCGTGAACTCAAAGCGGCCCTGCATAAGAGTGGCGGCGGCTGATCGGCCTTTGCCAGGGCACCGGCAATGACGGCGACGGAACAGCCTGCGGCAGAGGCCGCACTGCAGGAGCTTGGCGAGCTGCAGCGCAAGATCACCCAGAGCTTGGGGGCGCTGCAGGCCGCGGCCGGCGCCACCTTTGGCTGCTCGGAAAAGGATGCGGTTTACCGCGAAGACAAGCTGACCCTGTACCGCTACCGCCCGCTAGCCACCAGTGCCAACCTGCCCCCGATCCTGATCGTCTACGCCCTGGTCAATCGCCCCTACATGATGGATCTGCAGCCGGATCGCTCACTGATCCGCCGTCTGCTCGAACAGGGGCTGGATATCTACCTGATTGACTGGGGCTACCCGGACGGGGCCGATCGCTTCACGGATCTGAATGATTACATCAATGGCTACCTCGATCGCTGCCTGAGTGTCGTGCTGCGCGAGCACCACCTGAAGGCAACCACCTTGCTGGGTGTGTGTCAGGGCGGATCCTTTAGCCTCTGCTATACCGCCCTGCACCCCGAGCGTGTCAAGAATCTGATCACGATGGTGACGCCGGTGGATTTCCACACGCCGGAGAACCTGCTGGCCAAGTGGGTGCGGGGCCTTGATATCGATGCACTGGTGAACTCCAACGGTATCGTGCCCGGGCAGCTGCTCAATGCCGCCTACGTGTCCTTGATGCCCTTCCGCCTGCTACAGCAGAAGTACGTCAACCTGCTCGAGGTCGGTGCTGATGTGCCGGCGATGGAAAACTTCGTGCGCATGGAGAAGTGGATCTTCGACAGCCCGGATCAGGCCGGGGAGGCCTTCCGGCAGTTCGCGCGCTGGTTCTTTCAGGAGAACCGCCTGATGAAGGGGACGCTTGAGATCGGCGGGCGGCACGTGGATCTGAAGAACATCACGCAGCCGGTGCTGAACATCTACGGCAAGCAGGACCATCTGGTGCCACCGAGTGCCTCGACGCCTCTTGAGCGGCTGATTGGCACGGCCGATTACATGCCGCTGGCCCTGAGCGTCGGCCACATCGGCATGTATGTCAGCAGCAAGGCGCAGCGCGAGCTGCCGCAGGCGATCGCCTACTGGCTCAGGCGCTAGCCGCGCACGTATTGGCCTGGTGCCGGACCGAGCGGCGCGTAGCCCGCCTCGGCGTTGCCGATGCGCGGCAGCGTGTAGCGCTCGGGCTGCGAGTGATTGCGCAGCCACTGCGTCCAGCTCGGCCACCACGAACCCGCATGGCGCTCGGCAGTGTCCAGAAACTGCTCGGCACTCACCTGGGTGCTGGCATCGCTCAGGTGCAGCGTGCGGTGCTGGCGGCGCGGATTTGAGGGGCCAGTGATGATGCCGGCATTGTGCCCGCCGCTGGTGAGCACGAAGGTATAGTCGCTCGAGTGCGTCAGCGCGCGCACCTTGTAGACCGATTTCCACGGCGCCACATGATCGGTCTCGGTACCGACGACGAACATCGGCACCGTCAGATCGCTTAAGGAAAGCGGCTCGCCGGCGACGGTGAAACTACCCTTGGCCAGTTCGTTGTGCAGGTACAGTCGGTCCAGGTACTCGCTGTGCATGCGGCAGGGCATGCGCGTGCCATCGGCGTTCCAGGCCATCAGATCATTGGGGGTGGCGCGCTGGCCGCGCAGATAGGTATCGACTGCCGGCGCCCAGATCAGCTCACTCGAGCGCAGCAGCGCAAAGGCACCCCCCATGCGCTCGCTCTCGAGCACGCCTTGCTGGTGCATGATCGAATCGAGCAGCGAAAGCTGACTTGGCGATATGAACACCGACAGCTCCCCAGGCTCGGAAAAGTCCGTCTGCGCTGCAAACAGCGTGATCGTGCCGATGCGCTTATCCCCCTGACGGGCCAGTGCCGCGGCGCCGATGCTGAGCAGCGTGCCGCCAATGCAGTAGCCCACAGCATGCACGGGACGGTTGGGAATGATGGCGCTCACCGCATCGAGGGCGGCGATCAGGCCCCACTCGACGTAGTCGTCCATCGACAGCTCCCGATCCTCTGCGGTCGGGTTTTTCCAGGAGATCATGAAGACGGTATGGCCCTGCTCGACCAGATAGCGGACCAATGAATTGGCCGGCGAGAGATCGAGAATGTAGTACTTCATGATCCAGGCCGGCGTGATCAGGATCGGCTCGGCGTAGACCGAGTCGCTCTGCGCGCTGTACTGGATCAGCTCCATCAGTTCGTTCTGATACACGACCGTGCCAGGTGTGACCGCGATCGTCTCGCCGACGCGGAAGCGCTCATTGGGTGCCGCCCCGCTCCCCTGGATCACCCGCAGCGCATCCTCGGCCCAGTATTGGGCGCCACGCAGCAGGTTGGCGCCGGCTTCAGCGCGCGTCAGTTCGAGCAGCTCCGGGTTCGTCAGCAGGTAGTGCGCGGGGTTCGCGGCCGCCAGCGCCTGGCGCAGCAGGAACTGCAGGCGCTGCTGGTTTTCCGGGGCGATGCCACTGGCACGCTCCAGCGCCTCGAGCGACCAGTCGGCAATCTGCCCGTAGGCGTGCGCATAGAGATTGAACGGCCACTGCTGCCAGGCCGCACCTGCAAAGCGCTTATCGCTCGGTGCCTCGGCCGCAGGCGCGCCGCTCAGTTGCTGCTGGATGAACTGCCAGCTCTCGGCCGCTTTGGCCATCGCGCTCGTGGCGAGCGCCAGCTGCTGGTCCGGGCGCATCGCCAGTCGCACCCACCAGTCCCACCAGGCGCGCAGGTAATCATCGCTTGCCAGTCCCCCGCTCACTTTGGACAGCTGCGAACGCACCGCGTGCAGCAGTTCACTGCTGGGGCTCAGTGCGCTCGCCTCCGGTGGCGGTGGCGCGGGGGAATGAACGATGGCATCCATGGTGACCTTCCAGTCTAGCCAGAAGTGGGCGGCGGACTGTGCGCCTTTAAACAAAAACCCCGGGGAGAAAGCTCCGCCCCGGGGTTGGACTCGAGAGCAGCCCGCAAGGGCGGTCTCAGGCAGCCTTTTTGCTCAGCTCGGCAATCTTCGTGCTGGCCTCGGTGAACAGCGTGTTCATCGTGGTCTGGGCCTCGCTGGCAATCGTCGAGAGCTCCTGCACGCGGCCGCGCAGCTGATCGCTCAGCTGGGTGCCCAGTTCAGCCTGTTTGGCAACCAGTTCGCTGGGGGTCTTGGCTGACAGGACGGCCTTCGCCTGGGCCAGGGCCCACTCGAGGTAGTCGCCGGCCAGGGCGTACTGGTAGTGGGCATAGCGATCAACGGCCTTGAGGCCTTCCTGCTGCGCCTTGAGCGCCGGGGCAATCGCGTTGCGATAGGTTTCGAGCAGGGCATTGGGATCAAAAGTAGTGTCGACCATGGGAAGCTCCTAAAAATTGGGGGCTGAAGTTCGATACGGTTCGTGTTCGGGGTCCGGGGGCTCGTCTTCATCTCAGGAGCCATGTTAACCAAATCTTGTATGCAGTGCAAGAGGAATTTTTGGACGGCGTTATAGTTTTGTAATAACTTGAATTTAAAGATATTTAATGTGAGTTAGCAATGACGATGCACCAGAAGTTCGCCACTCTTAGCGCATCGCATACAGGGATTGGCGTCCCGCCTGAGCGGGCAGAAAAGCGGCGCTAGAGGCGCAGCCCCCCATCCAGGGCGATTAGCCGACCGGTGAAGAAATCATTTTCGAAGATGAAACGCGCGGTGTGTGCGATCTCCTCGGCGTGCCCGAGCCGTTGCAGCGGCACCGGGGCAATCACACGGGCCAGGATCTCGGGCTTCATGCTCTCGAGGATCGCGGTCTTGGTGAATCCGGGGGCAATGGCCCCGGCGCGTATGCCGTAGCGGGCCAGTTCCTTCGCCCAGACCACCGCCATAGAGGCGACCCCGGCCTTGGCGGCCGAGTAGTTGGACTGGCCGACATTGCCGACGCGCGAGATGCTCGAGATGTTGATGATCACGCCGCCGTTCTTCAGCCGGATCATGTGTTCAGCGGCTTCGCGGCCGCAGAGGAAGACGCCGGTCAGATTTACATCGATCACCGCCTGCCACTGCGCCAGGCTCATCTTGCCGATGACCTCCCCATCCTTGACCTTGACCAGCAGCGCATCGCGCACGATGCCGGCGTTGTTGATCAGGCCATCGAGCCGGCCAAAATCAGCCACGATGCGCTCGAAGGTGGCCACCACATCCGTCTCGGTCGAAACGCTGGCACTGTAGCCGCGGGCACTTACGCCGTGCGCCTGGCAGGCGGCACAGCTCTCGGCCAGTTCCGGCTCGGTCAGATCGATCAGCGCGAGATTGGCGCCCTGGGCTGCAAAATCCTCGGCAATCGCGCGCCCGATGCCACGGGCTGCCCCGGTAATTGCCACGGTCTTACCTTTCAATTGCATGAAACGTGCTTCTCCCTAGGAACTGGATTAGGACTTGGAGGGCGGGGCAGGTGGCTCGTCAGTCGGCGAATCGCTGGCGCCCGGGGCCGGCGGCTCGGTGGGGCGAGTGGGCCGCGGCGGCGCAAAGGCCGAGAGCATCGAGGCCTGCATCCGGGCCCACAGTTCCATGTTCTGGCGTGTCAGCTCGGCCAGCGGAGTCAGCGGGGACTCCAGTGCCTTGGTCATCTCGGTCTGCACGCCCTGCTGCTGGCGCAGCAACGTGCCCAGGCTCTGCTCGAGATAACGCGAGAGCATCTCCTGCACCGGATTGCCGTAGAAGCGGATGATGCCTTCGAGCAATTCGACACTGAGGACCGGGGCGCCGAACTGCTCCTGTTCGGCGATGATCTGCAGCAGCACCTGGCGCGTCAGGTCGGCGCCGGAGCGGTCATCGAGCACCTGCACTCGGTGACCCGAAGCGATCAGCAGGCGGATATCATCCAGCGTAACGTGGCGGCTGTCGGTCGAATCGTAGAGCCGCCGATTGGCGTATTTGCGGATGACGCGTGGGTCTGGCAAGGGAATCCTGATCTTCTCGGCACTGCCGTTAAGGGCGAGGCGCGAGATGCTACTCTGCTTCTATGCGTCGCACAAACCTCTTTAAATGAACGTTGGTTCAAAATATTCCGGCTGACATAAAATGGCACTTCTCACAAATAGTTAGCCGCTCCCGGCCGGGCGTTAAAAATCAAAATAATGTTAAATCCTCGCTTAATGCAATGCACCCTCGGAGAGCTCGCCAGCATGAATCCGGAGCTTGCCTAACCGATGGCTGAGAGCCCCGCAGCGCCCGCCGCCGGCAGGGCCCAGTGCACGGGGGCTGTGCTGATGGTCCGTCCGGCCTGTTTCGGATACAACCCGCAGACCGCGGCCAGTAACGACCTGCAGCAGCAAGCCGCGCTGCCCGCGGCCGTGCTGGTCGCACAAGCCCAGGCCGAGTTCGATGGTTTCGTGAATGCGCTGCGTGCCGAAGGCATCGCGGTACACGTGGCCGAGGACAGCGCCGAGCCGTGCAAACCCGATGCGGTGTTCCCGAACAACTGGGTCAGCCTGCACAGCGACGGTACGGTGGTGCTGTATCCGATGCTGGCAGCCAACCGGCGCCTGGAGCGCCAGCTCTCCTTCATCAAGGCGCTCGAGCCAGCGCTCGGCTTCCGCTGCCAGCGGCTGCTCGACTTCAGCCCTCACGAACAGCAGGGCCGCTACCTCGAGGGCACCGGGAGCCTGGTACTCGATCACGTGCGTCGCATCGCCTACGCCAATCGCTCGGCACGTACCGATGAGGGTCTGGTCAGGGAATGGGCGCAGGCCCTGCACTATCAGCCCGTGATCTTCGATGCGCTCGATGAGCGCGGTGCCCCCTACTACCACACCAACGTGTTGCTGTGGATTGGCACGCGCTGCGCCGTGCTGTGCGCCGAAGCCCTGCCAGCAGCTGATCGCGAGACTGTGCGCGCGAGCCTGCGAGCCAGTGGGCGTGAGCTGATCGAGATCGATCGTGCGGCGGTACGCGCTTTTGCGGGCAACCTGCTGGAGCTGTGCAGCTGGGACGAGGCGCTCGGCGACTGCTCAGTGCTGGTGATGTCGGGGAGCGCGCGGGCCGCCTTCACACCGGTTCAGTATGCGCGGCTCTCGGGCTCGGTCGACAGTGTCATTGTCGCGCCGGTGCCGCTGATCGAGCAGGTGGGCGGTGGCTCGGTGCGCTGCATGCTGGCCGAAGTGCCGCAAGGATTGGCGTGAAGGCGCGCGAGCCGCTGGTGCAGCGGGTGTGCCGGGCGCTCGGCGAGGGCGGCTTTCATTCCGGCCAGGCCCTGGCGGCGCGTTTTGCCGTCAGCCGCAGCGCGGTGTGGAAGGCCGTAGGGACGCTTGAGCAGCTTGGCATGCAGGTGGAGGCGGTCCGGGGGCGCGGCTATGGCCTCGAGCAACCGCTCGAGTTGCTCGAAGCGCGCACGATCAATGCACTGCTGCCCTCATCCGTGCGTCAGCAGCTGCGCACCGGCGCGGTCGCGTGGTCGATTCCCTCCACCAATGCGGCACTGATGGCCGCCACACAGCCTCCGCCAGGCCAGTTCGATTATCTGCTCGCCGAACACCAGAGTGCCGGCCGCGGGCGGCAGGCGCGCCGCTGGTTTGCAGCGCCGGCCGGTGCCATTTGTCTCTCGGTGGGCTACAGCTTCGCAGCGCTGCCGAAGCAGGCCGGCGCACTGAGCCTGGCGATGGGCGTGTGCGCATTGCGCGCGCTCCGGGAATTGGGCCCGCTGCCGCTGGCGTTGAAGTGGCCCAACGATCTGATGGCCAATGAGCGCAAGCTCGGGGGCATCCTGATTGAGCTGCGCGCCGAGGCGGCCGGTCCGGCCTTTGTCGTAATCGGCATTGGCCTCAACTGCGCACTCGGACGCCTAACCACAACGCGGGTGCGCGCCAGTGGTACGGAGGCTTGCGATCTTGCGGGGCTCGGTATCAGTGCGGTGCCACGCAACCGCCTGGCCGCGGCACTGATACGCGAGATCGCGCTCGGTGCCGAGTGCTTTGGCCGCGAGGGCTTCGCGCCCTTCGTCGCCGAATGGCGTGCTGCCGATGCGTTGAGCGGACGAGCGGTTAGCCTACAGGGTGCCGGCGGCGTGTGCGTCGGCCATGCGCGCGGTATCAGTGCCGATGGGGCGCTGTGCGTTCAGACGCGCGATGGTCTGCAGCAGTTTACTTCCGGAGATGTTTCGGTCAGGGCCACGGCATGAAGGCGCTGCTGATAGATGCGGGCAACTCGCGCCTGAAATGGGCGCTGCTGCGTGGCAAGCAGATCGCGCGGGTGCAGGCGCGTGCGTGGCCGGCCGGTGATCCGGCACCGCTCCTGGAGCGTGTACTGCGTGGCGCTGGGGCCATCGACTCGATCTATGTGTGCAATGTCGCAGGCGCTGCGGTAACGCGGGCCCTCAGCGCCGCTGCCCGCACTCGGCACTTGCCGTCACCACGCATCATCCGCAGCGCCCGCCGCCGCGGTCAATTGCGCAATGGCTACGATGAGCCGTGGCGGCTGGGCGCCGATCGCTGGGTGGCGCTGCTGGGCGCCCAGGCGCGCTTTCCGCAGCAGGCGCTGTGTCTGGTCAGCATCGGGACCGCGCTGACGGTCGACTTCCTCGATGCCAGGGGCCGCCACCGTGGCGGCCTGATCATTCCCGGGCCCGAGCTGATGAGTACGAGCCTCGAGGCGCGCACAGCCGGCATCCGGCGCCGGGCGCAGGGCGGTGGGGTCGCGGGCGCCCGCGGTTTATTTACCCGCAATACCCGCCAGGCGCTGAGGCAGGGCGCGCGCCATGCCTGCGCGGCGCTGATCGAGCGCGCCTTCACCGGCATGAGCGCGCAGCTCGGTGGCAAACCCAGGCTGCTGTTGAGCGGGGGTGCGCTGGAGCAGGTGGCACCGCTCCTGAGGCTGAGCTTCCAGCGCTATGCCGAACCGGTTCTGTCGGGTCTGGCGGTGATCGCACGGCAGCCTGGGTTAGAATGAACCACGTGCGTACCGTCATTCTTCTGCTGGTGGTCGCGAACCTGGTGTTCTTTGGCTGGGCGCATTGGATTGATGTGCCTGCACAGGCCAAGGCGCCAAGCCCTGCACCGGTGGCCGTGCTCGCAACAGCAGCAGGTGCTCGCTGCAAGAGCCTCGGACCCTTCGTGACTGCCGATGCCGCAACGCATGCCGCGGCGGCGCTGCTCGCACGGGGTATCGCGACCCAGACCCGTCAGGCGAGCCGCATGGTGCCGGATGGCTACCTGGTGTACGTCGGCGGTTTCGCCACCAGCGCCGAGGAGCAGAAAGCCCTGCAGCGCCTGGGGCGCGCAGGTATCGGCGATGCCATCGGCGTCAGTGAACCGGGCCAGGAGGCACGCATCATTGTCGGCGTGATGGCGAGCGAGGACCAGGCCAATGAGCGCGTGGATCTGGTGCAGAAAAGCGGCTTCAAGGCCCAGATCGAGGCCCGCCAGCGCCAGGAAAGCGACAGCTGGCTTGATGCCAAGCTCGCACCCCAGGTGCCGCTGCCAACGGTGGCGGATCTGATCTCGGGTGCCGATGCGGCCGCGGCTGCGTGGGGCGAGTGCGTGGCGCCTCCGGCGCCGCACGGCTAGAATGCGCGCCCGCGGGCACCTGGGTGGCGGTACTCAGGCCTAAGCAAAGGCAGTGTCAGACACCGAATCCTGCGCCGGGCCCATCAGCACCGGCCGGCCGGCTCGGCGCCTGCGTAGCCTGCACGCCTCACTGGTCGATTTGCCGGCATAGCTCAGTGGTAGAGCAGCGGTTTTGTAAACCGTTGGTCGGGAGTTCAAATCTCTCTGCCGGCACCAATTCCTTCGGGTCTATGAGCCCGAAAGCTCATCGCGGAGCGCCTCGGCGAGGCTGCCGTGGTCGGGGTGTGGAGTGGCTGCCGCTACGGGCTTTGGGCCCGTGCCGGCGCAACGCCCGGCACGCTCATGGGCGAGTCCACGACATCCACCCAGATCGGATCGGCATAGGCTTTGCGGCCGAGAGCATCCTCGACAATGAGCTGATACCAGCTTGGGCCCGCGCCGGTGAGTGCAAATTCCACGTGCTTCGTGTGCGGTGCGCCCGGGAAGGACTGGTTCTGGATGATCTCGCCCTGCCACACCAGATCGGCCTGCTTCAGTCCCGTCACGGATTCCAGATCGAAGCTCAGGGTGAAAGGCTCATCCTGGCGCAGCTTCAGCTGCGAGCCGAACATCACACTTGGATACAGCAGCGGTCCGGCGCTCACATAGGCATGGCCGGCACTGAGCGCATCGGCAAAGGCGCGGGCGCTCACCGGGCCGTCGATATGGGCCAGCGTGCGTACCGATCCCGACTCATTTCGCCACACATCGTGCGTATCGGTGCCAGCGCTCAGGTAGTAGCGATGACCGGCATTCCACAGCGCCCACAGCGCCTTGAGGACCTTCTCATCATCCCCGGGCTCGGCAGCATTGATCTCCAGCAGCTCGAAGGCCGGATTGAATCCGCCGGGAACCTCGTTGCGCGCCAGGCTTGAGAAGTAGCCATAGGCATTGAAGGGATGATTGGCCTGGATGACCGTGGCGCCCAGGCGGTGTGCCTCGGCAAACACCTGATCAATCGTTGCAGTGCTGGTATCGATCTTGAGCGGTTGGCCTGGCGTGAGTGGATAGGCATTGAAATGTCCCCACGAGGGCGAGAACTCTACCGATGGAATGAAGACCATATGCCGTTGATCGGCAATCTGCTGTAGCACATGGTGATTGACGGTCGAGTCGTGGTCGCTGACGAACAGCAGATCGAGTCCCGCGGCCAGCTGCGAGCGGGCCAGATCCGCGGGCGGCGTCACGGCCTCGGCCTGGTCGGCATGATGGTGCAGATCGGCGGCATACCAGCCGCGCGCCGGCGGATCAAACAGCGGGGCAAATGTGACCGATAGCGACTGCGTGCGCCCGGAGAGGACCTCGAGCGGGACGGTGCGATCCGCGGCCAGGAAGCCACCGCCTGAGGATACTTTGAGGCGGTAGTGGCCCGGTGGCATCTCGCTCTCAAGCTCACCCTTGTGATCCAGTTCGGTGAACAGCGTCCTGCGACCCAGGAACTCGACCAGGGGCTGCTGACCTTCAAGGATGCTCAGACGTGCATCGAGCGGCTTGCCGGTGCGTGTATCACGAATCGCAACTCGCACGCGCCCTGGCGGTGCGAGGTCCAGGAAATTGCGCTGCTGCGCCGCGCCCGCAACGACTTTCACAGGCACGCGCTGGCTCTGCGAATAATTCCGCGCCGTGGCATAGAGGGCATAGTCGCCCGCAGGCAGCGTCATCTGGAAGTGGCCATGGTGTCCCGTGACCCAGGCATAGGCCTTGCCCTGCTGTTCGATCACGATCACGGGTGCTTCGATGAGCTTTCCGGCCCGCGTCTTGACCAGGCCCTGCACGGTGCCCGAAGGCAGATGTTTGCGTCCGATCTCGGCTTGTAGAACGGCGCCCAGATCGCCGCTCGCACCGATCTGCAGCCATGCCTCGAAGCTATGACTCTCACCGGGCGCCAGCGTGTGCAGGCGATACAGATCCTTGGAATCAAAATCCACGTGATCAAAGTACGGGGCGTGCAGCGCAATGCTCCAGTCTTCATCGTAAGCCACGACGCGATCACTCAGGGCGCCCTCGGCGCGGCCCTTCTTCAGATCGGCAACGCCCGGCACGCTGAAGAGATAGCCGCCCTTGGGCCACAGCGTCAGGCCCGAGAGCAGGTTGGTGAGCGCCGTACTGCCTTCGTTATGCATTGTGGTGCGGATCTCCACCGCATCGGCATCTGCTGTCAGCGTATAGAGCGTCGTGATCGTCGCCTGGCCCCAGTCACGCGTAATGCGAATCACGGCCCGTGCCGGGCCGCGCTCGAGGATGTCGACGTGATGGTAGGTGTTGGGCCACGCTGACCAGTCGTTCGGAATGAAGTCGGCGAACACGAGGTGATCACGGCCGATCTTGCCGTTCACTACAGGCGCGGCATCAATCAACGCGCCGCGCGGAATGCCGTAGGGGACCGCCGTTTCCACCGCGAGCGCAAAGGCCAGGTGCGCATTCATCACCGTGATGTCAGCTGCTGCCCGTGCCTCGCCATCCGGGATCGGCGTGGGTCCAACGATGACCTGCACCGCGGCGCCCGCCAAACCCGGCAACTGCAGGAGCAGCAGCCCTAGCCGCAGGCGAGCGATGACATTGCTCGGAGTCATGGTTCCTTAGCGGCGGAGTCGCCAGCGCACCGGCCTACGCCAGTGCGTCGGATCGCCAGTCATTCACACCAGGATGCGATTAACCCTGCAAGGCCTGCTGGATGCGCTCCCGCATCTGGCGCACATCATGCTGGCCGCGCGTTTCTGGCGCCACCGAGTCGATCAGCTGCGTCGCTTCCTGCAGCAGCGCCGTGCGGTGCACCTTGTCGGTCAGTGCCTGAGCGTACAGGGCTGAAGCGAGTTCGGTGGGTTCAAACTGATCACCGTGGTTGCGGGCCACCAGTTCGCGATGAAACTTCACCACCGGATTGATGACTTCGGCGGCCTCGGCGATCTTGTCCTGCTTGATCAGCGCCAGCGCGAGCCACGTGGATTTTTCGGCGATATCGCGCCGATCGGACACCGCCTGATCCTGGTAGTTGTGGCGCGCCTCGATGGCAATGCGTTCGGCCGCTTCGGCAGCCGCGTAGTGGCCCAGGCGGTACTCGGCATGGCCGAGGATGTTGGCAACGGAATATAACGTCACGTTTTTCTGCAGCTGCTCAAATCCCGGTGACGCTTTGGTGGCCTGGACTTCTCGCACCCCTTCAGCGGCGACGCGCTGCGCCTTCTCCAGATCATCGCGACGCAGGGCCAGTGCGCTCTCGCCGTACTTGGCCAAGCCATCGACCATCGTCGGCACGACGCTGGCCTGCGATTCGTTCTTGATGGCGGCGCGAGTCGCCTCGAATCGGGCGAGCGTGGCGCTGGCCGCCTCGAACTCGCCGAATTGCGACTCGTTATCCGTGTACGCCCCAAGGAAATAGGCATAGAGCAACGCCGGCCCGCCGCCGTTGACTGCCGTCTTGGCCAGCAGGTCAAATGCCTGACTGTAGTAGGGGACTGCGGCATGCAGCTGGCCGAGCGTCGCATGGGCATCCCCGGTCGCGAGCAGTTGTTCCCCGAGATTGGTCAGACTCGCGATGCTCTTGGGATCCAGATTCAGCAGTGTCGTGGAAACCTGATCGCCGCGGTTGGCCACGCGCAGCGCCTCAGCGGCGTTCAAGTCGTTGCCCGCCACCCCGGCCAGCACGCTGATCAGCACCTGTTCGGCGTGCATCGCAACGCGATTGCCCGGCCGCAGTTCGAGCACCTTGTCCGCCAGCGTGACCGCGTAATTTCCGATCCGCTGCGCTTCCTCGTTGCGCCCCAGGTTGGACAGCGCGGTGATTTCCCAGGCGCTCAGTTCGCTGTATTCGGCCGCCAGATCCACATTGGCCGGATCCTTACCGCCGAGTCGCTCATCGATCTTCATCGCATTCTCTGCCAGGCGCTGTGCCTCGGCATTGTTGCTGGCGCCGATCGCCTGATAGCCGCTGCGTTCCAATAGGAGGATATGGGCGTTTTCTACCGCCAGTGAGGGGTTGGGCGCATCGGCCAGGGGCGCGAGCGTTTCCATCGCGTGCTTGAGTGAAGCGGAGCCGGCAGGATCATTGAGTTCATCCTGGACTAGGCTCTTGATGCCATAACCCATGGCCAGCGCAACGGTGGTCGCTTCGGAGTGATCGCCCTGCTGCTGCAGCCGATCGAGCAGTTCCGTGGCCTCCGTGGCGCTCGTGAGGGCGGTCTTCGAGTCGCCCAGATTCCTCTCGGCGCGGGCGTAATGCTCCATGGCCAGCGCGCCATTGCGGGTAGTCTCAGCATCCCGCAGCGCTGGCGGCAGCGCATGGAAGTAGTCGATCTGTCGCTTGGAGAATTCCGCCACGACTTTCAGCTGCCCGAAGCTTGAGAGCTCCTTGGCCAGATCATCGCTTAAGTACCCCAGCAGCTGCTCAGCGCCGCCGCGGGCCTGCTCGGATTCGGCCCGGGTCTGTTCGGCCAATTGTTCGGCGCGGCGGGCGCGCTGTGAGTTGTAGTAAGCAAAAATCGCGGCCAGGACCGCGCCGATCGCCAGCACGATGCAAACCGAGGCAACCTGCCGCGCACGCACCAGCGCACGGCGCGCCGCAAGTTCCCGCTCGCGCTGCTCAGCCAGTTTGCGCTCGCTGGCCTGTTCGGCCTCCCGCTCGTGGCGCAGGTCACGGCTCGCCTTGACGACACCGCACAGCACATCGTGGGTCAGTTCGACGCGCCGGACATCGAGCCGCTCCTCGATGCGCAGCAGCCGGCGGTTGACCAGCGTGGCCAGCGTCTCCGGTGCCGCGCCCACGGCGTTGAACTGGCTCACCAGTCGCTCTTCGGCGATGTTCTCGCGGTAGCCGGAACTGGTCAGTAGATCATCCTCGATGATCTGCCGTACCGCGGCGGGCTGATCGGCCAGCGCGCGCTCGTAGAAATTGCTCAGGATCGTCGCATGCGAGCCGGCCAGCAGGTCGAGCGAGATCTCACTGCGCCCCTGGGCAAGCCGCGCATCATTCAGTTCGCGGCAGATCAGGCTCAGCAGCGAGGGCTCCACCTCGGCATTGGCGAGCTCCGCGCCACCGGCAACGAAGCGCACGATCGCTGCCGCCACTTCCTCGGTGACCAGTTTCTTGCCTGGCTGCAGCACCGCTGCCAAGGCCTGGGTGCCGGTCATCGGCGCCAGCCGCAGGCGGTTCTGAGAAATGCTTGGCATTGCCTTCTTCAGGCTCTCGAGCGGCGCCAGATAATCCTCGCGCAGCGAGATCAGCACGCGGTAGTCACTGCGCGTGAAATCAAAGCGCTCGGCCGCCGTGTCATCGACCTCGAGCTTGGCCTCGAGCGCCTTGGGCGGGCGGTTCTCGACCAGGTCGGCCAGCTCCTCGATAAAGCGCGCGGCGCGCGCCCGGCCAAAGTCATCGCTCTGCGCGAGCGTGAAGATCTCCTCGAACTGATCGAAGATCAGCAGCGGGATCAGGGTGTTGCCGGCCTCATCGCGCAGCACATCGTCGCGGTGATGCAGGAATTCCCACAGTGATTCGCCCTCGATGGCGACGCCGGCCTGGGTCCACTGACCCGAGTGTCGCGCCGTGCGGCTGATCGCCTGCTTGATCTGATCCGCAGGCTCCGGGGCATCGTGCCCGTAGTCGATGCGCACGTAGATGGGGCAGTACCCCTGGGCGCGCAGGCGCGGCACGAGGCCGGCGCGCAGGATCGAGGTCTTGCCCAGGCCCGACTGGCCGAACAGCACGGTCAGAAGCTTGCGCTGGACGCGACGCGCGAGCTCGGCGACCTCTTCCTCGCGACCGTAGAAGTAGGCGCGCGTTTCCTCGGTGAAGGAGGCAAGACCCAGCCACGGGTTGCGCTCATCGACGTTGGCGCTCGAGGGGTCGGCGGCCGGAATCATCGGTGTGGCAGCATTCATCAGCTTCGCGCCTTCATGAAGTCATTGAGCCGCTGCGCGAACTCGCCCGGGACCTGGCCGCCAGGCAATTGCGTGAAGTGCAGGGCCTTGAATTTGTCGGGTACCAGCGCCTCGGCTGCCGTGGTGGCGTCGATCGTCACGGGCAGAATAAAAAGCGCGCCGTCAGCCATGTTGCGCACGCGATCGAGCGCGTAGCTCCATTCGCGCCGGAAGTAGCCCTCAAGCCGCCGTTGGGTGGTGGCCGAGACCACCGGAATGAAATAGGAGCAGCGCGCGATGTTGCGCTGGATCTTGCGATCGTAGTCATCGCCCACTTCCAGCCGGTCCATGTCAAACCAGGTGGTGATGCCGGCGGCCTCAAGGCCGGCCTTGATCTGCTGTACGGCCGGCAGGTCATCACGCGCATAGCTGATGAAGACCGCATTGTCCGGCATCTCGCGGGCCGGTGGCAGGAAGCGCGCCGGCGCCGCACTCGCTGGCACAGCAGGCTTGCGCCGGGCCTGCCAGCGGCTGTGCAGCTCCTCCACGAAACGCTCGGCGCCCACGTAAATGCGGGTGCGCACGCTCACCTGCTGCAGGAAAGCCATCAGCCGGTCATCCTGGCTGGTGTGATCATCGGCCAGAATCTCGCCGACATCGCGCGGATCCGAGAGGCGCTGGCGCTTGGCCATGCGCAGGAACAGGCGTGCCAGCCAGTTGGTGAAGTTGCTGCCGATGAAGAGCAGATGGCTGTGCTCGAGTTCATGGAACAGCTTCTCGGGGGCCAGATGCTCACTCTGCAGCGCGCAGATGAACTCGAGCAGGTCCTCATCCGAAATCACATAGGTGGGGGAAGCCGAGACCTTGCCGAAGAGGTGATAGACCACCGGCCGCTGCAGCTGATCGCGCTCGGCCGGCAGGTCGGCGACGCGGTTGGGCGAATAGGAGACCACCTCGGTACCCGGGGCGCCGCCGAAGCGTTCCAGGTTAATCGCACTCTCGAGCAGCGGATCAAAGGTGGTTGAGACGAACAGGTCAAAATCGGTGATCGCGGCCAGGCGGCGCAAGGTCGGCGGCGGCTCGAAGTTGGCGTCCTTGATGATGCTGCGCAGGCGGACGTAGGCCTCTTCGCGCCGGCCGCGGGCCGCCAGAAACCAGCACACCACATCATTGAGCGTGTAGGGCTGGGGCAGCTCGGCGATGTTGACGTTCAGGCGTCCGGCCAGCTTCTCGGCCACCCAGTCGAGCAACAGCCGCGGGCCTTTGTCGGTCGTGACCTGCAGCAGTTCGGGGCCGACGATCGGAATGACCCGACGTTCTTCGATGAAACTGAGCAGATCTTCCCAAGCGTCCTCATCCAGCGTGGAATGGAGGCGCATCGCGAGGCTGGTATTCATCGTCTTGTTGCTCTCAAGTCCGATCTTGGGGCTGCCGCATACCGATGAGGCGATCAGGTCGCCTTTCTAGCGCATGGAAATGCTGGCAAATCTGTACTCAAGCCTAGCATGGGTTGGTGCAATGCGGACGCGCAACGCCGCTGCCGTGGCGGCAGCGGGCCGCTGGCGAGGGCAAATCAGCGTGTGTTGAGCCCAAAAAGACCCGGTGCGACGCCTCAATGTGCGGCGTAGGCGTCCATCATCAATCCGGTGCCGCCGCCCGAAACATGTGCGACCACGGCAGTGCGTCGATGAATCTTGGTGATGGCGCCCAGATCGATGGCAAAGGCCAGTTGCACGTGCTGGCCCTTGCGCAGCCCGAGTGCGGTGGTCCGCACGAAGACGCCGTTGGCGCTTAAATTCACCGCTCTGCACAGACGTCGGCCGCCGCCCGGCATGATCACGTACACCGTTGTCCGGGCACGGTGCCGGGTATGCAAGCGTCGCTCCATCTTGTCCGCCTCTGCCAAGCGTGAACCCCTGTTGTGATTGGACTAAAGGCTTCGATCGGAGCCCCGTTCGCTCAAGCACGGATTATTGCGAACTCCGTCACATTTTCCAATCAGGAGTGAACTTAATGCTCACGATGCCGACGCAAATATCCAGCAATAAGTGCGCCACCCTTGAGCCTCGGAGGAGCGTTCGCGCGCGGCAGGCACGCGCACGGCCTCGACTCCACTACTCAGGGAGCGCAGCGTACTACGGATGTCCGCGGGAATCGCGACCACGCACAGCGCCCAAGGGCGTGCATTGCACGCCCTTGGGCTCTTGATAGCAGCGATGAGTCATGCCTCGGCAGAAGCCTACGCGCCTCAGTACACGCGAAACTGACGGAAACCGCCGTCGCTGAGACGGATCGGGTTTGCGTTGAATCGTCGCCGCGTCGCTGCGGCGCTGCTGCTGCGGCGCGGGCCTTGGCTGAGCGCTTCAGCGCCCGACAGCGCCGGGAAGCTGGCGGTCTGGTCGCCAGTCTGTGTTGAGCCGGTATCCGGCCGCAATTTAAGTTCGCTCACGATAGTCTCCTTCTTCAATCAAATCTGCTTGCCGCGAACACCGCGGGACCCGCAATTAGTTCGTATTGCGTACAATATGGTACACGGAATTGTATGCAGTGCAAGCGAGATATTTATCCAGAAGAAACAATAGCTTGGAACTGTGATGACGATCACAGACCGTCTGGAAGTGGCTCAAATACGAGCCGAGTTTTGGGGCGGATTCCCGATATGGCGCCGCCGCAGCGCACTTCAAGGGGCGGGATTAACCGGGCCGCTGGAATCGCCCAAGGAGCAAGCGGTGCGTGGCAGCCGTAGAGGCTCGGCAGCAGGTGTTCTTGGGGAAGCGCGCGCTATTCGGCGAGGAAGGCGCGGATCTCGGTATCAAAACGCGGCAGATCCACTAGGAAGGCATCGTGGCCTTCGAGCGAAGGCATGCGCACGAAGCGCGTGCTCACGCCCGATCGTTCGAAGGCTTCAGCGATTGCGGCCTGCTCATGGATGGGGAACAGCGCGTCGCTCTCGACCCCCAAGACCAGCACCTGCTCGGCCGTTGAAGCGGCCAGCGCGGCTGCGAAGGAGCCGCCATGATCGGCGAGGTTGAAACAGTCCATGGCACGCGAGAGATACAGATAGCAGTTCGGATCGAAGACCCGCACGAATTTTTCGGCCTGCGCTTCGAGGTAACCCTCCACCGCAAAGCGCGGCGCGAACGGGCTCGCGCGCAGCGCATTGCTGGCGATGGGCTGGCGCCCGAAACGCTGGCGCCACTCGGCGGCCGAGCGGTAGGTGATGGTGCCGAGCTTGCGGGCCAGGCGCATGCCGTTACGCGGCGGCTGTTCAGGCGCGTAGTTGCCGCCCTGCCAGTCCGGATCCCGCAGCACCGCTTCGCGCTGCACCGAGCGCAAGGCGATCGCGTAGGGAGAAGCGGCCGCCGAGCCTGAAATACTGATCAGGCGCCGAGCAGCCTGCGGAAACAGGGCCGCAAAGGCGGTCACGACCATGCCGCCCAGCGAGGCGCCAGCGACGACCGCGGCCTGCTCGATGCCCAGCGCTCGCAAGGTCTCGTAGCCGCCGCGCGCAATATCCTCGACCGCGATCTCGGGGAAACTGAGGCGATAGCGCTGGCCCGTGTGCGTATCGATCGAGGCCGGCCCGGTCGAGCCAAAGCAGCTGCCGAGCGAATTGACGCATACGACGAAGTAGCGCGTGGTGTCGATCGCCAGCGCCGGGCCAATCATCTTCTGCCACCAGCCGGGGCTCGGATCGTATTCGTTCGAGGCTGCGTGCGCGGAGGGGGACAGACCGGTAAACAGCAGCAGCGCATTGCTGCGCGCGCTGTTCAGCTGCCCCCAGGATTCATAGGCAATGCGCGCGCCATGCAGGGTCCCGCCGTTGTGCAGCAGGTACGGGTCAGGCAGCGCGATGCTCGGTATGCGTGCCGGTTGCACACCGGCGGCATCCCGCGGCTGCACATTAAACTTCCGGGTCTGAGCCATCCGGAATGCCTTCAAACAATGCAGTGGACAGGTAACGTTCCCCGGTATCGGGCAGCATCGCGAGGATGGCCGCGCCCTTGGGCAATTCCTTGGCAACCTGCAGCGCGGCCGCGACGGTGGCGCCGCTTGAAATGCCGACGAAGATGCCTTCCTTCCTGGCCAGCTGCCGGGCGGTGTCGATTGCCGCAGCGTCACTGACCAGAACAATGCGATCAGCGACGTCACGGTTGAGCACCGCGGGGACGAAATCCGGTGTCCAGCCCTGAATCTTGTGCGGGGCGAACGGCTTGCCCGACAGGAGCGCTGCATTTTCCGGTTCCGCGGCGATGATGCGCACTTCAGGCCGCGCCAGGCGGATGACTTCGCCCGCGCCGGTCAGCGTGCCGCCAGTGCCCCAGCCCGTGACAAAGGCATCGAGCCTGCGACCAACGAAATCCTGCACGATCTCGGGACCGGTGGTGCTGCGGTGATAGGCCGGGTTAGCGGCATTCTCGAACTGGCGGGCGAGGAACCAGCCATTTTTCTTAGCAAGCTCCTCGGCTTTTCGCACCATGCCAGTACCGCGCTCGGCAGCGGGCGTCAGGATCACGCGCGCGCCGAACATGCGCATGATCTTGCGACGCTCGATCGAAAAGGTCTCGACCATCACGGCAACGAACGGATAACCCTTGGCGGCGCACACCATCGCGAGCGCTATGCCGGTGTTACCGGAGGTGGCCTCGACGACGGTCTGCCCAGGTTTGAGTTCCCCGCGTCGCTCGGCATCCTCGATGATGCCGATGGCCAGGCGGTCCTTGACGGAGGCGGCTGGATTGAAGAACTCGCACTTGACGTACATCGTGACGCCTTCGGGCGCCAGACGGTTGAGGCGGACGATCGGCGTGCGGCCAATAGTCCCCAATATGCTGTCGTGAATCATGGGTCGACTGTAATCCGGCAGCTGTCGGGCAAGCGATAAAGAAAAAGCCATCCGCTGATAACGCATTGTTATGATAAAAGGCCCGGATGACCGCGCGATGTCAGCGCCCGTCGGATACACCTGCCAGAGGCTTTCCGCTATGAATTTCCACCAGCTGCAGTATGCCGTGGCGATTGCCCGCAATGGGTTGTCGGTCACGCAGGCCGCCTCCGCCCTTGGCACCTCGCAACCGGCCATCAGCCGCGCGTTGAAATCGCTCGAGCGGGAGTTGGGCTTTGACCTGTTCGTGCGCGAAGGACGGGCTTTTTCGCGCATTACGCCGCAGGGCGCCAAAGTGCTCGAATACGCGGGGCGTGCACTGGCTGAGATCGAGAGCCTGCGGGCCGTAGCTGCCGATCTGAATCAGGACAATCGCGGCACACTCTCGATCGCGACCACCCATACACAGGCCCGCTACGTGCTGCCCAATGTCGTGCGGACCTTTCGCGAGCGCTATCCGGATGTCGAGCTGCACTTGCATCAGGGTACTTCCGAGCAGATCGCCGAGATGGTGGCCAGCGATCGGGTGCACCTGGCGATTGCCACAGGCTCGGATGGCCTGTTCCCAGGCCTCGTTCTGCTGCCGGTGTATCGCTGGCACCGACAGATCATTGTGCCCAAGCGCCATCCGCTGACCGCACTGGCTCAGGTCACGCTGAAAGATCTGGCCGAATATCCGCTGGTCACCTATGTCTTCAGCTTCACCGGATCCTCCTCGCTGATGACCGTGTTCTCGCGCCAGAACCTGACGCCCAAAGTGGCACTGACGGCGCGCGATTCGGATGTCATCAAGACTTACGTGCGCCTCGGCCTCGGCGTCGGCATCGTCGCCAGCGTGGCGATGGAGGCGGGGGCCGACACAGATCTGACGGTGATCGATGCGACCCATCTTTTTCCGATCCACACCACCTGGATCGGATTTCGTCGCGGCACGCTACTTCGCAACTATGCCTATGACTTTATTCAGCTTTTCGGCCCACATCTGACACGTCGCCTGGTCGATCGGGCGATCGAAGCAACCGATGCGGAAGCGCACGGCGAGCTGTTCCGACGCATCTCGCTGCCCGTGCGCTGAGCCGGACGCTGATCGTGGCGGAGCGTTTGCAAAAACTCCTGGCCAGTGGTGGCTACGGCTCGCGCCGCCAGATTGAAGAATGGATCCGGGCCGGTCGGGTGACGGTCGACGGGCATGTCGCCGTGCTCGGCGAGCGCGCCGAGGCCTCAGCCGATATACGCGTGGATGGCACCCGCATGGCCCTCGGTAATGCCGTGGAGCGCGAGGTCCTCATCTACCATAAACCGGCCGGAGAAGTGACGACTCGCCATGATCCGGAGAATCGCCCGACAGTCTTTGAGCGCCTGCCGATGCCGGCCACGGGCCGCTGGATCGTGATCGGGCGGCTCGATGTGAATACCACGGGATTACTGCTGTTTACGACCGATGGCGCGCTGGCTCACCGCCTGATGCACCCGTCCTCCGAGATCGAGCGCGAGTATCTGGTGCGGGTGCAGGGCCTGCCGGAGGCGCGCATCATCCAGCAACTGCTGGACGGGGTTGTGCTCGAGGACGGCCTCGGCCACTTTGAGCGTATCGAGCCCACCGGGGCCAGCGAGGGGCACGCCTGGTACCGCGTGATATTGCGCGAAGGGCGCAACCGCGAGGTGCGGCGCATGTGGTCTGCAGTCGGTTTCGAGGTCAGCCGACTGAAGAGGCTGCGATTCGGGGCCGTCAGACTACCTGAGAGCCTGGGACCCGGTCGGTGGTGCCTGGTGCCGCCCCAGGAGGCGGCGATGCTATAATTAAGAAGTGGACACGGTAAATTCGGTGATATCTGGACTAAAAGTGCGCAACTTGTTGCGATCTGTGTCAATCATGCTCCTATTTTCGCTCTCTGCGGCAGCCACTGCGCCAGCCGATGAGCTGACTCGGGTGACCAGCAGTTTCGAATACAAGTACGCCAGCCCGGTGCTGACCCGGGTGTCGCGGCAGTTCTCGGGCGGTTTCGGGCGCGCCGATGTCGAGCGGCTGGTAAAGGAGCTGCAAACCCTGCCCGCGGATCAGCCCCGGACCTGGGAATTCCAGGTGCGCTACAAAGGCCAGACCTATCCGCTGCAGATCCACGTACTGCTCGATGATCTGGGGACCCTGGACATGGATTTCTCCACCAGTGCCGAACTCGCCCGCCGAGTCCGCAACGCGGTCGACTCTTATATTAATGGGCGCTAGCTAGCGACCGCGCCCCGGGGCCTTAGGGGAGGCTGGCCCCTCCGATGGGGTCAAAATGGCCCAAATCCTGCATTGACACCCCGCCTCCGCGAAATCAGAATACGCGGCTCGTTTTTCGCGGAGGGGTACCCAAGCGGCCAACGGGAGCAGACTGTAAATCTGCCGGCTTACGCC
>Ga0182030_10004478_pt1 | contig 29774 bp, 16 predicted proteins | sample 812S3MmetaG_FD_121299 | JGI IMG/M metagenome (GOLD analysis project Ga0182030, IMG submission 121299) | Permafrost microbial communities from Stordalen Mire, Sweden - 812S3M metaG (Illumina Assembly) | ecosystem: Environmental > Terrestrial > Soil > Wetlands > Permafrost | place: Sweden...
ACGAGAAGACCCGACGTCGGCTCCAACGCCTCGACCGTCGCCTCCTGAATATCGCCAAACAACTCGATCACATCACCATAGCCGAAAAATGAGGAAAGATTGGCCGGTCAAGTCGCGCACCCCCAGGACTCGACAACCCGCTCAAGAACAATTGCTCTTGCCATGATATGCTCGTGCGAATATGAAACCGACCGCAGCTCTCCTCCTTTTGGCTTTCGCCGCGCCTGCTCAGGACGTCTACGATGTCATTCTCTCCGGCGGCAGAATCGTCGATGGAACGGGCAACGCGTGGTTTCTGGGCGACCTCGCCATCACCGGCAATCGCATTGCCAAGATCACGGGCGCGGGGCTTCTCAACGGCGCGAAAGCCAAGGAGCGAATCGATGCGCGAGGTTTGGTAGTAGCACCGGGGTTCGTCGATATTCAAGGCGCGCTCGGCGGCCCGTCGATCAGCAAGATCACGCAAGGTGTTACTACCGAGATCGCGGGAGAAGGTTGGACCCCGGCGCCCTCCAACGACCTCACCCGCGCGGGAACCGTCAGCACCGGGCGGCGCGAAGCAGAGGAGAAATTCGACGGACCGCACGGGTTCGACCAAATGCTGCAAGCGGCGGAGAAGCGCGGATCGGCCGTGAATTTCGGTTCCTATGTGGGCGCCACGACCGTCCGCCAATATGTGAAGGGTATGGCTGCGGGCAAAGCGACTCCCGATGAGATCCGCAAAATGCAGGAGCTGGTGTCCCTGGCGATGGAGGATGGCGCGTTCGGCATCGGATCCGCCTTGATCTACCCGCCGGCGCATAGGAATGCGAGTGGGCCGGGCGCGGAGTCCCAAACTTTCGACTTCAAGCCGGTTGCCCCATCGACGGGCGCGATGGAGTACCGCGATCCCGAGTTCGCCGTCTCCGTGAAAGTTCCGCAGGGCTGGAAAGTCGGACAGGCGTTCCGTTGGGGCGACCACGAAACTACGGCGCGGCTGATCGGCCCGGAGAACGCCGACGGTGGGGCGCTCTATTTCAAGATGAGTTCCAGTGGCGCGCGCAGCGAGGAAGAAGAGTACGCCATGCTATCGCGCAATCCGGAGTTGAAGGCGGCGCAGCGCGTGGCAGTTGGAATGGAGGACTACCGAATCCGGCTGGGCAGCGTGGAGCGTCGCACCGTTGGTGGGCGGCCCGCGTTGAGCTGTGTAGCGGACTTCACGCGAAACGGCGTAACGATGGCGGAGTACCTGACGTGGGTAAGTGGAGAGCATGCCTCCGCACAATTCTTCGCGCAGGTCGCCGCGAGCGAGCTCGATGGTTTGCGGCATCGTCTGGATTCGATCATTGAGACGTTGAATCTCCCCTGAATCTAAGTAAGGGCTCCCGTCCCCAGACTTATCGTGATGCTTGTGACAACGTTGGCGGTCCATCGTCGGGTTGAACTATTCAGCGTCGCGGGAGCTTAGCTCGCTTGTCGTTGCGGGCCGACTTGCTCGCGGCGTCGGATCAAAATGATCCGACGCTTTCCATAACTCCTTTTCCTTCAATAACGGCCATAACGCCTTGGATCATTTTGATCCGAGGAGCGCTGAGATCGTGCACGATCCCCGCCTGCCGAATCGCCTCTTGCCACCTCCGATTGCTGTGACCCCAGGTGGGAATCATCGTCTGCCACACGAAGCAACGGGCGTTTTGGGTCGACTTGACCGCCGCCCAAGCTTCGCTTGGCGCATGATAAGGGCGGAGCTTCCCAGATCGGGGCTGCCTACCCGCGTGCGCGGTACTATCACAAGTCTCGGGGTTGAAGCCCGGTCATTTTCGAGATTCTCGCAAGAATGGCTGGGCCAAGCTCCTCCGAATCATGGAACGAGAACGGGTAGTCTGCCCACCCATCCTTCTTCATGATCTTGTGAGAGCACACGGTGCGGTCATGATGCCACCCGATCCGCTTCAGAGCGGCGAACACACGCCGCGCCTTCGCGGACGGCCAGGAGCTCACGCGGCGACGTCGAAGATGGCATTCGCCGAATCGGGAGGTAACTCCCCATGGGTGATCCGATCGAGAACAATCTCCTGTGCCGCCGACTAAGCTCGTTGAATCGCATCCTGCCGCGAGTCCCCATACAAGAGGACGTTCAATTCCGGCACTTCGGCAATCCAACGACCATCGACTTCACGTTCGAGCTCGATCGTGAGCTTCATAGCCAGAGCTTACCACTGGTGGCCATTGACAGGGCGCGTAATTGCCAGCAGCTTCGCCGGCGACGAGTCTAGCAGGCCTGCGGTCGTCATTAACTAAAACGCGACCTGGGCGTTTGGGTCACAGATCAGCGGATCGGGCGTTTTCCTCAACTTGACGCCGAGCAGGACGCTCCCTCGAACGCCGTGTCTTAGGTGCAGTCCGGCGACTGTTGTAGATAACCGGAGGATGACAGTTCTTTGTTGATTGATATGCCGACCACCGCATGCTAGAAAAGTAGAGGCTACGGCGCGGAGGCGAAAATGAGGATTGGCCACTGCCTTTTATTGCCATTCACATTGCTGATCGAAAACGGTCCCGTTGAAGCCGATACAGTCGCCAGGCCTTTCTCATTTTCCGCTGTTTCGGCGCAGAAGAATTATGTTTTCGTGATGATTGCGCCGGTGGTCGAGGAGTCGGACGGAAGCGGTCTGAGAGACGAAGACCGGAGCAAGGGCCAACGGCTACGAGTAGGACATTGGACCAGCGGCTTATATGCGAACGATGGCGCCACGACTCCGTTGTGGGTAGTAGATTGGTATGCGTATTCGGTGTTAGTGCCTTCAGATGGCATCCACTTGATCAGACGAGGGCCATGGGCAGAAAACGGCTCGACTGAAGCGGTCACCTTCTTCGCAAAACGCAAGCAGATTCGTTCCTACAAGGTGGGCGACCTTGTGGATACAACCTTTACGCTGCCCCACACCGTGTCCCACTTCTCTTGGGAGAAATGCACCACGATTGACGACACGAGCCGGACGGCGACGGTTACGACATTCAACGGAGACCGCTACGTCTTTGATTTCACCAGTGGAAGCATCATCTCGGCACGTCGCCCTATGAGAATAGCCGCCATCACCATTGCCGGATTTCTGCTGTTCGTGGCCGCCTTCTTCATTACTCGAAGGGGCAGGCAAAGTGTGCCGGACCTGCAGCCGCGTAGCTAACATCCCCCGAACTCTGCCTGGCTTGCGTCCGCTGGAGTGGGGGAAGGCCGCGTGCTCCGGTGCGTCTGCCGGGCCGGTAAGACTTGGGGAAACGGTGTGACCGAGAGAGTGTCCTGCGATAGCCATGCTGGGGAGATGCAAACTTTCATTGACCCCGGCCTTCTCGACAGGCTCCGAGTGGGACCGCTGGCCTCTCATTTCGACGCCTACCTAAAGCATATTGAGCACGAGGGGTCGAGGTCAGGCAGATTCAAGCTCTGCTTCGGGGAAGACTTCTTGCGTTGGCCACGTTTGCCGCGTTTCATAAGCGGGGCCTCCATGCCCCAGCAAATGAACACGCGGCGAGGTTGCATCGAAAATCGTCGGTGCCGGCGGGGTCATTACACGGCAAAGGCCGCGCGGACGCACGCTCTCACCGCATCCCAATCGTGCGCACTGAGATGGCCGATTACGCTCAACTCCGAACGGTGAGCAGTCAACACGTAGGCGCGGAAGCAAGACTCCGCGCGGAGTCCAGCAGATCGCCAGTCCTGGAGAACGTAATCAGTCGTGCCTGGCGTTCTCGGCAGCTTCGTCGTGAGAATCCCTACTACTGCATCCGGACGCTCGGCGAGATACGTGGGGCTCGCGATAACCACGGCCGGACGGACCTTGGTTTCCTGGGCGCCGACCAGAACGCCGACCACCACATCGCCAGACCTCAATCGCGATCCTCTGATTCCTCAGCGTCGAGGCGTCCGAGCGACGCGGCTCGGAACTCGTTCAGGTCTTCATCGGACCAGGAATCCGACCAGTCGATCCGCCGGTTCGGCGCCAGTTCCGCTAATCGTTCCGCGAGCGCGGACAACTCCATCGCGGTATCCGGAGGCAGGCGTCGGAAGGCGTCCAGCAGCGAAGCCTCCCGCTCGTTTAGCTGCATATCCATTATCCCAACACCAAGTATATAGCCATTCCAACAATCCACCGCCGCCACTTGGGCGTAATGTCGCCTTATCTGAAACTTGGCGGCCTGTAGCAGCACCATGACAGAGGAGTGCGCTGGTGCTTCTTTGTGGACAAACCGACCGTTGCTCAAGTGACGCAGCGCGACACACTGCCCGAGAGTCGCAATATTGGGCGGTTTAGAACCCTGGGCGTGATAGTGGGTTCCAGGCTGCGGCATTGCCGCAGTACAATTCGAATATGCGCCGCCTGTTTCTGCTCCCGCGCTATCAAACGTGAGGCGGCGAAGTTACTCAATGCGGGTGACCAGGACGAAATGGAGCGGCATATTGCAGACGACCGGGAACGTCACCCGCGCATTCCGGGCGGTGGCGGTATGCGGAAGGCCCGGTGGGCACGCGCCGGGAGTGGGAAGCGTCGGCGGTGTCAGGGTAATTTACTATTTTGCCGCGCCGGAGGCAATATACTTCATCTCCGTGTATGCCAAGAATGAGAAGGAGAATCTCAGTGACGCCGAAAAACAAGCCCTCTCGAAAATCCTCCGGCCGTTCAAGCAACGGGAGCACGAGGCTCGGCCGCAAGTTGGTCGAGTCAGCCAAAGAAATCGCAAAACACATGAGGGGTGAAATCGAATTACCCATGAAAGCAGTTCGTGTGGTGCCGGATGTGGATGTTCGTGCCATTCGTGAAGGGCAAGGGCTCACGCGCGAGCAATTTGCGGAACGCTACGGCCTGCAGGTGCGGGCAATTCAGGAATGGGAGCAAGGAAGACGCAAACCGGAACCGGCCGTACGCGCCTATATGCTCGTTATCAAGAACCAGCCGGCCGCGGTGCGGCGGGCGCTGACCGCAGCGTAGCGAACTCCAATGGAGCTCGGTAGCGTTTCGTCGGGAGCCACCCCGGCGTGTAGTCTCCATATCGGACTTCTGCCGCTCAGACTCCCCAAGCGGCGATCCGGCCAGGGTCTGCTGCCCTTTCACGGAAGGGTCGCATAGTCGGACAGAGCGGACGTAACAAATCGAGAACAATAGGCCGCCACCGTTTGACTGTAGGAAAACGCGAATTGTATAGTAACGCATGGCTCTTTGCAGTCGCTTTCTGACCGCATCTGTTTTCTTCCTGGGGGGGATCGCGGCGTCCGCGCAGCAGTCCGCTCCCATTGTGCAACCCGGCGCCCCTGGACAGCCGGGGCGACTTCTCACCGAATCGACCGTTCGAACCCCGCCCAGAGCGCCCTTCGCCGCCGACGTGGACTTCATGCAGGGCATGATCATGCACCACTCTCAGGCCGTCGACATGGTCGTGCTCCTGCGCACCCGCGGCAAGAGTCCGGTCCTGAAATCCTTCGGGGAGAAGATCTCGATCTCGCAGACCGACGAGATCGGCTTCATGAAGCGTTGGCTCGAAAGCCGCGGCAAACCCACCACCATGCAGATGGACCATAGCAAAATGAGCGCGGCCGATATGAAGAATATGACCATGAACATGCTCATGCCCGGCATGCTCACGCCCGAACAGATGGCCGCCCTCGCCAAAGCGCGGGGCGCGCAGTTCGATCATCTCTTCCTTACCGGGATGATCCAGCACCACGGCGGTGCCCTCACCATGGTAGATGAGCTTTTCAGCACCCCCGGCGCGGGTCAGGACCCCGTCTTGTTCGACTTCGCCACCGACATCGAGAACACCCAGAGCGCAGAAATCAAAATCATGCGCGGCATGCTGGACAAGGAGAAGCAATGACCCCGAGACGATATTCCGGCCGTGTACGCACCGGCCTGGCATTAGCGGCGTCCCTCGCGGTACCCGCGCTCTGCACGGCGCAACAACAGCGGCCGCCGCAGCCCGACCCCACCAAGGCCGCTCCCCCGAGCGTTTATTCCAACCCGCGCTCCGGCCCTGACGATCCCCGCATCGGCCTCAAGCCCGGCCTTTACGATGCCGGCGAGGCGATATTCGGACTGCAGAAAGTTGCCAGTCTCCAGAAGCCGCCGGGATTCGCGCCCGACCCCAATGCACCGGAACCGGCTCCGGCGGCCACTCCGCCCACCGGTACTCCGGGCCGCGGTCCCACCATCAACACCGGTACGGTCAATTCCGACCTCGCGTTCAGCGGCAACCATCTCTTCGTCGGAAATTATTACGGCATCAACTTCTACGACATCGATAACCCCACCAAGATCAAGCTCGGCACTTCGCTGGTCTGCCCCGGCGGACAGGGCGACGTCTCGGTCTACGGCCACCTGCTCTTCATGTCCGCTGAAGCTATGAACGGGCGCATCGATTGCGGCACGCAGGGCATTCCCGTTCCCGAGAGTGCCACTCCGCCACCCCCGCCGGAACCACCCCCGGCCGCCGATGCGTCCGGCGCGCCGGCAGCAGCACGCGGAGGCCGTCGTCCTACGCCCCCGAGTCCCGACCGTTTCCGCGGCGTGCGCATTTTCGATATCAGCGATCTCAAGAACCCCAAGCAGGTGGCCGCCGTACAAAGCTGCCGCGGATCGCACACGCACAGCCTCCTCATCGACCCGAAGGATAAGGACAACGTTTACGTCTACATCTCCGGCACCGGCCCGGTGCGGCAAGCCGAAGAGCTCGCCGGCTGCTCCGGCGGGGACCCGAAGGCCAACCCGGAGACCGCGCTCTTCCGCATCGACATCATCAAGGTCCCCCTCGCTCACCCCGAGCAGGCCAAGATCGTCTCCAGCCCGCGCATCTTCACCGACACGCAGACCGGCGACGTGGATGGCCTGTGGAAGGGCGGTACTCACGGCGAGGGCACGCAATCGACCTCCACCACCAATCAGTGCCACGACATCACCATCTATTCCGCCATCGGCCTCGCCGCCGGAGCATGCTCCGGGAACGGAATCCTGCTCGACATCTCCGACCCCATCAACCCCAAGCGCATCGACGCGGTTAGCGATCCCAACTACGCTTACTGGCACTCCGCGACCTTTAGCAATGACGGCTCCAAGGTGCTCTACACCGACGAATGGGGCGGCGGTGCACAACCTCGCTGCCGGGCGACCGACCCCATGCACTGGGGCGCGGACGCCATCTTCTCGCTCTCGAATCGCAAGTTGACCCTGTCGTCTTATTACAAGATGCCGGCGCAGCAGACCGACCTTGAGAATTGCGTCGCTCACAACGGCTCGCTGGTGCCGATCCCCGGCCGTGACGTGTTTGTCCAAGCCTGGTATCAGGGCGGCGTTTCGATGGTCGACTTCACCGACCCCTCGCACCCTTTCGAGATGGCTTACTTCGACCGCGGTCCGCTCGACCCGGTCAAGCGGGGTACCGGCGGCTTCTGGTCGGTCTACTGGTATAACGGCTACATCTACGGATCCGAGATCGCGCGCGGAGTCGACGTGTTCCGTTTGGCGCCGAGCAAATTTCTCACGCAGGAAGAGATCGACGCCTCGAATCAGGTGCATTTCGACATCCTCAACGTGCAGAGCCAGCCGAAGATCGTGTGGCCGCAGAATCTGATCGTCGGCAAAGCGTACGTCGCTCAGTTGGAGCGCAGCGGAGCGCTGGCCGCGGCGCGGATTACTTCGTTGAAGGCGGCGATCGCCAAAGTCGAAAAGCCAGGCGCCAGCAGGAAAGACTCGGCGGACCTCCAGTCAATGGGCGATGCGCTAGACAAAGATGCAGCTAGCGCGAAGTCGGCAACGGATGCGGGTCGTATGCGGGCTCTGGCGGCCATTCTGAAGCAGAAATAAGCGGTCGTGTGGCAGCCCAATCCTGGCTGCAGGCGGCCTTTCAGGCCGCCTGGCGGGCTGGAAAGCCCGCCTGCAGGCAAGATTGCCTGCCACACGAAAACCGGTTCGCTCCGAATTCCCTGGTGGCAGGAGTTCGGAGCTCGGGCTTGGCAAGCGCCGCGCTCGAGCTGATGGCGGATGGCTGACGGCTGATAGCCGATAGCCGAAAGCCCCCCTCATTGCAATTGGACCGGCAAAGCGATCAGGTACGCGTGTCCGTTACTGGCGTTCGCTACGATTTGGCCGACGTCGTTGATGGCGGCCGCCTCTTCCAGCCAAATGCCGGGTCCTGGAGCGGCAAAGCTGTTCAGATCGATCATGCGTCCGGAACTCCACAAGAAGGCGTGCTGCTGACCGCTCGCTGTTCGGGACCATCCCACTACCGCGCCGCTTCCGTTGATCCCGTCGGCCTGACTCTCGTTTCCTCCCAGCGTGCCGAGATCCGTCATCGCGCCTGCGCTGTACAGGAAGGCGTGCCGCAGTCCGCCATCGGTTTGCGACGCGCCGGCCACTTGACCCACGCTGTTGATCGCGAAGGCCATGCTATCCCTCCCGCCGAGCGTCCCCAGATCCACAAGACCCGCTCCGCTGTACAGGAAGGCATGGATCGCGGAGTTGTCGGCCAGGTCGGCAAAGCCGGCGACCTCACCGGTGTCGTTGATCGCGCGCGCCCGGCTGCCGCCGCCTCCGAGCGTACCGAGGCCGGTTACTACACCCGCGTTCCAGAGGAATGCCTGAGGCGAGCCGCTGTCAGGAAAGAGATCGCCGGCAATTTCGCCGATATTGTTGATTGCCGCTACTTTCCCGCGCGGTAGATGGCTCAACCGGTTCGCCATCCCCGCAGCATAGAAAAGAGTAGAAGCATCGGAATACACGCCCGCGATTTGGCTGGCATCGTTGATGCAGCATGCCACGCTGCTCCTCGCGGTCCCGCCGTCCAGCAGACCCAAATCGGTCATATGGCCGCCCTCCCAGAAGAATGCATGGCGGACGCCTTGTGCGGTATCGGAACTGCCGACCACCTGGACCAGATTGTTCACTCCGTAAGCGGCAGCGGTGTTCCCGCCGAGCGTCCCCAGGTCGGTGACGCGATACGGCTGCGCGGCAATCGCGAGGTTCGAGGTGGCGACGGTGGATGGCGCGGCCGGCCGCGCATAGCTCAGCGAGCGCACGGAATGCGATTGGCCGGTGGAACAGCCTAGTTGGAGTGCTGCGTTGATGTCGATCTGTATGTCGACGACATTCACCACCCCGTCGCTATTGAGATCGTTAAGCGGCGATTGCGCTCCGAGCGCTTCGTTGACCATGATCTGGACATCGCGCACGTTGACGGCCTGGTCCTGATTGACGTCGCAGCTATTGGGCGCGCCGACCCCGAGGGTCAAGGTGCTCTGCGCGGTCACTGCGGAATTGGTTGTCGACGTGACGGCGACGGTTACCGTCCCACTGGTTCCCGCAGAGAGGGTCGCGTTCAGGGGGAGTTGCGCGGTGCTCAGCGCCGGCACCAGGAATGGGCTGCCGGCATTCCCTAGCGTGGCGGTAACCGATCCGGTGGTTCCCGTGATTTTGGCTGTGTACGAATCGGAGACGTTTCCGGTGTTGGTGGCGGCGAAGAGCAGGCTGACCGAGCCGGGCGTGGCTGTCACGTTGGCGCTGGCAGCAGGTAGGATCGACGCCGTGACGGACTGATTCTGCGATAGCGTCACCGTGGCGGCGATCACAGTTTGGACGTTGGGATCGTTCTGCGATACTGCCAGGATTTGAAGCTGCGGATTGGAAGACAGAATATAGTTGGCCGAGCTCAATGTAATGGGGATGGACTGGCTGGTTGCGCCCGCCGCCAAGGTTACGGTGGACGACGCGAGGGATGCCGCTTGCGCCAACGGCCCTATGGCCGAGAGACTGAAGGTATCCTGAGCGAGCCCATAGTTAGTCAGACTCAGTGCGAAGTGGCTGGCAGGCGTGCCGGAGTTCGGCGTGATGGCCCCTTGCACCCCCGCGCTCGACACGTTGACCGTAAGGCTCAGGTTCTCAGTGAATGGCCCATCCTGCGCGGGTATGGTAAGCGGGTACGAGCCTGGCGCGGCGCTTTTGGTGGCGACAACCGTACCCACGAATGCCGTGCTCGCGTTGGGCGGCAATGAAGTGACGGAAGACGAGGGCGTATACTTGCCGGCACTCAAGCCCGTAGGAAAGCTCGCGGGCGCGTTGACCTGAATGGAGCTCGAGACGTTCCCAGCATTGGTGACGGTGATGGTGTATGGCTGCGAGGAATCGCCCCGTCCAACGGTCACCTGGCTGGGCGAAATCGCGGTCGTGAATCCCGCAAAATTACTGTTGCCATTGTTTCCCAGATTTGCCCCTGTATAGGCGACGCCGAGATTGGCGGGGACTGTGTCCGAGATCCCGCCGGTGACGCTGGCGGCCACGTTGAACAGGTAGTTCCAGTTCTGCGCGTTGGCCGGCGGGGTGACCGCCACATTGAAGGGCTGGCTGCCATTGGCGGCCACCGTGATGTTCGCGGGAACCACGACGCCGGTCCAACCGGGTGGAACAATCGCGGACAGGTTGAACGTCTGCGGCGTAGCGGCCGGGTTTGTGACGGTTGCCGTGTAATTCGCCGTCGTGGCACCGTATTGTACGGTCTGCGACGTCGGCGAGATGCTCAGGATGTGTTGCGAAAGCACGCCGAGCGATCCCAGTGGATACGTGCTGGAACCTAGGGTGGGGAGGGTGAAGCTCAATTGGCCGGAGCTCACCAGAGTCGTGACGTCGCCGGGATTGACGCCAGACAAATTCATATTGAACGTGATGGTATTCGCGGTGGGTTGGTTCCACACGTAGGTGGTGGAGCCGGTGCCTGGAGTGACCGTGGAAGGCGCTGTACTGAATGAGCCTGCGGCCGGCGATGCGTTGCCGGCATTGGGGATCTGCAGCGACACGGAAAGCTGCGGGCCGGCGACCTCCGAAAGCTGGAAGGCCGAGAGGGCGTTTTGCGTGGAAGCGGGAGTGGAGCTGAGCGCGAAAAAGTCGCCGTTTTGCGCGCTGGCCGGGTTGGCCACGAAGGCGGCGGTGTAAGGGATGTAGCGCAGTGCGCTGGGATTGCTCGCGTCCACCAGCACCAGTTGCGCGGCGCCATTCAGCGAGGTGTTGCCCACGGCGAAGGTGTTCGATCCCAACGCCACCACGAAGGAGCCCGGGGAGTCTGTCAACGTCGTGGTAACCGAGTTCAGCAAGACTGGATTAGTGGGATTGGTGATGTCGAAGGACGACAGCACCAGCGATCCTAAGTAGCCCTCGGTGATGCTCTGGATGCCCTTGGAATCGCCCACAGCCAAGGCAGTGGTGCCCTGGAACGCGACGCCCGTCATGAATGCCATGGCCGGAGCGCTGACACTCTTCAGGATAGTGGGGCTCGCCGGGTTAGTGGTGTCCACCACCAGCAATTGTCCGGAAATTATGGGGCACGTGGGATTCTCGATAGTGCTGCCGTTGGCATTGGTGGAAGCGAAGTAAGTGGTGGTGCTGTTGACTGCCGTGCCCAGGCCGATACGGTACGGGCCGCCTCCGGTTTGCGTGTTGGCGACGGGGGTGGTTCCAGTGGATGTGCACACGCCGCCGCTGAAAGTGGCCGCTGGAACGTTGGTGACGTTGCTGCACGTTTGCGTGGCGCTGTTGTAGGTTCCGCAGGGGTACACGTCGTTCAGGTAATTCACGCTGCCCGGTGTGGATAAGCTCGCCGCCCAGATGTCTCCGGTCTCCTGGAAGATATAGTCGGAGTGTGGGTTATAGAACGTGGTGCTCTGGAACATCAGCGCGGTATTGCCCGCCACATACAAACCGGCGCTGTCGCTGCGTGGAATATCCACCACACTGCCCACCAACGCCGGGGCCAGCGGATTCGCCAGGCTGTAAGTGGCGAAGTGAGTGGGGATAGGATTAGGGGTGGTATTGCCATCGTACCGGCTGTAGCTGATGAGGAAGTAATTACTGCCCTGGTTCGAGTAAGTGGTGCAGGACATTACCTGATAACCAGCTACCGGGCTTCCGTTTTCGGTAGTCAGGATGTCGTGCGCAAATGTGCTCAACACGGTTGGATTGGCGGCGGTTGTGACGTCGACAATGTTGACTCGGGAGTCCGAACAGGCGTAGGCAAGCTGCTGCGCGCCGTTCTGAAAAAGCGTCATGCCCCGCGGAACGCCGTTCAGAGGCACCGTGCCTACCAGCGTGGAGACGGGATTCTGAATGGTGTCGCGGGTGAGGTTCAACGCTACCTGCACGGTGCTCGCTCCGGGAGGCACGATGGAGGGCGTGGCCGTCAACACTCCCGAAAGCGGCGCCCCGATCAGCAGCGAGCCCGTGGCGGCGGGGCCTTGCGGGAAATTACCGTATTCGGGCTGCACGGAGATCGTATAGACCCCATTCATCAAACCCGTGGTGTCGGTCGGATTGAAAGTGATGGTTTGCACGCTGGTAGTGGGCGTGAGCGTGAAAGGGTTTCTTGTGGTCTGTGTGCAACACACGTGTCCGGTGGGGTCAGTGAGCGAAAGCGTCAGCACCCCCGTTATCGACTCATTGACTACCCCGAATACGCGGGCAGAAATGGTAACGGGCGTTCCCGCGCTGGCGTATGGCGGGGTCACCGTGATTTGATCGACGTTGACGCTTTCCGGCCGCGCGAGCAATGTTCCAGGGGCCGCGATGGCGAATTCCGGCGCGTCTTCTGGCGTGGCCACCACGCTAAAGGAGACGGGGGTATTGAAGGTCGCCCCGGTGGTCAACGTGACCAGTGTCGAATAGGAGCGATTGTTGGCGGGATAGGGCGCCACAGTGATGCTGGGCTGGCTGAATTGGACGGTGACGCCGCTGGGCACGCCCGTGGTCGACAAGTCATATACGTGCAAGACCGGTGAGTTGTTGGTGATGTCAACGTTCCATTGAGCGGATTGATTCGGGCCGACGGCCAGACCGGTATCGGCGAGTTGGCCACTGACATCGAGTACCAGTCTGGCGCTGGTGGAATTCGCCTGATTCAAGAGAGTCCCGATGGAACATAGGGCAGTACTCAGGTTTCCGAGGGCAGTCGGCAGCGTCGCGGGAGTCGCCGAAGCCACCGCACTGGTGGCGGCCGTCAGGTTCGGCACGATGGACTGGAAATAGGTCGCCGTGAGCTCCTGATTGATGATGGCGTTCATGTCGCCGACCACTCGGCTCGCCAGAGCCGGATTCACTGGCGCAGCCGCGGCTGCGCCCATGTCTGCTTCCACCGCTGCCAGGTCCGCCGCCAGGTTCGGCTTGCCGACCTGTGTCGCCACGGCAGCGGCACTGATGGCGCAGGCTCCCAGGGCCGTGACGGTGACAGGGAGCAGGAAATTGGTGAATTGCGGTGTGCCCCCGGAGGGCGTAAAGGTTGCCGTGAAGAAAATTCCGTAGCTGCCGCTGACCGTATTGGAGGCGGCGCTGATGTTCAACGTCTCGGTAGCGGCGCCATTCTGAGGAACGCTAAGCGGCGAGGTCAGACCCGTCATGGCGATGCCGGCCGGTACGGTGGCCGTGAGGGTAACCTGGCCCGGGGCAAGGTTACCCAGCGAGGCGACGATCAGGTTCGCGGACACCATTCCGCCGGGCGTCGCCGTAATGGTAGGCGGGTCAGTGGACACCTCGATCGAGGGCATCGGCGGGGTGTTGAAACTCGGCGATGCGGTTGCTGCGATGCCCGAATTGCTGGTACTGGTTACGGTCACCGAATAATTCTGCGGCTGGCCTACCGGCGGCACGGCTGCTCCGGTGCTGTCCCACGGGACCACGCAGATATTGACCATACCGGTCTCGCCGCCTAGTAAGGTCAGCGAACCGACGGTCGGGTACATCTGAAAATCCTTGGTCGCTCCGCCCTGAATTCTGAAGGTGTCCGTGTTGGGACCCGTGTTAGTGATCGGCAAATCGAATACTAACGGGAGCGAGTTCCCGTTGATCGCCATCGTATAGGTTTGGTCGACGGTAATGGTGCCCACCTGCACGCCAGCGGTTGTTCCCGGGTTCAAAGTGGGTTGCGGGAGACCCAACGGGGTGGAGATGAAATCCAGTACGTCCGGGTCCTTGGGGAGATTTGCCGCCAGGAACTTGATTCCGTCGTAGTAACCACCGGCCAGCCCGGTTTCGAAGGCGTCGACGGTGCCCAGGAAACCATGAATGCTAAGGCCTGTTTGACCGATAACGCCCGGTCCCGAGAGTTTAGCCAAGGCCGGTCCGATGGAAAGGAGGTTACTCGCCATATTATTGAAGAATTTTTCCTGCTGAGTCTGGTTCGGCGGCGGTTGGAGGTTGCCCAGAGCCGGCGGGTTGGCGAGAATCTCTTTGGTAACCTTCAGCGTACCGGCCGCAGCCCCTTGCAACACCGCGGCGGCGAATTCGATTCCGGCAAAGCCGAACCCCTCCATTCTGCCGATGAACTCGACAATCTGACCGTTAATCAGACCGCTGGCCACCTCCACCGCGACTTCTTCGATGGTCGCCTGGTGACCGCCATTCACAAAATGGCTGATGGTGTGGCCGGTGGCGGGGTTTGTCTCCCACCACCCCACCGTCGTCGCTCCGTTCACGGTCACCATCTGGGTGGGGGTCATCACCACATTGCCGGCGGCCACATCGGTTTGGATTAGCGCCTGCGCGTCCGCCGAGAGAGTCGTCGTACTGAGGGCTTCGGGATTCGACTGACTCGAGCCATTCGAGGGGCTGACCACTGTCAGCAGGTTCGGATCGCCCAGCGCACCGAATACCTCACCGATCCCGATGGCGTTCGTCTGTCCAGTGGCTTGGTTCAAGATCGAGCTCTCAGCAAGAGACTCGAGCATTCCCCGCATGACCTCCTCCCAGTAGGGGGCGCTGCGGTTTTGCCCGTAGCCGTCGATGACCTGCATGTCGTTCTTCAATACGTCGAGCATCTCCTGCGAGTTTCCGCCGTTGTAGGTGCTTGACGCTATGGTGAGGCGCGGCGAGTTGGGATAGACGCGGGAATAGTATCCGGTTTCCATTTGTTTGGCCAGAAGGTCGGCGGTGTAATCGTAGCTCATGGTGATGAGCTCGTTTTCGGCAACGGTCAGATACTCGCCGAGATTAGTGCCCTGCTGAAGAATCACCTGCTGGGCAACGGTAAGCGTTCCGGAGGTGGGCAGAGCGGTAAGTTGCGGCTTGATGGCTTCGTAGTTGTTATAGGCGTTCGTGAGGCGTGTCTGCTGTGCCTGGATGGTGCTGAGAGGCTGCCGGGCGGTCATGATATTCACGGTGGTGAGATCGAACTGTGTGACCGCCGGGGCAGGAAGGGCCGGCAGGCTCAACCTGACCGACGCGTTGCCCTGTCGCACGGCGGGACCGAGACGGTCGAAGATGGTGTGGGTGTAAGTCTGCGGCGTGTAAGTGTAATCCTCGGCGTCGACTTCCAGAAACAACCCGGTTAGCGCCTGGCTGGAGAGGGGGAAGGTGGTGTAAAACTCCTGGTAGGGGGTGCCGGTAATCAGTTGGTCTTGCGTGAGGTCCCCGCCGCCCGACCCAATGAGCAAGAAGGGAGTATAGGTGAACGTGGTGGCTGCATAGTCGAGTCCGGCGCCGACTGAGGTGCTCACCAGGTTGCCCGCCGTTACGATGTTCCCCACCAGGGCCGAGGCGTCGAAACTCTGGGTGAGCACGGTAGTGCTGGCGGGTCCGCCGGCAAAGATGCTGCTCGCCTGGCTGTAGAGCTCCGCGTTGATCTTGATGGTCACCTGCTGCCGCAAGCTGGCCGGAACGGTGGTGAAAGTCGCCGGGATCGGGCCGTTTGCGGCGGGCGTCTGGAAGGACTGGCCGGCCGCCGCGCCCGTTACGCTTGGATCGAGCGAGATGGTGTTCGAGCCGTTGGTGCCGTACTGCACCCAGTAGTAGTCGTAGTTGGCGGTGGCGGTTGTGCCGTTATACACCGGATTATCTGTAAGCGCATTAGTCGGAACACACCCCACAAAGGTATTGGTATGGGGAAACATGCTGCCGATCAGATTGGCCTGGTCGACGTCACCGCCGACGTGCTCGTACTGCGCCGTATATCCCGCCGCGCCCAGCAGGGCAATCAGCAGGCTCGACTTATCCAGCGTATTGCCCGCCATCGCCCAGAGCGTGCCGCGAGCCCCTCGCACTGAGCCAACATACGCTTCAAACCCGACCTGATCGCGCACGAAGGCAAAGATCTGATTGGGATCGTTGTTGAGCGCCGTCGCTTCAGCGACTACATAAGGATCCGCCGGATCGCTCGGAGAAGTGGGAACGTATTTTGGCAGCGTGCCCTTGGCCAAGGCGGCAAATGGACTACTACCCGCAGGCCTGACGGTCCGTTGGGGAGCGGCGGGCGGGGAACTGGCCTGCGATTGCGCGGGCGGCGGGGCGGGGGACTGAGGCGGGAAGTCCTGGGCACGCGCTATGGAAGACTGCAGGCCCAGCAGGATCACCAACAGCTTCGCCAGGAACTCTGTAAACAGCGACATTCGGTGAAAGATTCCGTTGGCGAGCATTACAATAGCTCCCGAATTTCGCGCGCTATCGCAGTCGTCAAGAATGCCTTGTAGTATTTCATCCCATCCCCCCGATTTTTTGGCTGGCGCAACGCGCTGGGTCTCAGCGGCCCCACCAGTATCGACCCCATGCTGACCCACGCATGGCTGGCGCAACGCCTCATCTCTGTGTGTCGCTTTCGGCGTGAATGTCACAGGCCGTGGTACGATTTTTCTTACGTTTGCCTTTCTCGGCTAGTTGCCGGCACGGATGGTGGAATGGCTGATTCCGTCGATGAATCGAGCGGGGCTGCCGGACGCTGGGAACTGAGCCGGGAAGCTCTCGACTTCTTGCTTCACGCGCTCGATGCGGACCGGAATGCGGCGGCGGGCCGGTACGAAGAGCTGCGCCGGAAACTGATCGACTTTTACACCTGGCGGAACGGCGAGAGCCCCGAGGAACTCGCCGACGAGACGCTCAACCGGCTGGCGCGCCGGCTGTTACAGGGTGAGCCGGTGGAGAAGATCGAGCGCTACGCTCTGGGCATCGCCCGCCTGCTGCTGAAGGAAGCGGCGCGGCGACGTGAGCAGCGCCGCATGGCGCTGCGCGAAATCAGCAGCGTGCGGCCGGGATCGGCGGAGGCATCGGAGACGTTCGATGCGTTTGAACGTTGCCTGGAGGCGCTCCCGGAGGCGAGCCGTACGCTCATCGCGCGCTACTATAGCGGGGACCGCGTATCGCTAGCCGGCGAGTTGGGCCTTTCCATGACCGCGTTGCGAACGCGCGCGCTGCGAATTCGAAAAAGACTGTACGAATGCGTCATTGGACGCCACAAACCATAGGATTTGATCACTGTGAATCGAGAGCACATGATCGCGTATTTGTTGCACAAGCTGCCGGAGGCGGAGCGTGACGCTTTCGAAGATCGCTGGATGGAAGATCCCGCGCTTTACGAACAGCTTCAGGACGCCGAGGCTGAGTTGCTGGATGCTTACGCCGCCGGTACCCTGTCCGCGGAGGATCGCGAGTTGGTGAGCAAGCACCTGCTCGGTTCTCCCAATCAGGATCGGAAACTCCTGTTTGCGCGGAAGCTGCACGAGGCATTCCCGAGGCCCGTCCGGTCCACCGACTGGCGTGGGATGGCGGCTGCCGCGGCCATCGTGGTGTTGGCGGGCGCGGTCTCCTGGCTGGGCTGGGAGAACGTCACATTCCGCAATCGTCTGGCGAAGACCAGCGGGCCGCGGCCATCCGCGGCGAAGGTCTACGTCGCGGAGATTCCCGCGAATACTAGCCGTTCGGCTGCGTCGTCGCTGGTCGAAGTGCGCCTGCCGCCAGGCTCTGAAATGCTGCGAGTGGAGCTGCAGCTCGAGGCGGGCGATGAGGCGCAGGTCTTTTCTGCATCGGTAATTAAGGATGGGCGCGTGGTGTGGGACGAACAGCCGATTCGCGCCGAACGCCGCCCCTTCGGATTTGTGGCTCCGGTGTGGGTGCCGGCGGCAGCCCTCGGAGTCGGCGAATACCAGGTGAAATTATCTGCCGGAGGCGCGATGGTCGACGCATACCGTTTCCGCGTGATGTAGGTTCGAGCGCGGGCGATCGTCAACAAGGCTCAAGAAATTCGTCTCGTATCGAAGAGGCGGGCTGGAAAGCCCGCCTGCAGGCAAGATTGCCTGCCACACGAAAAAGAGCGAAGCCAAATCGCCGCGCACTCAGCGCGAGCCCTGCAGGGTGAACGCCGCCCAATAATACGGATCGCTCCAGCGGGCATCCTGCATCATCGAGAGCTGCGCGGAACGCAGGGCGGCGGCCGGCGTCAGATGGCGGCGAAGCAGCCCGTCGTAGAAGCGGCCCATCAGGTCCGCGGTGGCGCGGTCGCGAATGCTCCACAGACTCGCCAGAACCTGCGGGCTTCCGGCATACATAAAGCCGCGCGTGAGTCCGATGATTCCTTCGCTGCGAACGTCCTCGCCCAGGGCGGTTTGGCAGCCGCTGAGCACCACCAAATCGGCATTGAGCTTCAGATTGTAAATTTCGTGCAGGCGCAGGAAGCCGTCCTGCGGAATGCCGTTGCGGTCGACCATCGAAAGTACGATTCCGGAAAGCTCCGGATGGCGGCTGTCCAGGAGGCCGTGAGTGGCGAAGTGGAGCACGCGATAGCGATCCAGTTCGGGCTTCTTGGCGGCGGCGCGGCTGGCGTCGAAATCGAGTGCGCTGAGAATCTGATTCGCGGGCGTGAGTTTGCGGATGGCCTCCGCTTCCTGGCGTGAAAAATATAGGCGGGGAAGGTCTGCCATCCCGGATTCGGCGGCGGCGCGAGCTACCACGTCGTCGATGGCGGCCGTTTTCGGCCCGGCCACGCGTTCATCGCTCGCGCGGAAGACCGGATCGGCGAATACCGCAACCGTTCGGTCCGCCGCATGCCGTCCGGCCTGCTGTTCGCGTACTGCCGCCAGCACCGAAGCCGAAGGCAGGCTGACGATCTCATGCTCTTTCACAAGAGGCATCCCCGAGCCGGGAGCCGGCAGGGCGGCGAAGGGCAAATAAGCCAAAGCTCCATCGGCGACAATCCACAAGCGTCGGCCAGCGAGGCCCTGGGCCATCGGTGCGAGCAGTTGCGAACTGAGCGAAGCTGCGGATTGCGCAAACTCCTCGCGGGCCGCGCCGAGGCGCCGCTCCCGTTGTGCCAGGGTCTCATCGCGGTTCTTATCGGGTCTCTCATTGCGCGCGTTCAACGCCGCGTAAGCACGGCGAGCCAGCATCTCCACCGCGGCGCGGCCGGGAAGCGTGAATCCCTGGCAATCCGTCCGGGAGACAAGCCACGCATAGCTTTGTTTTTCGCCCAGCCAGAATTCCATCAACCGTGTTTCCGCATCCGGCAGCAACCCTTGAATTCCCGCAAGGGATAGCGGTTTGGGTTGCGTCAACGCCGCGTACTGAGGACTTTTCACGCGAACTTCGGTTTCCACCTCCTGGTAGCGCTTCAACAGTTCATCGATCTCACGCCGTGCCGAAGCTTCCGACGCAGCCGTGCGATTGCCTGCCAGAAGCCGCGTCAGCCTGGCATGCTTGGCGTCGAGCAATTCCTGCACCTGCCGCTCGCGCGCGAGCAAATCCGGATCCACACCCTGGCGGAGGTCGATCTGCGCTTCGGCGATCAAATCCACCAGGCCGCGCGCCCGCGCCCGTTCGCTGATCTCGAAGGCCCTGGCGAAATCGTGGAGCCGCATCGCGACGTCGATCGCCGTCTCGTAATACGATCGATTGGTCGCGGCAATGTCCATGCGCGACTGCCGGCTGTCCATGTTGGTGCGCACGGAATCGACCAGGTCCAAGGCTTCGCCCATATGGTCGGCCGCCTGCCGGAGCAGTCCGGCCTCTATTTCGGCCTTCGCCAGGTCCAGGAAAGCGCGAGGCAAAAACAGCGGGGCGGCCAGTCCGCGCTCGATCGCCAGGGCTTGTTCGAGCGCCTGTATTGCCTGCTCGCTTTTTCCCTGCCGGGCCCAGACATTTCCTGCCAGCCGCAAGGCGTCCGCTTCGGCTTGTCGATCGCCGATCCTGCGGCTCAATTCCAGCGCCTTCGCCGATAAATCCAGCGCGGCAGAAAAATCGCCCGTGCGCAGAAGAATCTGGCCGATATACAGGGAGGCTTGCGCCTCTTCCCGCTGATAACCGGCGGTCTGGCTGATCGATAATCCTTCGCGGTAAGTGGCCAGCGCCGCGGCATCGCGCTTCTGGCGAGATAGGGCAGCGCCCAGGGCGTTCAGCGTTTGTACTTCGCCCCTCCGGTCGGAAATGGAGCGCCGGATCGCTAGCGCCTGTCTCGCCAACTCTTCACCCTTGGAGTCTTCGCCCAGCCACAAGGCAATAAATGCCTCTTCCTGCAAGGTGTATGCTTCCCCGCTGCGGTGAGACACGCGCCGGAAAATCGCCAGCGCTTCCTCGAGTGCGCTGAGAGCCTGCTGGGACTCGCCCAGAGCGGCGTGCGACACCGCGGCGTTGTACACTGTGTTGGCATAGGAGCCCGGCTGTGCCAGCAGTTTCCGAGTCGGCAGAGCCTCATCGTAGTAGCGTAGCGCCACACGAGGATCTCCCAGCGAGGCGTGCAGCGCGCCGAGATTGCTCAGTTCCTGGGCCATTCGCACCGGCTCTTTCTCCTCCCGGCAGATGGCCAAAGCCTGGGCGTAATGCTGCTCAGACTCCTGGGTGTTTCCGAGCTGGAATTCCAGCAGGCCGAGATCGTTGTGCGCGTCCGCCTCCCGCACGCGGTCGCCGGCTTTCCGCGCGGCGTCCAGCATGGCGAGGAAGCTGGTTTTCGCCCCGGCCGTATCACCCTTACCGATTGCGCTTAACCCCACCACACTAAGCGCGTCCGATTGGCCGCGTGGATCGTTCGTCGCCTGGGCAAGATCGAGCGCCTGACCCGCGAGGTCCGCGGTCTTGGCATATTGTGCGGTGTCGTAGTTGGTAAACGCCATCCCGAACAGGGCTGGAATCGCAGCGCCATCGTCGGCGTCGGCCCTGGCAAGATCGAGCGCCTGGCGATACGCTTCGATGGCCTCCTTCATTTTTCCCTGGAAGTGAAGAACGAAGCCGATATGGTCGAGGGCGTCGGCCTGGCGGGGCCGGTCGCCGATGCGTTTCCACAACTCGAGAGCCTTTTGGAATTTCGCGAGCGACTCGTCGAGGTAGTTTGGCTCAAATCTCCGCAGCGTCGCTTCGCCGGCGCCCATCGACTCTTCCGCCGAGATGCGGAGCGAGTCGTCCGCGGCCGCCGGCCGGAATTCACCGACGGAGATTGCGAAGGTGCGCGTGAGTTGGCTGCGATTGGCGGGAATCAGTTTCAGGCGGAGGTCGCCGGATTCCAGCAGGAGTCGTTTGGCGGCGGGAGTACGTCTCGCCAGATCCACCTCTTCGATTTCGCGCCCGCTCCGATCGAGGACCAGCAGAATTCCAGCTAGCCCCTGGGTTTCCCGGATCGAAATGTCCGCCACCTCACCGGCCGGCACCGGGAGCCGATAGATGCGCTCTTCTCCCGGAGCGAGCGATTGGTTCGACGTGGCATGCGGCGCCAACGATTCCCCGCCAGTCTGCGCGAAAAGCGCCGCACCCGTCGCTAACGTCAGCAACCAAAGGCATCGCATAGAAGTCTTCCGACCAAGCCATTCTAGTATGATCGGTCGCCGGTTGCCCGCTCGACGACCGTCGCAGGACTGCGTCGCTCTTGCACATCGACACGATGGAACAGGCGGGGGCGCCGCGGCCGGGTTCGCTGTACACGTGCAGGCTGGCCGATTACTCTTGCACGACGGGCGCCATCCCACCACCCGCCGAGGGAACCGACCGCGTCGCGCCGGCGGTCCGGAAGTAGCGGCCTGCGCGAACCAGGCAAAGCCCATGGAGATCGGCGGCGATTCCGTGGACGGCCTTGTACAGCCCGTTCGACGAAGGCAACGATGCGACTTTTTGCGCCATGATTCGCCGATTGTTTATCGTCCGTTTAGCTACTCCGTGGTAGAAACATACTTTCGCTTGTAAAGTTCCAGTACGCCCAGACGTGCAAAGCCGATTCTTCCACAGAATGGACGGTATCCATCCACCTCGATGAAATCCTTATTGACAACGCTTTCGCTCGCTTCGATTTGCAGCACCGGCTTGTTCGCTCAGCCCGGCCCTACGAGAGTGGAGCATGTGCTTATCGTAAGCGCCGACGGGCTGCATTCATTCGATCTTGCCCGTTACATTGCGAGCCAGCCCGGTTCTGCTCTTGCCAAGTTGAGCCGCCGGGGATCCACCTACACAAATGCCGCCACTCCCTTGCCGAATTCCACGCCGGGAATGCTGGCGTTCCTCACCGGCGGCAGCCCGAATGCCACCGGTCTGATCTATTCCGAGTCCTACGACCGCAGCCTCTCGCCGCCCAATTCCGATTGCTCCACCAAAGGGACGCAGGTGGTGTACAACGAAGGCGTCAGCATCGATCCGGACGCGGAAGACTCGGGCGGCGGCGTCGACCCGAAGAAACTGCCTCGCGACCCGGCCCATGGATGCTCGCTGGTCTATCCGCACCAGTGGCTGCGGGTCAACACGGTGTTCGAAATCGTCAAGCAAGCGGGCGGCGTCACCGCCTGGATCGATCAGTTCCCCGGTTTTTGCGACTACGTCAAGGGGCCTTCCGGCAAGGGGCTGGATGACGAATTCGCTCCCAACTCGCACACGCCTGGAGTCAAAGCTTCCATCGAGGCGACCATCGTCCAGGACGACAAGCGCATGAAGGCGCTGTTGAACAACATCGCGGGCAAGGACCACAGCGGCACCAAGCAGATCGGCATACCCAAGCTGATGGGAGTGACTCTGATCGCTGTGAATGTCGCCCAAAAGCTCGCCGGCTACCGCGATACCGATGCCACACCCACGGACGGCCTGACCAAGGGCATGGATTACCTGGACCATCAGGTCGGCCGGATTCAGGAAGCGCTCGCGCGCGCGGACATCGCGGAATCCACCATGGTTGTGCTGACGGCCAAGCACGGCAACTCGCCCATCGACGTGGCCAAGCGCAAGATTATTTCCGAGCCCGAGTTTTGCGGGTTGATCGATCAGGTGGAGAAAGGTCTGGCGGGACAGTGCGTGGTCGATACCGTGGGCTTGGTCTGGCTCAAAGACCAGAGCAAGACCGCCCAGGTGGTCGCCAAGTTTCACGAGAACCAGGAACGCTTCGGCATCCACAAGATCTACTCGGGGGCCACGCTCAAAATGCGTTGGAACGATCCCCAGGAAGATCCGCGGATGCCCGACATCATCGTGCAGCCGCTGTTGGGCGTAATGTGGGGCAATCCCGAATCGCCGAAACTGGCGGAGCACGGCGGATTCTTCGACGAAGACACCAACGTCGCGCTGATGGTTTCCTGGCCGGGAGGCAAAGGCGAAGTCATCAAGACGCCCGTGACCACCATGCAGGTCGCACCCACGATTCTGCAGGCTCTCGGACTCAAAGGGAGCGACTTGAAAGCGGTTCAACTCGAACGGACGGCAGTCCTGCCGGGATTTTAGGAGCGAAAGATAAATTCGATGCGCGCAAAAACGATTGCAGAGGCGGTTATTGTATTCGGAGTGTTGACGTTTCAGGGAACTGCGCAAGGCCAGGAGAACACCAAAGCCGCTTCATCCGGCATGGTGGAATGGGTCCTGCCGCCGCTCCCCACCAACAAACCACAGACTGACGCGGATGCTGAGGAAGGTCGACAGCACGGGCGGAAACTCCCCATTCTCGAAGTCCTGCAGCCGGTCCCGGATGCGAGCCTGCCTGCTTACCAGCCTCGCAGAGATGTAGAGATTGCCGGACATTTCAAGGCCGCTGCATCGGACATCATGCCCGGTTTGGTGCACCTCTGGGTGGACGCATTTCGCAAATACTACCCGAAGCTCGAGTTCGAAGTCGATCCGCCGTACGCCGGCAGCCTCGGCGCGCAGGAATTAGTCAAAGGCGCACTGGACGCCGTCTTCGTTTCCCGCGAACTCCGGCCCGACGACATCAAAGATTTTAAGGCCAAGTTCGGCTACGATCCCCTGAGTGTGCCGATCTCCGGCGGTTCCTACCGGCACTTCGGCTTCCTCGATGCGGTCGCCGTTTTCGTCCACAAGGACAACCCGATCGAGACGCTGCGCTTCGACCAGCTCGACTCCATCGTCTCCAGCACGCGGCACCGCGGAGGACCTGCCATCACGACTTGGGGGCAGCTCGGAGTGAGCGGAGAGTGGGCAGACAAACCGATCCACATCTACGGTGTGAAACCGTGGAATGGCTTTGAGGAGTTTGTCCGGCAACGCGTTTTGAGCGTGCCCGGCAAACGCGGAGAGTGGCGCGACGATATCAATTTCGACAAGCTGGTGTTTCCCGTTACCGGCCGGGTCGCAGCGGACCGTTACGGTATCGGATACGGAGGGGTGGCATATATCGATGCCGGCGTGAAAGTGCTGGCCTTGGCAGAAAAGGATGGCGGCCCCGCATATCCGCCGACCTACGAGAATGTGGCCAAGGCGGTGTATCCGCTCAGCAGGGTGATCTATCTCAATCTCAACAAGGCTCCCGGTAAGCCGTTGACTCCGGCCTTGGCGGAGTTCCTGAAGTTCATCCTGAGCGCCGAAGGGCAGGAACTCGTCGTCAAAGAGGGCGTGTTCATTCCACTGCGAGCCGGCCAGGCGATAGCCAGCCGGCAGATGTTCCAGCAGTGAGAATGAATTCGATGGGGACGACGCGCTTTCTTGCCGCCTGCTTCTTTGCCGGAATCCTTCCCGCTGCCTTCGGCCAGGATGCCGGCATGCCCGAGTACCGTCCGGCGGCGCCGCTGAAAGGCGTAGTCAGAGTCATGGGGAACAACCACATGGAAACCCTCATGCACCTTTGGGAGGAGAGCTTCCACCGTTATCATCCGGACGTGATCTTTCAAAACAAGTACCTCGGAACGGCGAATGCCATCGCCGGGCTCTACCTGGAGACGGCCGATGTCGCGCTCATGGGCCGCGAGATTTTTCCTATCGAAGACGTCGCCTATCGCAAAGCATTCCCCTCGGGTGCGCTCGACGTGGCCGTGGCCACTGCCAGCTACAATGTCCCGTTGGAAACCTTCGCGTTCGCGATTTTCGTGAATCGGACGAATCCGCTGGAGAAGATTACCCTGCGGCAACTGGATGCGATCTTCGGCTGCGAGCGGAAATTGGGAGCACCGGCGCCGATTCGGACTTGGGGCGACCTGGGGCTTACTGGAGAATGGGCTGCGCGTCCCATCCAGCTTCACGGTTATGAAATCCCCACCGGCCTCGGATATTTCTTCCAAACGAAGGTGTTGGGTGGAAGCCACAAGTGGAATTGCGGTCTCAATGAGTATGCCAATGAATACGCATCGGACGGAAAGCTATTGGCCAATGCGGGAGACCGCATCGTCAGGGCCATCGAGAGCGATCCGGTTGCCATCGGCTTCTGCGGATTCGGACACATCGCCAGCGGCGTCAAAGCGCTGGCACTATCGGAGAATGACGGCCCCTACGTCACCCTCGATCGGAAAAATGTGGAAAGCCGCATCTATCCGCTGACCCGGACCGTCTACTTCTTCGTGAACCGGCAGCCCTCGAATCCCGCCGTAACGGAGTTTCTGCGCTACGTTCTCAGCGGCGCCGGCCAGCGCGAGGTGGCAAGGCAGAACGTTTACCTGCCGTTGCCGGCCGGGTTCGTAAGAACGGAATTAGCTAAACTGCCCAAGTGACCATGACCGATCGAGAAGCCAAAATCAAATCTGTAATTCGCGTCGCGACCGGCAATTTCCTGGAGATGTACGACTTCATGGTCTTCGGGTATTACGCCGCGGCGATCGGCCGCACGTTCTTTCCGAAGACCAGCGAGTTCGCCTCCCTCATGCTCTCGCTGGCCACCTTTGGCGCGGGCTTCCTGATGCGGCCGCTGGGGGCGCTCGTCCTGGGCGCGTATATCGACCGCAAGGGACGGAGGCAAGGTCTCATGCTGACGCTCGGGCTGATGTCTGTCGGCACGATTTCCATCGCGTTCCTGCCGGGGTACGAGAGCATCGGACTGCTGGCGCCGCTGCTCGTGCTCGCCGGCCGATTGGTGCAGGGCTTCTCCGCCGGCGTCGAACTAGGCGGGGTGTCCGTCTATCTTTCGGAAATCGCCACTCCCGGACACAAAGGCTTCTACGTGAGTTGGCAATCGGCGAGCCAGCAGTGTGCAGTCATCTTCGCGGCGCTGCTCGGGGTGGCGCTGAATGCCAAGCTGTCGGCGCACCAGATGGCTACGTTCGGCTGGCGAATTCCGTTGCTGGTGGGCTGCGGCATCATTCCGTTTCTATTCCTGATCCGCCGCTCGCTGGTGGAAACTGAGGAGTTCCTGTCGCGGCCGCGCCATCCTGGCTCGCGCGAAATTCTGCGCTCGGTCGCAGCCAACTGGCCGCTGGTGCTGCTGGGAACCATGCTGGTCACCATGACCACAGTCTCTTTCTACATGATTACGGCCTATACACCCACATTCGGCAAACAAGTGCTGCATCTGGCGGACAGCCAAACTCTCACCGTCACGCTGTGTGTCGGCCTGTCTAATCTCATCTGGTTGCCCCTGATGGGTGCGCTCTCCGACCGCATCGGCCGTCCACCGCTCCTCATCGCATTCACCGTACTGGCGTTGCTTACGGCATATCCGGCGTTACTGTGGGTGACCGGCAATCCGTCATTCGGCAGCCTGCTGGCGGTGGAACTGTGGCTCTCGTTTATTTACGGCAGCTATAACGGCGCCATGGTGGTGTTTCTGACCGAGTTGATGCCGCCAGACGTCAGGGCCTCGGGGTTCTCGCTCGCCTACAGTCTGGCGACGGCTCTGTTTGGCGGATTCACTCCGATGATCTGCACGTACCTGATCGAGGCCACCAGGAATCCCGCCATACCGGGCGCCTGGCTCTCTTTGGCGGCGGGGATCGGATTGGCCGCAGCCCTGATCACCAAAGGGCGCGCGGCGGCTCCAGCGGCGCATCGTTCCGGGCCGGCGATTCTGGCGGAGTAACTATCGGCTTGCCGTTATTCCAGGTCGCGCAGTACTAGATAAAGAGAGCCAGACGGCCCTATCATTAGTTGAATTCAAGCCAGATTTAACTTTATATAATTTGAAATTATTTTAATTCACCATCTTGTTACGCAAAATTTCCTTGAATTTAGTCGCCGTTTAGCCTACGGTTAGTACTATAGCTCCCAGTGGTACTGAAAATAATGTTATCGGTTTCAAAAAACCTAGGGGGCAATTGCTCATGTTCGGGGTTCTTATTCGCCGCTTTACCGTCTATTTCGCCGCGATTATTTTTGTGGCAACGCTCGTGCGGATTGCCGACGCGCAGTCCGCGGGGGGCGCTATTACTGGAACGGTCACCGATCCATCCGGTGCATCTCTGCCCGGAGCCCAAGTCACCATCGAAAACCAGTCGACCGGTGAAGCACGTCAAACCGTAACCAGCAGCACCGGCCTCTACACGGTCTCGAATCTTGTGCCGAGCCTGTATTCGATCACGGTCACGGCCAAAGGGTTCCAGACGCTTCTGCGTCAGGAATTGTCGGTGAGGGTAGGTTCCGAAGTGCTCGTGGATCTGCAGATGAAACTCGGCTCCGTGAGCGACCAAGTGGTAGTCAAGATGTCTGCGCCGATCGTCGAGGCCGCGACGTCGTCCACCGGCGCTGTGGTGGATGACCACACGGTGCGCGATCTCCCGCTCAACGGCCGCGATTGGACTACCCTGGCGGCGCTGCAACCCGGCGTCACGGTGATTCGCACCCAGCAGGCTTCGGCACTCACTGTAGTGCGCGCTAACCGCGGTTTGGGCACCGAGATGACGGTAGACGGCGCCCGCTCGCAGCAGAACAACTACCGCCTCGATGGCATCAGCCTCAACGACTACGCGGGCGACGGTCCGGCGAACGTGCTGGGCGGCAGCCTGGGTGTCGATGCCATTCGCGAGTTCTCGGTGATTACCAGCGACCCGCCCGCCGATTACGGCAAGAGCTCCGGTGGCGTCATCAACGCAGTGAGCCGTTCGGGCAGCAATGAATTCCACGGCTCGGGGTACGAATTTCTGCGCAACAGCTTTTTCGATGCGCGCAATTTCTTCGATCCGAGCACCCTTCCTCCGCTGCGGAGAAATCAATTCGGCGGCTCGATCGGCGGGCCCATCAAGCATGAGCAGACCTTCTTCTTCTTCGATTACGAGGGTGTGCGCCAGAGCCTCGGCCAGACTGACGTGGATACCGTGCCCTCGGCTGCCGCGCGGCTGGGCCACCTCGCCGCCGGAACTGTCGCGGTAAGTCCTCTCGTGGCGCCGTATTTGAACCTGTTCCCCTTGCCCAACGGATCGGTGAACGGCGACATCGGCACCTATGAGGTGGGAGTTAAGGACATCACTGTTGAAGACTTTTACACCGGCCGGGTGGATCATCGTTTCTCCAAAACCGATTCGATTCACGGAGGCTTCGTGATCGACAACAGCCAGATCAAGGGACCGGATGCGTTCGACGACACATTGTTGGGGGCGATTTCGCAGCGCAAGACTGCCAACGTCGAAGAGAACCACATATTCGGCAGTTCGATGGTCAACTCCGCCCGCATCGGGTTCAACCGCGCCGTCGCCGTACAAGTAGAGACGCTGGGCGTGATCAACCCGGCGGTTTCGGATCCTTCGCTCGGCTTCGTGCCCGGCAAGCCGGTGGGCCAGCTCAACATCGGCGGAGTCACGCTGTTTCAGGGCGGCCCCGGTGCTCTCGGGGAGTATCACTTCCACTACAATTCGTACCAGGCTTACGACGATCTCTCCTTCACGCAGGGAGCGCATTCCGTGAAGGCCGGCTTCGCCTTTGAGCAGATTCAATCGAACGGTGTGGGCGGCGGCAGCCCGAACGGCCAGGTGGTATTCGGTTCGGTGTCAGCCTTCGTGCAAAATCAGCCGACTTCGTTCACCGCCAATATTCCCGGAACGGGTACGCCCTTGGGACTGCGCCAAAAGGTGGTGGCCGGATATGTCCAGGACGATTGGCGCGTACGCCACAACCTGACGCTCAATCTGGGGGTTCGCTATGAGATGTCGACCGTTCCCTCGGAACAATTCGGCCGCATCGCCACCCTGCCTTCGCTAACGGCGACGCAAGTGAAAATCGGGTCGCCATTCTTCAACAACCCCACGCTGCGCGATTTCTCTCCGCGCGTGGGAATTGCCTGGGATCCGTTCGGCAACGGCAAGACGGCGGTACGTGCGGCATTCGGCATTTACGATTCCCTCCCGCTGACTTACGAGTTCGCCCTGTTGTCCGATCTCACCGCGCCCTTTAACGAGCAAGGCTCGGCCACCAATGTGCCGAAGGGCTCTTTCCCCGGCAGCCTGTTCGGTCTTATCTCGCCCGCCTCGTTGCGCACGGCATACGTGGAGCAGAACCCCAAAAGAAATTACGTGGAGCAGTGGAACTTCAGCATGCAGCGCGAGGTTGCGCCCAATCTGGTCGCCGAACTCGGTTACGCGGGCTCTCACGGCGTGCATTCGCCCTTCGTTTCCACCGACGTTAATGTGGTACAGCCCACGGCTACACCGGAGGGCTATATCTGGCCGACGCCGCGCGGCAGCGGCACCAAGCTGAATCCATCCGTGGGGGCGATCCAACCGGTGATCTGGCAGGTCTCATCGGTGTACGACGCACTGCGGGCGCGCTTGACCAAACGCCTGAGCCGGGGAGTCCAACTCCAGGGATCTTACACGTTCTCCAAGAGCCTGGATACTGGCTCCGGCTCATTCCAGACGGCCTACACCAACACCCAGGCCAGCATGCCGCTGTTCGATCCGCGCCTCCGCCGGGGTC
>Ga0182030_10004479_pt1 | contig 29771 bp, 23 predicted proteins | sample 812S3MmetaG_FD_121299 | JGI IMG/M metagenome (GOLD analysis project Ga0182030, IMG submission 121299) | Permafrost microbial communities from Stordalen Mire, Sweden - 812S3M metaG (Illumina Assembly) | ecosystem: Environmental > Terrestrial > Soil > Wetlands > Permafrost | place: Sweden...
CAACCCTTATATGTTCTCTCTAATGCAGTTTCTCTCAGATAAATTGTTTGACAGCATGTGGGCTTTGCCTCTGGTCCCCTTGCCGGGATCTTTGACGGAGGCGAGCGTAGCGAGCCGGAGTCAAAGATCCCGGCAAGGGGATGTCCGCAACTTCGGCCCGAGCTGTCCTCAAACTTTTTCCACGGCCAAAATAATTCAGCCGTGCTCATCCTTTCCTTTTCTGATTTTCTTGCCTGCGCAAGAAACTGAGACCGCTGCCCCTGCGCACGGGGCAGCGGTGCCGTGTGCGAGCTCGTTCAACCCTCGGACGGTCGTCCACCAGTCCGCAGCCCAGCTTGAGCCGCACGCGGCCTGTGCTCCAAACTCGAACCGTTGTCAGAGCGCCGGCTTCGGCTGGCAGCTCGTATTTGTAAGGATGAGTCAGAACACGATCAATTATATGAAGCCAAACACTGCTGTTGTCTATGTCGGAGTCGATGTCGCCAAGGCCACGCTGCAAGTTCATGTGCAGGGCCGCCAGGCGGAACTTAAAAACGCCCTCGCCGCACGCGCTAAATTGTGCCAGAAACTCCAAATCGTCGCCGGAGCCCATGTCGTCTGTGAAGCGACCGGCGGCTACGAACAGGACCTGGTGCGTGCCTTGCATAAGGCCAAGGTTCCTGTCTCGGTCGTCAACCCGGCGCAAGTGCGGGCCGCCGCCCAGGCCCAAGGCCAGCGGGCCAAAACCGACCGGATCGACGCCGCCATGCTGACCGACTATGGCCAGCGCTACCAGCCTCAACCCACCCCACCGGCCTCCCCGGTCCAACGCCAATTGGTCGCGTTGACCCAGTGGCTCAAGCAACTCATCGAAGGCAAGGCCACCGCCAAGACCCAAGCCGAACATCATCACGATCTATTCGTGCGCAAGCAACACCAGGCGCTTCTCGACTACTACCAATCTCAAATCAAGGCGGTGGAGGAGAAACTGCAGGCCCTGCTCAAGAAAGACCAAGCACTTCAACAACGCGTTGAAACTCTCGATACCATCGAAGGAGTCGGTTCGCGCACCGCCCTCCTGGTTCTGGCGCACATGCCTGAATTGGGCCAATTGAACCGTCAGCAAGTCGCTGCCTTAGCCGGCCTGGCCCCCTGGACTCGGGACAGCGGCACCATGAAAGGCATGCGCTGCATCGGTGGCGGGCGTCCCGAAGTCCGCCTAGCCCTCTACATGTCAACACTAAGCGCGGTGCGATTAAATCCGGTGTTCCGCGCCTTTTACCAGCGCTTGATCGCCAAGGGAAAACTCCCCAAAGTCGCGCTAACGGCCGTCATGCGTAAACTACTCATTTATATGAACCATAAACTCAAAGCCTTGGCCGCCCAAACCTTATCAACCGGCCAAGTCCAAAATTAAAAAGAAAATTAAAAAAATAGTCGCCAAAATCAACACCGTTGCTGGGCTGAATGATGCAATCCCTTTGGGATTGGGGGGCTTTTTTGGGGCAACTGCCGCCGGAGTCGTTGGCCCGTTAACGTTTTTTCCGCCAAATGCCGATGGATAAGTATGTGGTGTGGCCATGTCATGGTCCATTGCGCTTATGTATGGTCTCATGAAGATTGACGGAATTATCCGGAAACCGGCAAATCGCCGGGTGGGAACGGCTGCGTTCACCTTGATAGAGGTGGTGTTCGCTTCGGCCATCGCCGCCCTGGTGCTGGCCGGAATGTTCCAGGGGTACACGATGGCGGCGCGAAAGGCCCAATACTCCACTTGCAGCCTGGCGGCCAATTCGATGGCGATGCAACAGTTGGAGGGAGCGTACTCGGGCAATTGGGTGCCTTCCTACAGCCAGACACAGTTATTGACACTGAGCAGGACGCAAACGGCCAATCTATGCCTGCCCAGTGCGCAAGGTAATGTGGTCACCTGCACCAATTACACCACTGTGAATCAAGTTTCCACCAACCCGCCTTATGCCTTGATCCAAGTGCAGTGTGTGTGGACGTTCCCGAATTACGGGGGGACATACACCAATGCGGTATCCGTGCTGCGCGGGCCCAACGAATGAAATTGCACGTCTCCAGTAACAGAAAGCTGCGCGGGCCGCGGGCCTTTACGCTGGTCGAGGCTTTGATCGCCTCCACCAGTTTGGTCATCATCGTCGCCTCCGTCATCATCTGCAATTTGTATGGATTATCCATGGCCACCCGGCAGCAGATTTGGATGGGCGCGAGCCATGACGCGGCTAAAACTGTCGGCCTGCTGATGGGGGATATCCGTTCCGCGGTAAGTCTGGAGGTCGGCAGTTATGCGAATAACGTATTTACGCAGGCCGGGACCAGCAACCAGCAATCCGGCACTGCCCTGATGATTTTTACCAATTCGACCGGGACGGTCGCAACGGGGCCCTGGATTCTGTACTATTACAATGCCACCAGCAATAATCTGGTGCGAACCAACCTCAACCCTTCAGGCACGGGGGACTGCCAAATCGTGTCCGCCAATTCCATCACCAACGACAGCACCCACCCGATATTCACCGAATTGGACTGCTCGGACACAGGCACGGCGATCAGCAACCAAACCGGTCTTGCGCCTGTCAGCGTCTATTTATCCTTCACTAAACTGCAGAATTCACAGGTCGTCATCGCCAACGGCAGCGCGGTGGACCTCTATCAACTGACCACAGTCGCGACGCCCCGGTTGCTGCTGGCGCAATAGGCTTATGAGATTAGTTTCCAAAACATTACGACGCGGCCGCAGGCGGCGGGGCTGGGCTTTGTTGGTTATCATAACCCTGACCGCGTGCAGCCTGATGGTTTTGGCCAGCGTGATGAACTGGGCCAATCAAAACGCAGCGTTGACTGCGAGGAATAACGAGTATTTTGCGACAACTTACGCGGCGGAGGCCGCCACGGAAAAAGTTCTGTCCAGCATGTCCTCGCAGTATCAGAATTATGGATTTCCTCTGCTGATTTCAAACATGTCCGTCTATGCCACCAACCTGCCCACGGCCGCGGACGGCTCTTGCTGGACCAACTACCAGTTCAGCGGCGGCACGACCGCCAACCAGATGATCGTGACCAACACGGCGATGAGCCAGACGGTGGTGGAGAGTGCTCCGTATGCCGGGTTAAACTTGATGGCGAACACCTATGAACTCATTGTTAACGCCCAGAACATCCATACAGAATACCAGATAGTCAGCACCGTAGGCCAGCAGGTCTATTTTGGGACTGTCCCCATGTTTCAATTCGCCATTTTCTACCAGAACGACATGGAAATCTGCCCCGGGCCGGCCATGACCATCGGCGGCGCCGTGCATGGCAATGCGAACATATATCTGTGTCCCGGGGGTGGATTAACTCTCCTCAACACCATAACCTCGGTGAGCAACATTTTTTTGCAAGAAAGCCCGCTGGACCCCGTGAACCGAAAATTCTCTTTTGTGAACTTCGACGGTTCGCCCGGGCAATTGAACGACGTCAATCCGTTGATACTGCCGGTGGGCACTAACACAACCGGGACCGCTGGCAACGCCAGCCAGAACGCCTACGCCACCTTGGGGCTGCCTCAGGCCGGGCAGACGGTGACCTCTGCCACCGGGACAAACTTGTTTTACAACAAGGCGGACATGATAGTCGTCGTATCCAACAACAACAGCATCACCGTGACTTCCGGTGCCATCGTGAACAATCGGGCGACCGTGATCAGCCAGAGTCAATGGCAGGCATTTCTGAGCACGAACGGCACGTTTTACGATCAGCGCGACAGCTTGACGGTTCAACCCGTGGTGATCAATGTTTCCAACCTGGTCAAATGGAGCGCCACTAACGCGGTTTTGCGTCCGGTGCTTTCCAGCTTTAGAGGCAGCGGGGCGGCAGATGTGCAGTCGATTTACGTGGCTGATCTGCGCCAGAAATCCTCCACCCAGCCCGGCATCGTTCTGAGCAATGGCGCGGTGTTGCCGCCGCAAGGGCTTTCCATCGCCACGCCGGACCCCGCTTACATCATCGGCAATTGGAACAGCCAGCTTACAAATAATGGCGCTTCTGATGCGGGATTGTTGGACACCACGTATGCCCGCCCGAGCGCGGTTTATGCCGATGCCGTCACGATTTTATCCTCCGCCTGGGATCCGAGCAAGAGCTCCAGCAGCTACAACACGCGGAACGCCACGGCTGACACGGTTAACGCCGCCCTGTTCATGGGCATTGTTCCCTCCAACGGCTCGAGCTTTAGCGGCGGAGTGGAAAACTTCCTGCGCCTCCTGGAAAACTGGAATGGCGCCACCTTCACTTACAACGGTTCCATGGTGGAGATGTTCACGAGCCAGATCGCCAACCAGCCCTATGTGGAGGAGGGGCCCGGCCCAGGCGCCTACTACACGGCGCCGACACGAAATTGGGCCTTTGACAATAATTTCACCAACCCGGCCAAACAGCCGCCCATGACGCCGCAGATCGTCAAGGTCCAGCGGAGTCAATGGGTTTTGCTGCCGCCTCATGCGACGAGCTTTTAGGACGACCCCTTGCCATGAGATTCCTGCTCCTTTTTCTGTTTCCTCTGGCCGCGGTCGCAGCGTTACAAGGGGACTTCCGCGCTTCCCTTGGCACGGAGGGATCAGGTCCCGGCCCCCGGATTGAAAGACTGGCGGTAGTTTCCGATAATCTGCTCTACAAAATCCGGCCCCCAAAAGACTGGCGCCACGAGGCGGATGAAACGAGCCGGAAGATCATTTTTACATCACCCTCAGGCCGGAGCGCCGTGATCATTCAATTCACGACCAATTCCCCGGGGAAATTGCCGTCTGACGACGCCTTGCGGGCGCAAGTCCGGCAAGCGCACCCCGGGGCGAGCGCCTCGGAGTTGACGGTTTTTGCCACGGAGAGCGGGCACGGTGTCTTTTTCGATTTGGCGCGCGAGTTTGCCCCCGGGCTGGTGCAGAAAATTCGCCACGCTTTCGTTGCCCAACCTGGTGGCGTGGTGGAATTTGTCCTGTCCGCCAGCGACGACGAATTCGACAAATACCGGTCATTGGTCATGGCCATGTCGCAGGATTTTCGGGGCAATCCCCTGCCAAAGAACTCTCTCATGTACGCAGGCACAGCAACCGTGGAAGGTCCAAAAAATACCAACGCGATCCCCGCGCCACGCGCCCGCCCGGGAAGGTCGTTTATTGCAGACGGTCAACCTGGGCAGCAGCCTGCGGTGGTCCAACCAGTGGAGAATGAACAGGACACAACGGCCCCGTCCCGGCTTCCACTGCTGGTAATCACGGTCGCGATCCTGGGCATGGGCAGCGGTGTTTACTGGACGAAGCGCATCCGCCGGGAGTCGCCACGGCCAGTTTGCGGCGAGGGAACGTCCTGCCTCCCGCCCGAACGGAGAAGGTACAAGGTGACTGCGCTTAGGCCGGTCACCATTTGGGCGAACATCGAGTCATCGAAGGGTGAAGGCGCCCCGGGCGAAGCCGAGGAGGTCATGTACGAGGATCGACCGGCCTGGATCGAGCTTCAAAGCGGGGAAACGCTTGACAAGCTGGCCGGGGTTCATGGCGTGCATCCAGCCTGTATGCCACACGAAAAGCGCGTTTACCTGCCCGACACGGATGAGGATTTTGTCCCTTTGTCGACATGGTGCGAAGCAGAATTGCCGAAGAACTTCTTCGGGCTTTTCACCCTTGAAGTGTCGAAATAACGGATGGACTCAAGGCATGGCGCCCGAGATGTCGAGGAGGCGCGACACGATTGCGAGGAGTCTCACTAAAGAACGCAATAACAGAACCCAACCGTAGGCGAAGCTTTAGGCGGGCTGCGTAATCGCCCCGGCCAGCTTTGGAAGTCGGCCCCATAGTTTTTGAGAGCGGGACGCCTTAAACTAAGGTACGAGTGAACTGATATGCGATCATACTTTTAGTGGCCAGCGCTGCTCTGTTTGCCTACCTCGTTTTGGTGACACGGGCCTCGCTGATTTTCAAAGGCGTGGAGCTTGGACTTTTTGGCTATTCTTTCGCCTGCTTTTACTGGATGCCCACCCGGGCGCTGGTCGGATTGCTGGTCCTGGTTGGAATGGATATTTTTATCGTGTGGTACCGCACGCGGCAGCATTCTGCACATTCCGGCGAATGAAGGGGTTTAATCCGGTAACGGCCGTTTTTAAGACGGCTGGTTCGCCGAAGGACACGGAGATCTTCGGGGGACGTTGGACGCGCTGGCAGCGCATCCCTACCAAGTTGGATCCGGCGGGTTTTTCTGTTTGCGCGGGCAGGAGCACTGGGCCATAGTACGAGGCGGGAAGATTTTAACTTGTTGCCTTGCAGGAATGTGCCTATGAAAAGACAAAATCCAGACCAGCCAAAACCGCCCAAAAGCGCCAAGCCGCGCACCGCCGCAGTCGTCGGAAAAAAGCTGGCAGCGACGGAACCGGTGGCCAAAGTGAAACGCGCTCCGAAAGTTTCCCGGCCGAATATCCCCCCCATTTTGCTGGAAGGCGATGCCTCTCCTGTCCCTGCGGCTGCGTCCGGCGGCCCTGGCCGGCGCTATTCGCTTGGCCCCACTCCGCCCGTGCAGCATGTTCCGCCGGCGGAAAGCGAGTTGCCGGAAGCTTACGGCACCAGACAATTATTTTTGACAGCACGCGATCCGCACTGGCTTTACGCCCATTGGGACTTGAGCCGCGCGCAAATCAAGGAATACAACAGCCTGTCCTCGCACGGCCATCTGGTGCTTCGCGTGCATCGGGGGACGCTGGAGTCCGAGCCTTTGTCCGAAATACACGTGCATCCGGAATCGCGCAATTGGTTCGTTCCGGTGCCTGACGCGGGCGCAAAGTATTTGAGCGCGCTCGGTTATTATGACTTGTCCCGCCGCTGGGTGGCGCTGGCCAGTTCGGGCGCGACTTTGACCCCGCCGGATAATTTATCGGAGGACACGACGCTGCGCTTCGCCACCATTCCGCACGATGTGCCGCTGGCGCAATTGGTCGCGATCGTCAAAAGCGCCTTGCGCGAACATGTGCCGCTGGTCGAGGCTGTTCAACAATTGCGCGCGCAGGGCTACAAGGGACTGCCTGCGCCCGAAGAAATCCGGCGGGAATGGACGCCCGCGCAGGAAAAGGCCCTGGCCGAAATTGTGTCGATGGACCAGGTGCGCCGGATTTGGGTCGGCTCGTTGGAAATTACGGAATTGGTCCGCCGCCAGTTGCAGCAGGAAATGTCGTCGCTCAGCGCCGCCCAACTCAGTTTGCCGACTTCGCCGGTTGGAGCGCTGTCCAGCGTTTCAAGCCCGTTCGGCGGCATTCCCAGGCAGAGGGGTTTCTGGTTCAACGTCAACGCGGAATTGATTATTTACGGCGCCACCGAGCCTGATGCCACTGTGACCATCGGCGACCGTAAAATCAAATTGCGGCCCGACGGCAGTTTCAGTTTTCGTTTTGCGCTGCCGGATGGGGAATATGCGCTGCCGGCGGCGGCGCATTCGGCCGACGGGGAGGAAACGCGGGAGGCCGCTCTGAAGTTCAGCCGCGGCACGGCGTATCGAGGCGAAGTGGGGGCGCATCCGCAGGATAAGAAGCTGCAACCGCCGGTGGTCGCGGCCGTGGCATGATTGGAAGGCAGGCTTGGGCCTGCCTTTTTTTTGTTCTGTGAATGTCTATACTAAAGCTGCGCAATCTGTTATTCGTCTCGTGGCCTTTGTTTTGGTGGTCGCGAGTTTATTTCTTTATGGAGCCGATCTTTATTTACTGGCGTCGCACCGGCCAATGTCGGCCCCGGGGTGGCTGGTGTTGAAGGCCGTTCCCTTAGTAATCGGTCTGCTTTTGTATTGGAAATGCCGCGTGCTGGCTGAGCGGTTTACCAAAGATCTGGACTGAAATTCATGCAAGGCCATTTTGCCCTTCTTCTGCACGCGCACCTGCCGTTCGTCCGGCATCCTGAACACGAGAAGTTTCTCGAGGAAAACTGGCTCTTTGAGGCCATCACGGAAACTTACCTTCCGCTCATCCAAATGTTCGAAGGCTGGCAGGACGACCACATGCCGGCGCGCCTGACGCTCTCGCTTTCCCCGCCGCTCTGCGCCATGCTGCTGGATCCTCTTTTGCAGGAGCGGTATGTGCGGCATCTCGACGGCTTGATTACCCTGGCCGAAAACGAAATCCATCGCACGCATTGGGAAGCGTCCTTGCGCGAATTGGCCTGGATGTATCATCACCGCTTCACCGGCCTGCGGCAAACCTGGTTTGACTACGGCCAGAATCTTGTCGGGGCCTTTCGCAAGTTTCAGGATAATGGCCTGCTGGAAATCGCCACGTCCGCCGCCACGCACGCGCTTCTGCCTTTGTTGATGGATGACCCGTCTTCATTGCACGCCCAAATCTTCGCGGCCCGCGATTTTTACCGGGAATGTTTTGGGCGCGATCCGCGCGGCATCTGGCTGCCGGAATGCGCCTACGCCGAAGGCATCGAGGTGGTGCTGCAAGAGGCCAACATCCGCTGGTTTGTCACCGATACGCACGGGATGTTGTATGCGCACCCGCGCCCGCGCTACGGTGTTTATGCGCCCGTGTACACGCCCAACGGCGTGGCAGCTTTTGGGCGCGATCTCGAATCCGCCCGCCAGGTGTGGAGCAAGGAGCAAGGCTACCCGGGCGACGAACGTTACCGCGATTTTTACCGGGACATCGGATTTGACCTCGATTTCGATTACGTCAAGAATTATTGCCCCGCGCCCGGATTGCGCGGTTTTACCGGCATCAAGTACCATCGCATTACCGGCGGGACCGGCGAGAAGCAGCCCTACAATCGCGCCGCCGCGGTTCACGCCGCCGACGAGCACGCAGGCCACTTTCTGCACGCCCGCATGGACCAAATCAGCAAGCTGGGCATGATCCTGGATCGCCCGCCGCTAATCCTTTCGCCTTACGACGCGGAATTGTTTGGGCATTGGTGGTATGAAGGGCCGGAGTTTTTGAATTATTTCGTCCGCAAAGCCTGCTGCGATCACCAAGTCTTCACGCTGATCACTCCTGATGAATATTTAGGCCGGTATTCAACCCTGCAAGTGGCCACGCCCGCCGCCTCGAGCTGGGGCGAGGAAGGTTATTGGCGGGTCTGGCTCAACGAATCCAACCAGTGGATTTATCCGCATCTGCGCATCGCCCAGCCGCGCATGGCAGAATTGGCCAAGCTCTTTCCCAAACCGACCGCCCTGCAAGAGCGCGCCTTGCAGCAAGCGGGGCGCGAGCTGCTTTTGGCGCAATCGAGCGACTGGCCATTCATTCTGCGCACCGGCACCAGTCCGGATTACGCCACGAAACGGGTCAAGGACCACCTGCATCGTTTTCTAGTGTTGTACGAGCAACTCCTGGCCAAGAAGATCGACGTTCCCTGGCTTTGTCAAATCGAACAAATGGACAACATATTTCCGAAGTTGGATTACCGGCTGTGGAACTCTGAAAAGGTCTAACCTGGCCACCCCGGGCTGTACGGCCAAAAGGGTGCTACAGGTGCTACATTGTTGAATCTCAGGCGTTTAAGGTGCTACATTTGGTGCTACATTCGTGCTACATGGGTGCTACATGGGTGCTACATTTTGCCTGTTAAAGGTTGGCGCCCTTTCAAAACAGGCTTCCTTGAGCTTTGTTTGGGGGGTTTCCTCCCACATTTTCCGGCTTCCCTCCCAGTTTCTTGAGGAATTCCTTTTCATCAATTATGGTCACGCCCAGTCGCTCCGCTTCCTGCATTTTTGTCCCAGGCTCCTCTCCAACGACCAGAAAATGTGTATTCTTGCTCACTTTGCCGACGACGCTGCCACCGCGAACGCGGATCTCTTCCGAGGCTTTATCACGAGTCATCGATTTTAAAGACCCGGTGAGAACAAAGGTTTTTCCGCCAGCAAAGGAGTCGGCGGACGATCCACTTTCTTTGCGGCTATTTAAACCACCCGGAGGATTAATGCCGAGTTTTTGAAGCCGCGAGAGCACCTTTTGTCCGCTGGCCGACGCGAAGTATTCAACAATATATTTCGCGACTTTGTATCCAACAACGGGTAGAAATTCAGGAACAGCTTTACTTTGTTTCTCCGTTACAAGCTTGGACCATTTTTCGTTTCGTCTGGCAACGCCGTCTTTTTCCAACGCTTCGCCCAAAGTTAGAATTTCCAGCTTTAACCTTTCAAACCGTTGCTTGCGTTCGGCTTTTTCTTCCTCACTTTTCGGTTTGTTTTCATTTCTGGCGAAGGGCGAAGCCACGGCCAGTTCATCGTATAAAGTGCCTAATTGGGCTATTTTCTGCAGCAGCGGCGAAGTTGCAACATGTGCCAAATCTTTGTGGAATTTTGCGACCTCGTAAGTGATCGTTTCTCCGGCATCCTCAATCCCCAGAGCGAGAAGCCAGCGAGCCAGCGAAAACGATTTGGCTCGTTCCAGAGCGTCGCAAACTTTTGTCGCGTTCTTTTCGCCAAAAGTACGCGGCTCTTCCTTGGTTCCGAGGTTCAGCCTGCCCAACGATTCCGCTGTTACTGCAAACAAATCAAGCCATTCCTTGATCAAACCAGACTCGATAAGTTTTTCTGCAACCACGCTGCCAATTCCTTCGATATCAAGGGCATTCCGTTGCGCCATGAACTGGATCCTCCGCACGCTTTGCGCCGGACAGCTCGCGATATTCTGGCAGCGCCAGGCGACAAATTCGGCATCACGAACTATCTGTCCGCCACACGCCGGGCATTTGCCACCCACATGCGCAAAAAGATCGAACGGCTCGCTATTCAGCGGCCTCTTGGATTTCACCACCTCGACCACCTCGGGAATAACCATGCCGGCTTTACGAACGATCACCGTGTCACCGATGCGAATGTCCTTCCTTTGTATTTCATCCTCGTTGTGCAAAGTCGCGCGCGCGACTGTTGAGCCTTGCACGGAAACGGGGTCCAATTCGGCGACCGGCGTCAATACTCCGGTGCGGCCAACCTGGACTGTGATTGCTCTGAGAACGGTTTCCGCGGGTGTAATCCAGGGGATTGGCTTGTGGACAATAGCGTAACCGGGGGCCTTGGTTTTTGAGGGAATTTTTCGCCGGTCCGCAAGATCGTTGACCTTTAAGACAATGCCGTCGATTTCGTACGGCATTTTGGTCCTCAAATCGTTTCCTTCCTTGTAGTCACAAACGATTTCATTCCGATACCGGTCAAAAACCTCTTCGATTCCATTACAAACCCACCACACTGGCTGAGTTGGAAGGCCTGCCTTTGTGAGAAATTCCAGAGTCTCAGCATGTGTTGCAAAAGAGATTCCCTCGTAAGAGCCGAGCGCATAAAAAACAGCGCGAATAGGTCGTTGCCTGACAATTCGCGGGTCAAGTTGTTTGAGCGTACCCGCCGTGGCATTGCGGGCATTTGGAAAGGGTGCTTCGCCGGAAGCTTCAAGCTTCGCATTGAGGTTGTCGAAATCTTTGATTGAAATGTAAGCCTCTCCGCGGACTTCAAGCAATTTCGGTGGATCTTTCAACTTCAATTCCAGTGGTATGGCACGGATCGTTCTGACATTGGCCGTGATGTCGTCTCCCATTTTCCCGTCGCCTCGGGTCGCGCCCAAGGCAAGCTGGCCATTTCTGTATAAAACACTGATTGAAACTCCGTCAACTTTCGGCTCGAGCACGTAATCAATTTGCGCCTTTCCGAGCTGTTTTCGAACCGTTTTGTCGAAGCCTCTCAGCTCTTCCAGTGTATTTTCGTCTTGCGCCCTCTTGCGCCGATCGGAGTCCGGTTCTTCATCCTTCGTTGGATGGGTTGCTGCTTTGATTTTCTCCAAAGACAACATCGGTTCCAAATGCTCAACTCTTTCAAACCATTCTACGGGAGCACCGCCAACGCGCTGGCTTGGGGAATCCGGGGTTTTTAACTCCGGGAACTGGGTTTCCAAATCGACCAACTCGTTGTAGAGGGCGTCGTATTCCCGATCACTGACAGCAGCGTTCCCCGAACCGTAATAGAGGGCATCGTACTCGCGGATCTTCGCTGCGAGTTCAGCATGTTTCGTTTTGGCTTCCGACAATGTCATATCGACTAACCGCCAAATAAAATCACAGACGGCGTCGTTGATAAAGACCTAAAGCATGGTTGAGGGCATCGCCGCACAAGGATTGAATTTCATCGTAAATACCGTCCGCCACCAGGTAGTGCTGCGCTGCCGCGCGGCCTCCCTGGACGCCTCGGCGAGGCGTCCCTACCAAAAAAGATGAGGAGCAAGAAGTATTGAACATCCTCGACGGCCATGATTCCGCGCCACGGTGAAGTTCGGCTGGGGGACGTGGGGATGGCGGCAGCAAATTGAAAGCGGTCAAAACAGCGCTGGCAAAAGCCTGTTCTCTATAAGACTTCCCCAAGCCGTGCTATTGTAGGGCGATGAAAGCAGCTAAGGACACGATATGGAAGTAACTCGGACGGCTTTTGGCGCATGGAATGGCGGTCGCTTTATGAATTTCGGTGAAGCGCTCTGCGATGAGCGATGGATTGATTTGGCGCGTCATGCCTTTCAGCGCGGCATCCGCACCTTCATCACGGCCGATGTGTATGGCAGCGGCATGGCGGACGAACTTTTGGCCCGCGCTTTGGCTGGTTTGCCGCGTTCGGAGTATTGCCTGGTTGGAGCCGTCGGGCACGATTTCTACAAAGGCCAGCGCCAGGGTTCGCGCGGCTTTCCGCGTTTCACCGATCCCGCGTTGCGTTCGCCCCGCGAGTATGGCGATTATCTTCGCATGGCCGCGGAGAAATCCCTGCAACGTTGTCGCGCCGAAAAATTTGACCTTCTCCTGCTGCACAACCCCGATTCCGCCGGCTATGCCAACGACAAGGTTTGGGAGGGAATGGACAAATTGCGCGAGGCCAAATTGACCGAGCGCATCGGCCTTGCCCCCGGGCCGGCCAATGGCTTTACCCTGGACATGATTCTCTGCTTCGAACGGTTCGGGCCGTTGCTCGATTGGGCGATGATCATCCTCAACCCGCTGGAACCCTGGCCCGGACAGTTGGTCCTGCCCGCCGCCCTCAAGCACGAAATCCAATTATTGACTCGGGTGGTGGACTATGGCGGGATGTTTCATGGCGACGTCAAGCCGGGCCACAAATTCGCGGCGCACGACCATCGCTCCTTCCGCCCCGCCGGCTGGGTGGAAGCGGCCCAGGAAAAAATGGAGGAGCTCCGCCCCACCGCGGCCCGGCACAATTTGACCTTGCTGCAACTCGCCTGCCTGTGGAATCTCTCCCAGCCTCCGGTCAAATGCGTCGTTCCCACTTTAATCCAGGAAATCGGCGGCGACGCCAAGCCCGTCGAAACCAAGACCGACGAATTGGCGGCGCTCCCCGAACTCCTCTTGACAGGCGACGAATGCGAGTTTATCGGCAGGATAGGAGACAACCGGGGCTGCATGCAGCTAAAAGGCGCCAATCGCAGTCACACCACCGTTGCGGAAGCGGACCGCTGGGGCCTGACGGCGGATTTGGAAGGCGTGGGCCGGCGTTGGGGGATTGACCCGGATCGGGATCTGGCCTGCACGCACGCGTCCGCCGCGCCGGGCGCAACTTGACACTGCTACCGTCCGCCGCCAGCTAGGTGCTGCGCTGCCGCGCGGCCTCCCTGGACGCCTTCGGCACGGTTTCCCTGGACCACTCGGCGCGGTCCCTTGGACGCCTCGGCGAGGCGTCCCTACCAAAAAAGGCTGAGGGTATCTGAATCCTATTCCATCCGCCTGACCGCTCCGGCGCGCACTTCCCAGCGCTGCAAATCGCGCCCGAGCTCCTGCGGCCAATTTTCTTCTGTACACGTCATGAAAACCTGGCTCCGCGCCGTTTGCGCCTGATTCAGCAATGGCAAAAATGCCGCGCGCCGTTTGGCGTCCAGTTCGCCCATGATGTCGTCGATCAACAGAATGGGCGGCGCGCCATGCACTGTGGCCAGATATTCCGCCTGCGTCATTTTCAGGGCGATGGCAATGGAGCGCTTCTGCCCTTCACTGGCGTACTTGGCGGCCGATTTGCCATCCAACTGCAACAGCAATTCGTCGCGGTGCGGGCCAATGAGCGTGGATCGAAAAACGGTTTCCCGGGCCCGGTTGCGGGCCAGTTCCAGGGCGAAATCCTGCCGGACAGAAGATTGGTATTCCAATTCCAGGCCTTCGACATTGCGGGCCACACGGGCGTAAGCGGCGCGGGCCAGCGGCGCGATGTGCGGCAACAATTCCCGGCGAAATTTCATGAGCTGCTGGCCGGCGTCGATGAGTTGCCTCGTAAATCCTTCCAACGCGGTTTCGTCCGGCGCGCGTTGTTTGAGCAGGGCGTTGCGCGAGCGCAAGGCGGCCGCGTAACGTTGCAGGAGCGGCAGATAGACCGGATGGGTTTGTGTCAGTAATAAATCCATAAAGCGCCGCCGCAAGCGGGCCGTCCCCTTGATCAATTGCAAATCTTCCGTGCAGAAAACGACCGCGCGCAAGGTGCCCAGATAATCGCTCAACTTCCGCACCGGCTGGCTGTCCAGGGTCAATTTTCGTTCCGCCGGCGACCAGTACATCTTGATCTCGTGGCTGGCTTGCGAAGTCAGGCCCGCGCCCACGAAGTAGCCCTTCTGGCCGTGCCGCACCATTTGGGCTCCGCCCACGCCGCGAAAGGACCGCAACGTCGCCAGCAGGTAGATGGCCTCCAAGATATTGGTCTTGCCCTGGGCATTGTCGCCCAGCAGCAGATGAAACCCCGGGGCAAAATCAGCATCCAGCCGCGCATAGTTGCGGAAGTCGCGAAGCCTTAGATGCACCAGATGCACAACGTGGCTAGATGCCGGCAAAGCCCAAGGCGCGAATAACCTTTTCGGCTATGGCGCGGCGGCGGGCAGCGGAGACACAGCCGCGCTTGTCTTTGAGTTGTTCCTTTGGCACTGCGAAAACCAAATCGCATTTGCAAAGCGTCGTCCAATCCAAGCCGTCTGCTTCATCCAGAACTGCCTCAATTTCGGTAGGCTGGCGGGTGGCGCGTTTGCTCGAACAAAAGAGAACATTCACTTTGGGTTTGCTGGCCAGACGGGTTTCCGTGCCGAGAACGACTGCGGGATGCGCGTCCGCGTCGGGAAAAACGAACGTATAGATGTCCCAAGGTTTCATTAAAGGCGCGGTTAATCAGTCGTTGAAGTCAAGCCTGCCTTGCGCGCGGGTTGCGGCCTCTTCAAGCGCATCCCATTCCCGGCCGATTTGCTTGTAGGCTTTTTCCAGGGTGCTTTTAGGCCAGGGCTCGATATTGGTCAACCGTTTTCGTTTCGGCTTGCCGGCTTCCTGCTCGATGACCTTTGGCAAATATCGCCGCAATGTGATGCGTATCAGCTCTTGTTTTTTATGAGGAGTGCGGCGGGCACCTTCCCGCAGTAATTGTTGCAATTCAGGCTCGAACCTGACCGGCATCGGTCTTGTCAACATGCTGAAATGTAGCATGTTGTTATACAAGAGGCAATGCTTTTTGCTTCTCGGGAAGTTTTATCCCAAACTCTTAATTCTCGTCGTGGGCGGACGGGAAACCAGCAGGGCATCGTGAGGGCCGATGGGGTAACAGATATCCTGCTTTGGATCCTTGAATTTGACCACAATCAGCGCGCGCGTCACGTTTCTTTCCTGACAAAATGTCTCCGCCTGCGCCACGCTCTCAAATTCCCGAGCCCGTTCCACGTCACCACTCCAAGTGGCGCCATCGAAATAGCCCTTCCCGACTGGATCTTGAATCAGAATCCGCATATTATCGCTTCACCTTATAGTAGGCGTCTGTTGAGCGCAACGTAATGTTTTCCCTTACAAAACGCAAGCAAAAACTGCGCAATTTTTGCGCGCTTGTTCCGGGGTCTTTAATTTTGCCCTTTGAACTTTCGCTTTTGAACTTTAATTTGGGACATGGCTCACGCCGATTTTGTTCATCTTCATCTGCACACCGAGTATTCTCTGCTCGATGGCGCCTGCCGTTTGGATCGGTTGATGGAGAAAGCGAAGGAGCTTCAATTCCCGGCTCTCGCCATCACTGATCATGGGGTCCTTTACGGCGCGGTCGATTTCTACAAAACCGCCCGTGACTATGGCATCAAACCCATCATCGGTTGCGAGGTCTATGTCGCGCCCGGCAGCCGCCTGGACAAGAAATCGAGCGCTGGGGGCCGGGACGTTTATCATCACCTCGGCTTGCTGGCCCGGGACGAAACCGGCTACAAAAACCTGGTCAAGCTGGCCACCGCCGCCCACTTGGAGGGCTATTATTACAAACCGCGCATCGATAAAGAAATCCTGGCCGCCCACAGCAAAGGTTTAATCGCCCTGTCCGGCTGCCTGGCCAGCGAAATTCCAGAATTGATCGTCAAGGAGCAATTGAGCAAGGCGCGCGATACCATCGATTGGTTCAAGCAAACCCTCGGAGCCGACAATTTTTACCTCGAACTGCAAAACCACGGCATTCCCGAACAAGCCGTGGTCAACCGCCATCTTATCCCTTGGGCAAAAGAATTCGGGCTGAAACTGGTCGCGACCAATGATGTCCATTACGTCGAAAAATCCCACTCCCACGCCCACGATTGCCTGATCTGCATCGGCACCCAAACGTTGTTAAGTGATAACAAACGAATGCGCTATCAGCCCGAACAATTTTATTTGCGTTCGGCTGAGGAAATGAAAGCCCGCTTCAGCGAAGCCCCGGAGGCAGTGCGCAATACTTTGGAAGTGGCCGAAAAATGCAACCTGGAAATCGAGTTTGGCAAACTGCATTACCCTCTTTTTCCCGCTCCGGAAAAAATGTCCCGCGAGGCTTATCTGCGCAACCTCCTGGTCGAAGGCCTGGAGCGTCGATATAGCATCCATGCCCGCGTTGAGCCGTCCGGTTTTGTCGTCACGGGCATTGATGACCCGCGCAGACTGCCCAACGCGCCCACGGATCTCAACGTGGCGTTTGACCATGCCCCCGCGCTCAAAGCCGTCATGGACCGCCTCGAAACCGAGATGAAGGTCATCGAAAAAACCGGCTTCATCAGTTACTTCCTGATCGTTGGTGATTTTGTCCGCTATGGGCGCAGCAAGGGCGTTTCCTGCGTGGCGCGCGGTTCCGCCGCGGGCTCGATTGTCACCTACCTGCTGGAGATTTCCAACGTCGATCCCATCCGTTACGGGCTCCTTTTCGAACGCTTTCTCAATCCCGAACGCATTAACCCGCCGGATATCGATATCGACTTTGCCGACGACCGCCGCGGCGATGTCATTCAATACGTTCGCGAAAAATACGGGCGCGATTCCGTCGCGCAGATCATCACGTTCGGCACGATGGGCGCCAAATCGGTGGTCCGCGATGTCGGCCGCGTCATGGGACTGAGCTACGGCGATTGCGACCGCCTGGCCAAAATGATTCCGAACGAATTGCACATGACGCTCAAGAAAGCGCTCGAACAATCCCCGGAATTCAAGCAAGCCTACGAAGAAGAAGACCAGACCCACGAATTGGTTGACACCGCCCTCATTCTGGAAGATTTGACCCGCAACGCTTCCGTCCATGCCGCCGGCGTCGTCATCAGCGACCAACCGCTGGTCAACCTGGTCCCGCTAAAAAAGGACGAAGACGGCGCCATCGTGACCCAATACCCCATGGGACCGGTGGGAGATCTGGGCATGCTCAAGATGGATTTTCTGGGGCTGAAAACGCTGACCGTCATCCGTAACACTTGCGAATTGGTGCGAATGAATCGCGGGATAGAAATTCCTATTGACAATCTGCCGCTGGACGACGCCAGGACTTACGACCTGCTCAACAAGGCTAACACCATAGGTATTTTCCAATTGGAATCCGGGGGAATGCGGGATTTGTGCCGCAAATTCCAAATCAGTTCCATTGAGCACATCACCGCCCTGGTCGCCCTCTATCGACCCGGGCCGATGGAGCTGATCCCTGATTTCATTAAACGCCGCCACGGCGAGATCAAGGTCGAATACGAGCACCCGCTGCTCGAACCGCTTACGCGCGAAACCTACGGGGTGCTCATTTATCAGGAGCAAGTAATGCAGGCCGCCCAGGTCCTGGCCGGCTACACCCTCGGCGGAGCGGACCTGCTGCGGCGGGCCATGGGCAAAAAGAAGCTCGAGGAAATGGTCAAGCAGCGCGAAATCTTTGTCAAAGGCTGCGCCAAAGTCAACAATATTCCAGCGCCCAAGGCCAACCAGATTTTCGATTTGCTGGAGAAATTTGCCGGTTACGGATTCAACAAGTCCCACGCCGCCGCCTATGCCGTTGTCGCCTACCAAACCGCCTGGCTCAAGGCCAATTATCCCGTTGAGTTTTTCAGCGCGATGATGACCAACGACATGGGCGACTTGGACAAACTGAACATTCTCATCACCGAGGCCCGGCTGTTTGGCCTGGAGGTCCTGCCTCCGGATGTCAATCAGAGCGGCGTGTTTTTTACCCCAAGCCAGGGCAGCGCTCCCTCCGCGCCGGTCCAAAACGGCGCGCCGCCCGAGGGAGGAGCCATCCGCTTCGGCCTGGCTGCCATCAAAGGCGTCGGCCAGGTCGCGGTGGAGAACCTTCTTGCTGCGCGCGAGAGCGGGAAATTCAAGTCTTTGGCCGACCTTTGCGAACGGGTTGACAGCCGCACGGTCAACCGCCGCGTTTTGGAAGCATTGATCAAATCCGGGGCCTGCGATTGTTTTGGCGAGAACCGCGCCACCATGTTCGCCAAAATCGACCGCGTCCTGGCGCGCGCCTCCGGCATTATTCAAGACCGGGAACGCGGGCAGGACACCCTTTTTGGCATGATGGAGGAACGCGCCGCGGACAAACCCGAACCCGAAAAACAACTGCCCGAATGGCCGGAGCATGAACTGCTCGCCTACGAACGCGAGTTGCTGGGGTTTTACGTTACGGGGCATCCGTTGACCCCCTTCGTCCCCATTCTGGAAAAGTACGCCCTGCACAAAACCGACCAACTGGCCGCTCTGGCCAATCACACCATGACACGCATCGGCGGCTTGGTGACAGAGGTGCAGAAAGGAATTTCAAAAAAGAGCAGCAAACCTTACGCCTTGGTCACGCTTGAAGATCTGTCCGGGTCCGTCCAAATCCTGTGCCTCAACGACAACTACGAGAAGTTCATCGACCTCGTCACCCCCAACACCGCTGTCCTGGTCACGGGCGAGGTCAATCGTTCCGAGGACAAGCCAAAGATTTTTCCGCAGGAGATTGTCCCCCTGCAAGACGCGCCCCATCTCTACACCAAACAAGTCCATTTCCGGCTGCAAACGGCCCACCTGACCCCGAGCGATATCGAAGCCGTCCGCGTCTTGACGGAAGCGCATCCGGGCAAGTGTCCGTTATTTTTGTGCCTGAAGTGGCCAGCCGGAGAAATCGTTTTTATTGAGACGCATCAGCGCTACTCAATAAAACCGTCCGCCGCCCTGCAACAAGCCGTGGACGATAAATTTGGCGAAGACACCTACTTCGCCAAAGTGGACGCATCCCTTCCGCAACGCACGCCGCGCCAGTGGGAAAGAAAATCCCACGCTGGCAACGGCGGCGATTAAAACACAATCAGGTCTTCGATCCAGGCTCCGTTTTCTCGCCTGCGTCTTTCCAGCCCATGATCCCGGCCGTCAGATGCTTGATGTTTTTGTAGCCGAGCTTTTTGGCGGCCTGAGCGGCGGCGCGATAAGCGGGGCATTGGGGATTGCCGCAATAAGCGACCACCAGCACGTCCTTGTCCGAAGGCAGGACGCTAGCCAGGCTGTCCTTATTGGCGGAAAAGTCGATGGCCCCGGGAATATGGCCCTTCTGCCAGGACTCCGAGCCATTTGCGTCGAGCAATACGACTTTTTGGGAAGCCATTGCCGTCTTAAGATCGCTAATGGTGATGGTGGGGAACTCGGCCGCGTAAACGCTGGCCGCGAAAACGAATGCTGCTGCAAACAAGATAATTTTTTTCATACGGCTCAGAAGCTAGCATGATATTACTCCTGCCGCAACCGGCAATCGCGCGCCCTTTTTTCGCGGGGGGTGAAGGGATCAACCCGGCCATAAGAAACACGGCGCGCTGTGGGAGCATCTCAAGTTCTGGCACGTTTGTGGCATCTCCCTCTCTTTCTTCTTGCCGAGAGGCATTCTTCACTCCCGTTGGGAGAATGGCGCGTAGTTAACGCCCAAAACTTTCTTAGTCAAGGGCCAGAGGGCTGGCGCACTCCAAAACGCTTCGCGTGCCCCGGCAGTTTTTGGACTGCGACGGCCCTCCGCCGCTCGCCCCGTTTAATTCCCGTTGATGATTGCGGGCTTAACGATGCGAACTCCGAAAATGTCGCTTTCATATTTCGATACACTATCCAGGGAATGCCCATCTCCAAGCGGATCACGCATCAAATAGTCCGTTCCCTGTTTACCCACAATCAAGACCCAATGAGGAACACTCCCGTTGATCAACAGCTTGGCGACCACCGGATTCTTACTCAGCAAGGCAGCGTCAATATCTGCGTGTGACGGTTTTGGAATCGTTTCTACTGTGATTTTATTGCTGGTGATGGTTGAAATCGCCTGCCACTTTACCAAACCCCTCCATGTGTAGCCGTCATTTGCTTTTAGCCGATCGTTGAGTGCGTTCGGCGTGTAATGGATGCCAAAATGATCGAGCGCCATGGACAAACTGCAAACCGCGCATCCGACATTACCCAGTTTCTCGCCGCTGCCTCCAATTTTTTCGTCTTTCCATCGCTCATCATTTTGCAAGTAAACCGGGGTTTCCAAGGGGACAAAATTCTGAAACGGTTTGCCGCCTCGGGCGGAAATGGGTGGGGAATTGCGCTCTCGCAAGTGCCAGGCGGTCATTCCCAGCAGTGCAACGATGATCAGGAACGGGATACGCCGTTTCAAGAATTGAATACAAGATCGCGGTTTGGAGAGTTGGCTCCGAGTCATTCCGTCGGCATAACCATCTTGCGGCATCATTACAGCCAAATACCCTTCGACTCTCGTGTCAATCTGGTTTTGGGGCAATGACCTCTTGCTTCTGTTCAGCCTCAATACTACAATTGAACCGTGAAAGCGGTTGCATTAACTGAAGCTCAGTCACGCTTGGACGAGCTTTTCGAGGACGCGCAGGCTGGCTCGCCTGTGCTGCTGGTGCGAGGGGGAGAGGTTGCCAAGTTGGAACGGGTGGCGCCCCCGGAATTTGGCGGGGATTTGGCAATATTGGAGAAAATGCTTGTGGATGCGGTGGAAGGACCGCACGCCGAGTGGACGCCGCAAGACCTCGATGATATCGCCCGGCGAGTACGAGAGAAAAATGATGCAACGCTTTACGTTGAACGGGTGATTCATGGCGCTCGCGACCTGCCAAGGCGTCTGACACAGTCGCCGGAAGCCCAGGACTTATAGTTCAATTGTCAAACATAATGCGTGCAAAACGCATGAACTTGCGTTGCGTCAATAGGATAAAACGGTTTGACACCTTCTCTTTTCATTGGTCTTCATTTTTGGTTACTTTTTTGTCCTGCACCCGAGCGCGGATCAGCTCCTGAATCCAACCCCAGACAGTTACAAAGGCCCCCATAATGAACGAAAGCACCCAACCATAGATGCCGATTCGGCGTCGCAATAACAGGCCGCCGACAAGGTAAAACGCCACGGCTATCCCCGGTAACCATGAATTAGCCAAGCCAGCGGCAGACGCAGGTTTTGAGCTAAATTCCGCGGCACCGAAGCCATGTCAGCCCCCGCGGTAAGAAGAAAAAATACAGGGACAAAACGTTTGACAATGGCTAAGAGAAGCTTCTTTAATTCATGCACCTTGACCTCGCCATTAGGCTCTCCCCACATATCATTATAGTCAAGGGCTTCGTTAGGCCATTCAAAGACCTTGGAACAGCCGGCTCCCGCAGCATCTGCGGCCTTTACTCTTCCTTTTTGCGCAGCCTCGCCAATCTTTTCTTTCGCCGCAAACTCCCTGCACTTGATCAAAGCTCTTCACCTCCCTTTATACTTTTCAATCACAATCCGTGAAACACTTGCCATCAAAAACCGCGCCTCCGCTCAAAAGCAGTCACACAATCTTACCGGGGCGACACAATTCTCCGACAAGCTGTGGGAGAATCTTCGAGATGGATTGAGAATGGAGCAAACGGAAACTTGATTCAAACCTTCCAGGTTTGGAATTCTCAAAGTTTGTCGGTCCAAACCTATGGCGGTTGTTTTTCGTTTCGTCATACAAAATCCTTGCCCGCTAATGATATTTTATTTCACCAAGCCGGCTGCCAGCACTTCTGCGATGTGGCGGGGCGGGGTTTTGCCTAAATGCTCTAGCTGATGTCGGCAACTTGTGCCGGAGGCGACGACGATTGTGCCGGCGGGCTGCGCCTGTATTTGCGCCAGCAGCGGTTGGGCGATTTTTACGGAGAGGTCGTATTTATCCTCCAGCGCGCCGAAGGCTCCGGCCATGCCGCAGCAACCTGTTTCCAGCAGCACAGCGGAACGGCCAGGCATGCGTTCGATGACGCGTTTCATAAAACCCGTGTTTAAGAGGGACTTGGCGTGGCAATGGGCGTGAATGGCGATTTTTTCCGCCGCGGTATTGAAAGCGATTGCTTCGGGTTCGCGCGAGAGCAGGGCATCCACAAAATCTTCGAACAGAAAACAGCGCGCCTTAACTTCCGCCGCGCCGGGTAGTTTCAATTCCAGATAATCTTCGGCGAACATGGAATAGCAGGACGGTTCGAGGAACAGAATCGGCTCGCTGCCGCCGGCTTTTGTCAATAATCCCAAATTGTGCCGGCCCAAGGCGGCTGCCTTGTCCAGACAGCCCTGGCTGAAAGCGGGCCGCCCGCAACATTTGCGGCCTGTAACAAGAGCGGGAGAAAACCCGGCTGCCTCCAGCACCGCGACGGCGGCCTGCGCGATGCGCGGCTCGTGATAGCGCGCGAAGGTGTCGTCCCATAGAAAAACCCGCCCGCGCTTGCCGTCAGAGCGAGTTTGGCGCCGGGCAAACCAGTGATCGAATCTCTGCATCGCGTAGGGCGGAAGGGGACGTTGGGCGGAAATGCCAAAAAGATTCTCCATCAGACGACGCAAGGCGGGGGATTGCAGAAGTCCGTTGGCCAGGCGCGGGGTCAGGCAGCCCAGCCGCCCCAGCAGGTCAACGGAACTGAAAAGGCGTTCCTTCCAGGAAAGACCGTGGCGCTGGTGCCGGGCGTGAAGCAGTTCGGCTTTGAGCAACGCCAGATTCACATTGGAAGGACATTCCGCGGTGCAGGCTTTGCAGGAAAGGCAGTTGCTTAAGGCCTTTTCCATTTCCGCCGCCCGCAACGGGTCCGTCGTGCCGCGGTATTCCAGCGCCGCGCGGATGGCATTGGCCCGCCCGCGGGTGGACATGATTTCCTCTCCGGTGGCGACAAAGGTGGGACACATGGTTGGGGCAGCCTTCCGGCATCCTCCGCAACCGTTGCACTGTTCCAAGTTGGCGGTAAAAGAGCCGTCGCGAGCGGCAAAGGCCAGGACGGGCGTGAACGGCAAAGGTAATCTATAGCCAGCGCCCATGCGCAGGTTGGCGTCGATTTTAAAGCGGCCATCCGGGAACAGTTTGCCGGGATTGAACAAGCCGCGAGGGTCAAATATATTTTTTATTTCACCCATCAACCCGAGCAAGGTGGGGCCCAGATGTTCGGCCATGTATTCCGTGCGGGCGATGCCGACGCCATGTTCGGCAGCCAGCGAACCCTTGAACTCCCGCACCAATGCCGACACTTCATCGGACACTTGACGAAATTTCTTCAAGTCTTTCCCGTCATGGAGGTCGAGCACGGGGCGCACATGCAGCAGACCGGCGGCAGCGTGGCCATAGAAGCAGGCTTTGAGCTGCTTCTTTTCCAAGAGGGCAGTCAGGGCGGCGACGTACTCGGGCAATTGGCGGGGGCGGACGGCGGTGTCTTCAATGGCGGTGACGGGCTTGGCGTCGCCTTTGCAGCCGGTCAGAAGGGAGAGGCCGGCTTTGCGCATGTTCCAGACCAGATTCATGGAGGCGGCGTCTTTCAACAGCAAGGTGCGCAGACCCAGGTGTTTGGCGCCTACTGCTTCCAGGCGGTCGCCCGGATCGTTAAAGAATTCGACCAACAACATTGCTTCGCATGGCTTGGCGTCCAGCTCCAATAGGTCCCGGGCCGCTTTGAAATTCAACTGCCCGCGGGTTTGCTCGAAGAGGACCCGATCCACATGCTCAATGGCTGCGGGCGCAAGATCGAGTAATTCCACCGTGGCCCGCATTGCTTCCGCGACGGACGCGAAAAAAATGACGCCCAAAGTTTTGCGGCCCGGCAGCGGCACGATTTTCAGTTCGGCGGAAAGGATTGCGGCCAGCGTTCCTTCACTGCCGGCCAGGAGATGACTGGCGTTGGGCTCACGCAAAAAGCGGTCGACTCCGTAGCCGGGCCAGCGTTTGAGCAAGTCGGAGGGCATGCGTTCGCGGATTTCGGCAGCGGCCTGCGCGATGCGTTTTTCCAGACCAAAGGTCCGGCCAGTGGCCAGCGTTTCGACTCGTCCATCGGCCAGCACAACTTCCAACGACTGGACATGATCCGCCGTGCAGCCATAGACAGGAACATGCGCGCCGGAAGAGTTATTGGCGATCATGCCGCCCAGGGTGGCGCGGGAACTTGTGGCCACATCGGGACCAAAACAGAATCCGGATGGCTTTAGAAACTTGTTGAGCTGATCGAGAACAACGCCGGCGCCGACCCGAACGGTGCGGCGTTCCAGGTCCAGCCCGGAGATTTCACGATTGAAGCGGGCGAACTCGACGACCAATCCGTCGCCGATGGCGCCGCCAACCAGTCCAGTGCCCGCGCCCCGGGGAATGAGCGGCACATTCTCCCCCGCCGCAGCGCGGATTGCGGCGGAAGCTTCTTGCGCGTTGCGGGGAAAGGCGACGGCTGCGGGTTCGATTTGATAAATCGAGGCGTCGGTCGCGTAAAGCTGGCGGGTGAGATTGTCGAATGCTATTTCGCAATCCACCTTTTCCAACGCGGTGCGCTGCGAGGGGGTGAGGTTCACTTCCTGGGTGCTCGTGCTCTTAATGCCAATCTCTTACTCATTTGTTGTCAAACATTGGATTAAGATTACGATTAAGATTAGGACCCTGTTGCCAAAGCGAGATTGCGCAGGATTTGGGTGGTGGAATGGGCCTTGTTCAAGGTGTAAAAATGCAGGCCGGGCACACCTTCGCGCAGCAATTCTTCGCACTGCTCAGTGGCGTATCGGATGCCAAATTCGGCGCAGGCCTCATCGTCGTCAACGTATCGTTCGAGGGATTTCAGCAAATCCGCGGGCAAGGCCGCGCCGCACAAGGCGGTGAACTTTTTGATTTGGTGCGCGCTCACAATGGAAATGATCCCGGGACAAATCGGCACCGTCACGCCGTGTTTGGCCAGATGCTCGCGAAAGCGGAAGAAGTCGTCGTTGTCAAAGAAGAGTTGAGTCAACACGAAGTCAGCGCCGCAATCAATTTTGGCCTTCAACCGGTCCCAATCCACTTCCCGCCCTTCTTTGCAGGCAATGTGGCCCTCGGGGAATCCAGCGGTGCCGATGCAAAAGCCGCCCATCTCCTTGATCAAGCTGACCAGTTGATAGGAAAACTCAAAGCCGCCCTCGGTTTTGTGGAACTCGCCGTTGCCGCCGGGCGGATCGCCGCGCAGGGCGAGAATATTGTGTACGCCCAGCGCCCGGGCCTCGAGCACCACCTCGCGCAATTGCTCCGCGGTCGAGCTGACGCAGGTCAAATGGAAAAGAGCGGTCAAATGGTGCTGGCGCTGGATGCGATCCACGATCCTGAGGGTCTTTTCGCGGGTGCTTCCGCCCGCGCCGTAAGTGACCGAACAGAAATCCGGCTGCAAAGCCTTGAGCGCGGGCAGGGTCTTCTCCAGAAGATTACGCTCCCCTTCCTCCGTCTTGGCCGGAAAGAATTCGAAGGAGATGACTGGTTGCCGCAATGCCGCTTTTTTCGAGTAAATGTCACGAATGAATTGCATTGCCTGTTACTATGGCCGATTTCGCGGACGATTCAAGCCGGCAAAAAGGGGGCGCGCCGATATTCGGCGCGCCCGTGATGGCCGTGCGCCGCTAGTTTTGTTTGACAGCGGGCGGCGCCGCCGTGGTTTGATGGCGCAACATCAGACCTATCAGCCCGTCCACCATGCCCGATGAGGCTCCGGGGCCATTGACGGCCACGTCCGGCACAATGCGGACATTGCGCTCGCCCACCGTTTGCATGAGCTGCAACACGGTGTAACTCTGTTCGCCAAGGGCTTCGACGCCGGCGCAATAGGCCACGGCTTTGGCGTTTCCGGTGGCACGAATCGCCTCGGCTTCGCCCAAGGCGCGCAAACGGGTGGCCTCGGAGTCGCCTGTCGCCTGCTTAATGCAGGCATTGGCCTTGAGCTCGGCAATGTTAACGCCTTGCTCCGCGCCGACGACCTGTTGCTGGATGTCGGCCAGGGACGTCTGACGCACCAATTGCTGCCGTTGCGTCTGGGCGGCTTCCTGGACCTCGTAGGTCTTGCGCTGTTCCTCGGCGATCTTGCGGTCCGTCTGCGTCTGCATCAGCGCCGCCGGGGGATCAATGTCGCCAATCAACGTGTCGATGGCCTGCACATCATAGGCGCCCAAGGCCGCGCGAATGTGTTCGGCGGCTTCGGTCTGGCGTTGACTGCGCGCGCCCAGGAAGTCGAGCACTGTATAATCCTGGGCCGAATTGCGGAAATAATTTCCGACAATCGGCTGCAACACGTGATCGACCAGATTCTGCATTGACCCGACCCGCGAGATCACCTTGGGCGCGTCCAGCGCACCCACATGGATGATCTGGGCGACGTCGAGTTGAAACGCAAACCCATCTTTGGAGCGGACGTTGATCGACGACAATTTGGCATCGTAATTATGGGCTTCGGTGCGCGAGGCCCAATTGAGCACGATGTTCGTTGTCGGCACCAGTTCCACCTTCATGATGCGGGTGTTGATCGGGTGTTTGCCCGGATAGAGAGGCGTTACCCACACGCCTTTGTGCCCGGCATCGACCAGATCGCCATGTTTGAATTCCACGCCGCTGACATCCAGGTGCGCCTTGCCCACGAACGAGATGACCACGCCGACGTAGCCAATGGGAATTTGCACCATAGGCACCTGTTCCACCTGGACGAACCAGGGATTCAGGTTCCATGTGCCGGACAGGAGGATTTGCTCCTGCAATCCGCGCCGTCCGCCGCCGTTCAAGAACGCCTGCGCATTCTGGAAGTTGTCATGGCCCATAATCACAGGCCCGGCAATTTCACCGGCATCAATGGATCGGCCATCCAAGGTCGTCACGACGCCGACCATATCCGGCTCGACGCGCTGCAACAGCAGTTGGTGGACGCTCATGCCGTGATGGGCGGCCGTTGTGGCGGTGACCACAGAAAACAAGGCGGTGTTGATGCGATAAGTACCCGCGGTGAGAATTCCCAATTGGCGGCCTTTCTCTCCGCCATTGACGAGGAATTTCCGCGCATCCTGGAAGTTGTCGCAATCGACCACTTTGCCCAGGATGCGTTCGGCCGGGGTGGGAGCGCCATCGGCGGCCAGCACCAGGGCGATTTCACCTTGCGGCACGACCGTCACCGGGACCTTGAATATCCGATATTGCCAGCGCCAGAGGCCGAAGTGCAGTCCGGGCGCAAGAATATCGGCCTGATAACCTGCCTCGCCGTTGAGCGCGATCAAACGACCCGGGGCCAGGGCACGGCTCGCGAAGCGCTTGACGACGACGCCTACCTGGCGTTCGGCGATCAACACGGTGGTGGACCACCACAGGACCAAGGCGGCGCAAAGCAGCAAGGTCAATAATAGGATTTGGGGCGAAACAACGCCCGTGATGAAGAGCATCATCATAACACGTCTCCGATGTGGTTGCGTGCCGCGACGGTTTGTCGCCGTGCGAATCCGCAACGCGTTTCGTTGGGGAGACCACGGGACAGGCGCACGAGCGCGGGCCTGGAGGATCGCCCTTCCAGTTGCCGGCGAGGTTAGCTGTCGGGCTGGGTCCTGAAAGTGACCTCGATGACAATTAAATCACCGTTCGCCCCGTCCGCGGAATGTTCCGCAGTTTGGGTCCCCCGCGCTGGCGGACAGGAAGGCTCGCCAGCTTAGGCTGCTACGTAAATACAGTCATACAGAATGGGGTGATTGTCAAATGCAGGACGCGTTCTCCGTGGACGCAAATTAGCTTTTGTCTGAGCGGGCCAGAAGTGGCTCGGACGCTCCGTCCCGCGCATTGCGGGCGCGGGCAAGGCGTGGCTTTGTGGGAAAAAATTGGTCATGGGTCGCCAGATTGTTGCTGGTTTGCGGGCCGGTTTAAAACCGCGTCACTTCTTAAAGGCTGGTCAATCCTCAAGAATTTGACAAAAGTTGACATACGAATACATTGTGTTTGTTTAAATACTTTATGTCCATTAGTAAACTCGGGGCTAAAAGCTTCGCAATCTATCAACCGATATAATTTGAACGGCGAACGGAACGAGCATTCTCATATCCGCCGCAGAAAGGGAAAATCTAATAAGGTCCAATTATTTCAAAAGCAAAACCGTGTTCCTTCATCATCGCTGGCCTCAACTTCGTTATTTCAAGGCGCAAGTTTGGCATCAATTGAATCCCACGCACACTTTCTAATTGAATTTCCCGATTCTCTAAGTAGAGCGGGAAAAACACCCCAGACGATCCGTTTGCTTCGAGGGTTACTGACGCTGTGGTTAAATGCTGGCCTGCCGAATTTAGAAGGGGGCACTCAGGATAAATTGGCTGCGGCAATCCGGGCGCGGAATAGGGTTTTCCGCCAGTATCAGAAAGAACATCAAATTCCCAGCAATCACACGAACCTCCAACCATCGTTGATTTTCCACCCCGCAAATGTTGCAAAGGTCGGAGATTTAAAATCATGTGGGAATGCGGATTCGGTAACAATACGACTGCTGACGCTAATGAAATTGCTTTCTCACCCAAAGCATGGGAACTCAGAGTTGCGGCATCTGGCTCGAAAATCCCCTCTGTACCGTCAATTAAAATCTTTAGTGTCCCTGTGGCTTTCTCAGGGCCAACCAAAGAATATATTTTGGATGGAAACGCTTGTTCCTTACAATCGCATTGCGGCGGGTCATTCTTAGCGGAATTCATAACCGAATGATGCTCCATGCGTGTTTCTGAGTCAATTCTTGAAAGCCATAAGGCCACTAAATTCGCATCGCTTTTTGAGGATTGGGCGGCAATATTTAGCGGGAAATTGTTCGCCATGATAACCGCTTATATTGATGAATCTGGAACGCATGACCAAACCGGAATCCAACTGGGTGCATCTCATGCGACTATAGGAGGATATGTCGGCCTAAAAGATGATTGGGGGTTTTTCAAGGACGCGTGGAAAATGGTCTTGGATAAGTACGGAATTAAGCATTTTCATTTCTCGGTTTGGGCTAACGCCAGAAGGCTTGCAACCAATGGCCGACCTAATCGAGACAGCCCGTACGCCACTTTTTCAGCCTCACAACTCAACAGTTTAATCGAAGATTTGGCGCAAGTTGTTTCCGACCATGCTGTTTTCCCGTTTGGAGGATGGGATGACACGGTGTAAACGGCGGTTGAAAACTGTAGCGGGCGGCGGTCCAATAGTGTGGCACCCTTGGGTAACTAAACAACTCTGAGACCGATGGGTCAAGTCATAAAGCCCGGCTGCGAGGTAAAACGAG
>Ga0182030_10004480_pt1 | contig 29768 bp, 16 predicted proteins | sample 812S3MmetaG_FD_121299 | JGI IMG/M metagenome (GOLD analysis project Ga0182030, IMG submission 121299) | Permafrost microbial communities from Stordalen Mire, Sweden - 812S3M metaG (Illumina Assembly) | ecosystem: Environmental > Terrestrial > Soil > Wetlands > Permafrost | place: Sweden...
GCAAGGGGAACAAGATCGAGCATCGCCTGTTCAGTTGCATCAGCCAAAACTGGCGCGGCAAGCCGCTCATCAGCTTCGAGGTCATTGTCAATCTCATCGCCGCCACGACCACGGCAAAAGGCTTAAAGGTGCAAGCCGAACTCGATGACCGGCCCTACCCAGCCGGAACCCCTGATCGACGACAAGGAACTCGCGGAGGTCCGCCGGAAGCGGGACAAGTTCCACGGCGAATGGAACTACGAGATCCACCCCCGTATCGCAGAATCTGGAAAGGTTATTTCTTAACGGACTCTAAGACAATAGCCGCGCGCCGTCTTCCCACACACGCTGGCAGAGCACGCCTGCTGGTTGATCTTGCGCAAGCTTGGCCGACTGGCCCGCCCAGAGTTGCATACGGTCAGGATCTCCAGCCTTCTGTGCCGCTTCCCGCATCGCGCGGGTCAACCCCCGCTGAACAGGGTACGGCGCTGGACTTGGCGCATTCGGGGCATTGGCGGCGCGGACGTACGCGGTTGCCACACTGCGTCCGGGCCGTCCACTGAAGGCACGTGTAATCATGGTTCCGTGGGCCTCCGTACGTGCAAGTCTCTCGGCATAAGCAGGATGCAATTTCGCTTCCGGGCATCGCAGGAATCCGGTTCCGATTTGTACGGCGCTCGCACCCAGCACCAGTGCCGCCGCGACTCCCCGACCATCGGCGATTCCGCCTGCAGCGATGACGGGGACGGAGACCGCATCTGTGACTTGCGGCAACAGAGCCATCAGCCCTACCATTTGCCATTCCGCTTCATCTGCATGAAACGTGCCACGGTGCCCTCCAGCTTCCATGCCTTGCGCCACGATGGCGTCGGCGCCCGCCTTTTCAGCGGCTTTTGCCTCAGGAACGGTCGTAGCATTGGCAAACCACAGGATGTCCCGTTCTTTCAGTTCCGACACGAACGCGGGAGGATAAAGTCCCATGATCGAGGAGACAACCTTCGGAGCTATACTCAGGATGGCCTGGCACTGCGCTTCAAAGTCGGGCAAAGCCGCATCGCCGGCTTCGGGCGGAACAGGTGCTCCCCACATCGCCAGAAACTCCCGTTGTTGTTTCTCCAGATGGAAGTCTCGCACCGGTGGTGGGTCTGGAACCCAAAGGTTGATCTGAAACTGCTCCTTACTGACTCTGCGAAATTCGTCACTCCAAGCTCTGATTTCATCGGGATTCATCATCAAAGCCCCGCACGCTCCGAGTCCGCCGGCGTCGGCTACGGCAATCGAAAGTGACGGAGGGCATGCCCCTACCATCGGAGCCAGTAGAATTGGCAGACGAATGCCCAGACGATCAACGAACTTCTCAGCCCGAACAAGAGGAGATGTACGCACTTTGCCGACCATGCTACCCCCCGGCCCAACAATGTCTTAGAACGAACAAAAGGAGCGGCTTGCTCATACGGCATCGCCACTCAGCGACCGGTCATCTGCTCAAGCCTTTCCGGATACCGAGCCCCTTGCACCGTGATCATTGAGGCGGCGCTATCGATCTCACGGAGATCCCCCGGCGTAAGTTCGACTGCGACTGCCCCGATGTTCTCGTCCAGGCGCGCCAGCTTTGTCGTACCTGGGATCGGAACGATCCACGGCTTTTGAGCGAGCAGCCAAGCGAGTGCGATCTGCGCAGATGTCGCCTTCTTTGGTTCTGCGACCTTGCCCAGCAGATCAACCAAGGCCTGATTCGCTTTTCGAGCTTCGGGGGTAAAGCGAGGGACGATGTTGCGGAAATCCGCACTGTCGAACTTCGTATTTTCGTCGATCTTCCCCGTGAGAAAGCCCTTGCCCAAGGGGCTGTACGGGACAAACCCGATTCCAAGCTCCTCAAGGGTGGGCAGCACTTCCGCTTCAGGCTTCCTCCACCATAGCGAGTATTCGCTCTGGACCGCGGTGACCGGTTGGACGGCGTGGGCACGACGAATCGTTTGCACTCCCGGTTCCGAAAGGCCGAAGTGCTTAACCTTGCCTTCCTGAATCAGGTCTTTCACTGCCCCCGCGACGTCTTCAATCGGCACGTCCGGATCGACGCGGTGTTGATAGAGCAGATCGATGGCATCGACCTTCAACCGCCTGAGCGATCCTTCGACGGCTTGCTTGATGTGCTCGGGCCGACTATTCAGGCCTGCCGCTCCCGGCCGATTATCGCTGCCCGTCAGATCGAACCCGAACTTGGTGGCGATCACCACCTGCCCGCGGAAAGGAGCGAGGGCCTCACCCACAAGGTCTTCGTTTACGAACGGGCCGTACACCTCCGCGGTATCGAAGAACGTGATGCCGCGTTCCACGGCCGCCCGGAGAAGAGTGGTCATCTCTTGCTTGTCTTTGGGCGGGCCGTAGGAAAAGCTCATTCCCATGCAGCCGAGGCCGATGGCCGAAAGTTCCAAGTTGCTTTTTCCAAGTTTGCGCTTTTGCATTGTTTCTCCTTCAAGGTATATTCGCAATTGATGAACCAACCGTTTTGGTCAGCCTCAAAATCGCGCCGCTGCCGCTCCTCCGCCTGATGTAGGTGCCCTCCAGAAGAGGATTGCGCCGAAATTCGGCGCCGCAGACAAGGCCGCGAAGTTCCGAGTAGCTTCAAGGGAGGAGTATAGTCTGCTTACACTTCGGGGCTTCGCCTATTTCTCTAAAGTTCTTGCCAGATCCTCCGAAACTGTAGCAAATTTGCGATTCCCGTTCCATGCCGCGCGCCCCCTGTCGGCAAATGTCACGTGTGGGAAACGAATTCTGTCCTTATGGTAGGCCACTCGGAAATGATTATGAAGTGGCCGCAGAAGAGTAAATCCGCTCGTCACGCTGCAAGCCACGGCTGGTCAGGAGTTGTCGATACAGCCTATGCGCTCGGGGCTTGGAAACCCGCCTTGCAGCCGGACGCGTTCCGCAGCTTTCAGGAATCTTGCTTCGTCCCTACGCATGGGCGCTCGATCATTCATGGGGCTCAGCCACTCGGAGATACAAGTACTTATCAGGATTATTTTTAGCGGCGTTTAAATTGAGCAACCTCTCCTGGTTCACTTCCTCTCAGCCAATACGGCACGACATCCACGTTCCGGCGTTTGCAGTCTCTCCTAAGAGCGTCAAACCCGGGACCTTTTGTCTTCGTCCCTGATTGCCCTTTTCCACGGTACACCTTGTGAATCCACCATCCGCGGCGCTGTGCATCCCGTTTCCGTTCCGCTTCGTGAGAATCGGTGTCTCGTTCTGATAAAACTTTGTTCGGAGTGACGGGATCCCGTGTTAGAGTCACGAGGCTGACAATCTTGGCTATCGGGACAACGGTTGGGTGGCAAAGCCAGAGAAATGTCCCATCCCGAATCTGACGGTTCCGGCGGCCACAGGCAGATCAATTGTGCCATTGCCGGTCTAGAGAGCTGGGGCGATTATGCATTTCATCTTGGACGGTTGATGACGTTTAATTGGCGCAACATCGCTCATTTCGCAGAGTGCAGCAATCGGTCCTCAGTCGGGTTTGGCGGCAGACGGCATTTCGTCCGCGCGGCGATCGGCGCCCTCTTGATGATGGCAGGTGTGAGTTTTCTCTGCGCCCAGTCTGACTCAACTGGAGCGTTAGGCGGGACCATCACCTTCTTGAAGAGTGCCGTGCCGGGCGCCACGGTGGTGCTGACGAACAACGCGACGAATCAGAAGCTCACCATGATCTCGGGGGGAGACGGAAGCTATCGCTTCTCGTTGCTTGCCCCAGGCGCCTACCGTGTGAGCTTTTCCGCACCCGGATTCAAGACCTCGCAAGTCCCGTCGCTAGCCATCAACGTTTCAGAAGATCCCACCCTGGACGCAAGCCTGGAACGCGGCGACCCCCGGAAGAGGGTGGCGTGCAACTGCCGCTTGAGCCTGACAGCCTCGTCGTCAGGTACCCTGGTGGATCATAAGACGATCACCGGCGTGCCGTTGACCACCCGCAACTTTGCGCAGCTTCTCTCCATGTCTTCGGGTACTGCCGCGGATGTGAACAATGCCGGAACCCTGGGCAGAGGAACGCAAACGGTCAATGTGAATGGAAGCACGGCGGCAGGCAACTACACCATCGACGGGGCCAATGCCCCCAGCACCGTCCCTAATCCCGACGCCATCGCCGAGTTCAAGATCCAGACCTCCCAGTACGACGCCGGCTATGGCGCGCTTGTGCCCAGCACCAACGTCATCACACGGGGCGGAGAGAGTCTGTTTCACGGCACCGTCTGGGAATTTGTGCGCAACGACATCTTCAATGCCAATGCGTTCTTTCGGAATGCCACAGGGCAACCCAAACCGAATCTGAAACAAAACCAGTTCGGAGTGACGCTGGGCGGTCCGGTCCGCAGGGATAAGTGGTTCTTTTTCGGCTCCTACCAGGGAACGCGGCAGGTGAACGGTTTGGACCCCACCTCCGTGGCCACGGTTATCCTGCCGCCTCTCACCAACGACCGGTCGGCGGCGGCCCTGGCGGCGCAGTTCTGCCCGGCGAATCATCTGCTAACCAGTGGCCCCGACGCAGGCCAGCCGGACCCGAACTACTTGACCTTTGCGGGCGGGAAACAACTGGACTGCGCGAACCGGAATACCACCACGACCGCTCCCATCAATCCGGTGGCACTCAGCATCCTGCAAACCAAGCTGCCCAATGGGACATACCTAATCCCGGTGCCTCAGACGATCCTCCAATCCGGCAGCAGTGCAGGCATGGGTTTTTCCTCCTTCAGTTTCCCGTCCTATTACAATGAGGATCATTTCGTAGCCAACAGCGACTATGTCGTGTCGGCGGCCAACACGTTATCGTGGCGCGGATTTTTTTCCAGGATTAACCAGTACCGATCTCTGGGAGCGCCGGGCGGGGCCACGGTCACGCCGGTGATCCCGGGCGCCGGTTCTCCCCAGGCGCTCCGCGCGCATGACATTGCGCTCTCCTTCAAGCTAACCTCGGAACTGACCGCCCAGGTCGCGAACGAAGCGCGCTTTGCCTACACGCGCACCTTCCAGCCGGCCCATGGGGTTGGCACTCCCTCGGCAGATTCCTTCCGCATCACCCCGGTGGACCCGTTGTTTCCCCAGCCCCCGGAGGTCACCATGCTGGGCCCCATGGGAACCTTCCGCTTTTTCGGCAACGGCGCCAATGACTTCTCGACGCACACGAACACGTTCGCGTGGACGGACAATCTCTCTCTGGTTCACGGAAGGCACCATGCGCGGGTGGGTGGAGTTTTTCTCATGCAGCATAACGACCGGCTGGACACCGGCGCCGCACGCGGAAAAATCTTGTTCGAGACATTCGCGGACTTGCTGGTGGGCCTGAGCGCAGCAGATAATCAAAGCCCTGGCGGCCGCAGCAACATCGAGACGGTGAGAGCCAACGAGGGCGTGGGGCCGAACGGCGAGGCGCAGTATCAATACCGGCACGATTACGGGGCGGCCTTCGCGCAGGACGATTTCAAGGTGACGCCGAAGCTGACGCTCAATGCCGGCCTGCGCTGGGAGTATGTGGGCCCTTCGTTCGACAAGGCAGGCACGATCGGGAATGTCTGGCCGTCTCTTCTGAAGCAGGTGCCGGTTCCGCCGCCCTCGGGAACTCTGATCGGCAATGTGGTTGCGGCGAACTACAACGCGGCCCTGACCAATCCTTACACGGGCGAGCCGTTCGGTCCGCCGCCCACGGGTGTACGGACCGGTCCCACCCGCAGTTTCTATCAGAACAACACGCCGCTCGGGAAGTTCGCCCCCCGGTTTGGTTTTGCCTGGCAGCCGTTCGGAGCCGCCGGGCGCACCGCGGTGCGCGGCGGGTATGGCTGGTTTTACCAGGCGCCGGCTTTCAGCGCCAACGCCGCAAGTGCTCCCCTATTCACCTCGGCGCCGTTTGCCCAGGGATTCACCAATACGGACTCGAGCAATGGCCAGGCGGATCTCCAGAAGCCGTTTCCGACGACCACCCTCGGCTTTGTGGCGCGCACGCCGACTTCCCTGCTTTCTGACCGAATCGCCGGTCCGGAATATAAAATCCCCCACCTCCAGCAATTTAACCTGAGCATCCAGACCAAACTGCCCCGAGCTTTCACCCTGGACATAGGCTATGTGGGGTCGTACGGCGACAACCTGTTGGTCGGCGTGGGCGCGAACCAGCCTTTACTCGCCAGTGCCAATAACCCCGTCAACTGCGGTTACACGGGAGCGCCCGCCGATTGCATCACGACCAACACCGCCGTAAACGCGGCACTGCGCGTTCCGTTTATGGGAGAGACCCCCTCCGCCTTGACCGATAGCCAGTTCACCGGCGAGTCCTGGTATCACGGCCTGCAAGCGACTTTCCGCCGGCAGATCGCTCACGGCCTGAGTTTTCAATCTGCCTATACCCTATCGAAGGCCATGAACGACAGTTCCATCTATAACGACCTGAACTACCTGTCCAGGAATTGGGCGCGCGCGACATTTGACCGCACGCACCGGATCGTTACCAACTTCGATTACCAGTTCCCCGACTCCGTACACGGCACGGGCGCGGCCGGAAAACTTTTGAACGGGTGGTCTACCACCGGGCTGGTTATTGTGCAAAGCGGATTGCCTTTGACCCTGACCGATCCGGACGGAGGCAGCGTCTACGGTGAGGCCTCGCCCTCAACCGTGACGCTCTGCCCGGGTCGAGCGGTCTCCGCCCTGGCCACATCCGGCAGCGTGGAAGCGAGACTCGGCGGCTGGATCAATACTTCGGCTATTTGCTCTGCGCCCGCGATCGGCGCCGATGGCTCAACGGGGTACGGAAATGCCGGCCAGAGCCTCCTCGACGGGCCGCCCCAGGTTAATACCGATTTATCGTTGGGAAAGAGAAACGTGGTGGGAGGCCTCCGGGAAAACGCCGAACTGGCCTTCCGCGTCGAATTCTACAACTCCCTCAATCATCCCCAGTTCAGCAATCCGGGCACTACGCGGGGGACGGCAAACTTCGGGGTGATCACCCAGACCTCGGTGGCCCCTCGCCTGATCCAGTTCGCATTGAAATATCTCTTCTGACGGCGGCGCCCGGCCAGTCCGCCGGTTTACAGGTGCATCCGTCCAAGTGGCCGCACTTCGGTAAACCCCGCAGCGTCAGGAAGGACTTATTCGCCTACTGCTGGTGGGATATCCCCTTATCGATAGCTAACCCGCATTTCTCGCCACAACCGGAAGGGGGCGCCGGAAAGGGCGGGGCTAAACCGGCTGCGGAAAAACTCCCCACGGCGGATAACCACCCCGGCGCTCAGCGCGCCACCCCTCCTGATTCAGGAGGGGAGCGCCTGCAGAACTCCCCTCCTCAGATGAGGAGGGGTGGCGCGCCGAGCGCCGGGGTGGTGCTGACAGGAGGATAAAGGAGTGCGGTTGAGAATGACATCACTATCGAATTTTTCCGCAGCCTGTAAAGCCCTGCCCTTCCAAAATCGTGGTGAGAAATGCGGGTTAAAGGTGTCCACACGGATTTCCAAAGTCATCACAATCCTTAATTAGCGTGGAATTCGGCAGTGGCTTTGGTTAAATTGGCGCCCTCGTTGCGGAAGACCATGTGCACCGTGCCTGAACCGTCTTGAGAGTGGACGGCCCGGCCAACCTTCAGGAATTGCCCATTCTTGAGCCTTTTCAATTGCCCTTGACCCGAATCCCGCCGCTTCTTTGGCCGGAGTTGATGGTTCCCGCCCGTGAGGCATGAGCGATTCTGAACAGACACGCCGCCGCCGAACATGATTAAGTGATGCTTGGGACTTGAGCGTTGGCAACCCAGGCGGCCGTAAGCCGCTCGGTGACCAAAATTGAATTTCCGATTCAAGGCTCGATCTCGCAGGGTTCAGGTTTCGCCGTGGGTCCATCAGCGGTTTTTGCCGCTGGATCTGCCTTAAGGGAGAATCGAATGGTACGCCTTGTCACCGTATTTATGCTTTTTTCACTGTTTTCCGGCACAAGTCAGGCCCCTGCGGCCCGCGCACCTACGGCCGCCATGGCGAGTGCATTTTCTGCCGCGTCCATCAATCGCGCCACCACCACTCGCGTCGGACCGGGAGCGAGCGGCCCCGCGGTTCTCAGGGCGGAAATCCTGCTTGATCGCGCCCACTTCTCGTGTGGCCAGATTGACGGCCGCTATGGCCAAAATCTCAAAAATGCCATCGAGGCTTATCAGTCGGCAAACCAGTTGCCGGTGGACGGCGTCGTGGGCCCTTCCATGTGGCAACTCCTCAATCAAGACTCCGCCGATGCGGTGATCGAACATACGATTTCCGCCGCGGATGTCGCCGGCCCTTTCGACAGCAATATCCCCACTGACATGCTGGCCCGGTCCAAGCTGAAGGGCATGTACTACGCGTCGGCGTTACAGGCATTCACGGGCAAGTACCACGCGAGTGAAGCGCTGCTGAAGCGGCTCAATCCCGGGCAGACATTTGACAGCGCCGGCCCGGAGATACTGGTCCCGAATGTGGAAACCCCGCGTTCGCGGAGGGCGGCATCCGTGGTGGTGACGGGCCTTGACACCAAGGAGCGCATTCGCGCCGCATCGGTTGAAGCGCTTGATTCCGCCGGCAAGGTTCTCTTTTTCGCGACGGCCAATGTGGGCGGTGCCCATGATCCGCTGCCGGTGGGCAAGTGGAAGGTCACGGACATCGTGCACAACCCCTGGTACAATTACAACTCTGATCTCTTCTGGGACCCCGAAAATCCGAATACTAAGGCGAAGATTCCTCCCGGGCCCAACGGTCCGGTGGGACTGGTGTGGATCGGGATCAGCAAGCCGCATTACGGGCTGCATGGCGCCTCCGATCCCGGGTTGATTGGCCGCACATATTCCGACGGGTGCATTCGCATGACGAACTGGGACGCGCTCGAACTGGCTAAACTGGTTGAGGTGGGCACGCCCGTAATCATGCAGGAAGGCCCGGGAAGTCCAGGGGCGCGTGACGCGAAAAATCGCGCCGAAACAGGCGGTGTAAAGTCTACGGCGGATTTGCGAGAGGATCGAAGCGCGGCGAAACGGTCCGGCAACCCGCAGTAGGAGCATCCGAATGAGACGCACCTCACTTCGGCCATTGGCGATAGGAATCGCCGCGGGATGGGCCTTAGTGGGCCTCGTCTTCGCGGCTGCGGTTGATTCTCCGGCTTCATACGATTTCGCCGTGCTCGCGTCCCGAAACCTGGGTATGCCGCTGGCGAAGCTTACGCTCGCCGATTTTCCCCGTGACACCTTCGACGAGGTCCGTGCCAATGGTAAGCCGCATGAGGCGACCGACATCATGGCGCCGCGCGGTACGCCGGTGCTGGCAATCGGCGACGGCACCGTCACCAAGCTGTTCTACAGCCGTTTTGGCGGCAACACGGTCTACGAGTTCGATCCCCAACAAATCTACTGCTATTATTACGCCCACCTGGACCGCTACGCACCCGGAACCCGTGAGGGAATGCCGGTTCATAAAGGTGACGTCCTCGGCTATGTGGGCTCGACCGGCGACGCCTCTCCCGATGCGCCTCACCTGCATCTGGCTATCTTTCGCCTTGGTCCGGAGAAGCAGTGGTGGGTGGGAACGGCGATCAATCCCTATCCCTTGCTGATGAAAATCCTGGATGAACAGCGGTGAACCTCGTCACATCCTCGAAACCAAGTCTTCATCGTTTCGCTTCCAACACCAGGAATGGAGTTCGCCGACTTAACAAGGATGACCGAGTGTGTCGGGTGGCGCTTTCCCAAATCTGCGCCCCTTGGCCCGGACTTCTCACCACGTTTGGACAATGCTGGAAGGGCTAGGCTCTACAGGCTGCGGAAAAACCCCTTGGCACTGTCATTCTGAGCATTGACAGCCGTTCGGCTGCCCAGGATGGGCAGAAACTCGGGCCGAGGAGGGGTAGCGCGGACCTGCTTTTTAGGTCCGCGGCACGTCCCCGATGGACAAGGAAAAGCCGCGGACCTAAAAAACAGGTCCGCGCTACCCTTCCTCGGCCCGGCACCGTCAAAGTCTAATGGGGTTGTAAGGGACCCCTCACCTGCCCTCCTCCGTCGGGCACTCTCTCCCCTGGGAGAGGGCTGCGATTCTGATTTCTTGCTCTCTACCTGGGGGAGAGGGGGGACCGCAAGGCGGGGGGTGAGGGGTTTCTTCGCCGGTGATGCATTCATAGCTATGGAGGTATCTGGCCCCTGCGACTTTGACGCAACCCTGCCTTCCTCGGCCCGAGTTTCCGCCTATCATGGGCAGCCCGACGGCTTTCAATGCTCAGAATGACAGCGAACGGGCTCAGGATGACAGCATTGGCGGCTTTTTCCGCAGCCTGTGAAGCCCCGCCCTCCCAAGCGCGGGGCGAGAAATCCGGACTGGCGCGGGAACTCCTCTGGCAACCTTGCCAGTAGCTTGCGCGATGTCGCGCCGCCCGGCAGACTCGCGCCTGCTATTCTTTTGCCCAGGTATTTCTCGTCTGGGCGCCCGTGCTAGAATCTTTCCGGGCTATTCCTACTTCCCGCCAATCGAGGGCTCGGTGATGAGCTGTCGGAAGATTCGGTGGAAGACAAATGACCGCCGGTCTCGTAGCAAGGCGCCGCGTGACATCCGGCACATGGACGGCCCTAAGTTCTTGTAGAAGGCATCCTTCTGTTCCGAGGATCTCATGAAGATACGAGCGAGCTTTTTCCATCTCCTCGTCGTGCTTACCCTCCTCAAAACCGGCTGCCTGGACGCGCAGACCACAGCTCCAACGACGAGGAATAACGCGTTGCAGGGAGCGATGGATCGCGACCTGCTCGAGGTCACCATCCCCCGCTTGGAACAACTGTACCGCAGTCATAAATATACCGTTACCGAGGTCGTGCGCTGGTACATGGCGCGCATCGGGAAGTACAACGGGATCTACCGCGCCGTGCAAAACCTGGACGTGCCTGGAGCTCTCGCCACCGCTATTCGCGAGGACGCGGAAGCAAAAGCGGGTGGCAGCGGTTTTGTGCGCGGTCCCCTGTGGGGCGTTCCGATTGTTACCAAGGCCAACACCAGCGTCAAGGGCCTGATCACTACGGATGGATGGAAAGGCTACATGATCCCCGGCCATGAACTGGTCGCACCCCGGGATGCCACGATTGTCGCCAGGCTGCGGGCGGCAGGAGTCGTCATCCTCGGGCAGACGAACATGCCGGATTTTGCCGCGAGCGATACCAATCGCAGCACGGCCTTCGGACGCACCGGAAACGCCTATGATGTGCGCTTCAGCCCGGGTGGATCGTCGGGAGGCACGGTCACAGCCATCACCTCAAACTATGCCTTGCTCGGCAACGGAACCGACACGGGCAACTCCATCCGCATGCCGGCGGCCACCAGTTCCGTCGTCGGGGTCTTCCCCACTCGCGGCCTGGTGAGTATCGCAGGCATCGCGCCGCTCGACTGGCTGCTCGACAACACCGGACCCATCGCCCGTGACGTTACCGATGCCGCCATGGCGCTTGACGTCATGGCCGGGGAAGATGCCCTGGATCCCCGCACGATCGGTTCTGCTGCCCAAGCCCAGCCCGGCCCCTATACCCGGTACCTGAAGCCGGACGCGCTCAAAGGAAAACGCTTCGGCGTTCCTGCCTTCATTCTTGCCGGAGCCGGCATTCCGTTTCAGGGCATTCCCGCTTCCGCGTCGCCGGCTGAAGTCGCAGCAGACGCGGCCGATGCTCGCCTGCCGCTACGGCCGGAGACGCGCGCGGCCTTTCTAAAAGCGCTGGAAGGACTGCGCGCCGCGGGCGCCGCCGTCATCTTCGACGATTCCATCCTCCCCGACAGCTTTGCCGTGACCGTAGCTCGCGTCAGCACCCTTCCTTACATCCGCGAAGGAACGGAAAAGTTCCTCGCCGAGTTTGGTCCGGCGCAATATCACTCGGCCAACGAATACCAGAAGGCCGTGGGTTCTCCGCTGCCGGCAACCATCATCGGTGGCGTGGATGAGACCGCCCCAAAGAATCAGCCGCCGTTGATCCAATCCCTGTTTGAGAGCGATCCCGAAGCCGATGCCAACGTCCTTGCCCCCCGGCAAAGGGCGCTCGACGCCTACAACGAAGTCCTGGATCGGCTGCACCTCGACGGCCTCGTCTACCCGGCCACCCAAATGCCGCCGCCGGATGAGACCATGCCGCAAGACGGGAAGATCAGTGAAGGTCCCCACAGCGACACGGGATGGGTGAACATGATCGGCGTTCCCGCCATAGTCGTTCCCGGCGGGTTCTATCCCGATGGCCTCCCGTTCGGCTTGGAGCTGTCGGCCCGGCGGTGGAAAGACGGCGACTTACTCGGTTGGGCGTATGCTTATGAGCAGGCCACTCACCACCGCCGGCCGCCGGTACTTGTCGAAAAGGGCCTGCTCCCCCATGCCCGATGACCTGCCTACGCTGCGTTTGCGTGCCGCCAGGGCGAACCGCCCGTCGATGTCATGCGGCGCGAAAAGCGGGTAGCCATGGACAGTGCCGTTCTGTCCGTGGGCTTTTCCTTGTGTGCCCGATCTCCGGTCAATTATGGCTGCAATGGTGGGTCCTTAGAAGGCCCTTGGGAGGGATGGCGCAGAGCGAGCTCAGCTCTGCGTTTTTTGCGGGAGACGGACCTCAGGTAAGGCGGTCCATGTTCAAAACGGAGGAATCGTTCCAATAATAGAACCGGAAGCTTGACCAGGGCCATTGATCGGGCGAGATCACTCCTCTTCTTTACCGGATTGTTGTGCATGTAGTTGAGTTTTTCAATGCACTTCTTCTCCGTAATGAGTCACGACCGATGGAAGGGCGGGGCTTCACAGGCTGCGGAAAAACGCTCCAATACTGTCATCCTGAGCCCATTCGCTGTCATTCTGAGCGCAGCGAAGAATCTCGCTCTGCCCGCTCAGGGTAAACTACGCGAAGGATCTGGCACTGTTATTTTCCAGGCCATGCGAGATTCTTCCTTCGCAAGGCTCAGGACCGCCTGCGGCTCCTCTGCCGAAACTCGAAGCGTAAGTCTTTTCGATTCACCGTCGCTCAAACTGTCATTCTGAGCCCGCCTTTGGGGCAAAGAACCCCCGTAGTTTGCCCGGTTCATGAAACCCCGCAGACTGCCGGGGTCCTTCGCTGCTGCTCAGGATGACAGGTTGGGTGATGGGTTCCCCCAGTCAAGTTTCTACCGATCATGGGCAGCCGGACGGCTTTCAAGGCTCGGCAGAAACTCGACGCGCAAGTCCTTGGAATTCAGCAGGCGTAGCGCGGACCTGGTTTTTAGGTCCGCGGCACGTCCCCGGTGGACAAGGAAAAGCCGCGGACCTAAAAAACAGGTCTGATTAGATAACGGCATCGGCTCCAGTCCGGTAGACTTGGAAGTGCTCGACGACCAAGGCGAGCCGGGAAAGGAGCCGAAGCCATGCAGCATTTTATCGGATGTGACGTGCACACGCGGAACCAAGTGGTGGCCTGGATCGAGGAGGAGACGGGGGAGATTCGCAAGCGGCGGTTGGAGCACGCGGGGGAGGAAGTGCGGAAGTTCTACGCGCAGTTTCCGCGGGGGACGGTGGTGGGGATCGAAGCGACGTTCCCGGCGTACTGGTTCGAACGGCTGATGGGAGAACTCGGGCACGAGTTGTGGGTGGGCGACGCGGCGCGCATTCGGGCCAGTGAGGTACGCTATCAGAAGACGGACCTGCGCGATGCCGGGGACCTCCTGGATTTGCTGCGCACGGGGCGGTTCCCGCGCATCTGGGTTCCCTCCCTGGAAGAGCGCGACCTGCGGCAGTTGCTCGTCCATCGGATGAAGCAGGTGCGGGCGCGCACGCAGGTGAAGAACCAGTTACACGCGCTGGCCATCAGCCAGGGGGTGTGCCGGGGACGCAAGCTGTGGAGCGCCAAGGGGCGAGCGGAATTGGAAAAGCTAGCGCTGTTGCCCTGGGCGGCGCGGCGGCGGAAAGAGCTGCTGGAGTCGCTGGACCGCTTGGACGAGCAGGTGCGGGAACTGGACCGGGCGGTGGAAGAAGCCGGCCGCACGCGTCCGGAGGTGGCGCTGTTGCGCACCCATCCGGGAGTGGGCATGGTGGTGGGACTGGCTTTTGTGCTGAGCGTGGGACCCGTCGAGCGCTTCCCCAACAGTCGCAAGCTGGTGAGCTATTGGGGACTGAATCCGCGCGAGTCTTCCAGCGGCGGCCGCCAGCGCCTGGGCTCTATTAGTAAGCAAGGGAACACGATGATGCGCTGGCTGCTGGTGGAAGCCGCGCAGACCGCGGCGCGGCTCGATCCGCAACTGCGCCGCACCTATCAACGCTTGAGGAAACAGAAGACGAGCGGGGTGGCGAAAGTCGCCGTCGCCCGCCGCCTGGCAGTTCGGTTGTTCTGGATGCTGCGCACGCGCCACAACTACACGCAGCTCGTTCACATGTCCGGTAGCCCGAGTAGCGCGGTGGTTCCGCCCCAGGGGGGACCGACGGTCTGATTGGGCGCCGGGCCTCCCCGCACGAGGCGGGGAGGTCGAACGGTGAATCATGGTGCCCGCCCCGCGTGACTACACGCCGAGCGGGATCGCATAGATGAGTGGTGGAACCCCAGCGGTCCACCGTGAGATTCGACGAGGCGAGCCTTGGTCGGTTTGAGCCCAAAACGAATCCCACAAGGGGAAAGGCACGAGAAAAATCCAACCGCCACCCCAACGGAGAAGTTTTGCTTGACAACGCCGATGCCGTTATAGACGCGCTACGCCTGCTTTTTCGACCCCAGAACGTCCTTGGGGCCCTACCTCCTTGATCCCCGCAGGGGATTCATACAGTAGCCGGGGGCAACGCCCCCGGAAAACGCGCACCCAAGTAAGGTGCGACCCGGAAGGGGGCGAATCCGGGCGGACTCACACCGATCATGCTTCCCGCGGCCCAGAGGAGTGCGACCCCTTCAGGGTCGGGAGTCGAAGGCCACACTTTCCGGGGGCGCTTCCCCCGGCTACTATCTTGTGCCCTTGCAGGGCGTGAAAAACTGAGTCGCGGGAAGCCACGACGCCTTGCTCGCACCATCCGCATGCTTGCACTTCGGCCCGAGTTTCCGCCTATCATGGGCAGCCGCAAGGCTGTCAATGCTCAGAATGACAGTGCTGACGGGTTTTGCCGCCACCTGTGAAGCCCCGCCCTTCCGGCCGCCCCCAAAAGCGTCCAGTCGTGGTGAAGAATCCGGGCCAAATTGTTCGTAAGCTATTGACTTTTAGTTGAAGATCTGTAATTTCGGACACCCGAAAACTTGACATCGGCATAATAATAATTTGAGGCTTGCATAAAAAAATCATGCTTGACATCATTAGGTAGGCCGCATAATCTCATTATCTCGACAGCGGCGAAAGTCTAATTAACCTAATCTATTCTTGGTTCCCGTCACCATCTGAGTATCCCATTGGGCAAACTCGTGATGGCAGCAGCTTTGAATTATTGATTAGATTTCGTTGGGTGGCAGACAAAATGCCTGATACCCCGAGGGCGGGCTGTATATCGAAAGGGAGGTGGTAATCTGATGGGCAAGCTGAGATTCCGCGGAAGTTTGCTCGGCGTTGGTCTCACTTTGGCGTGTTTGCTGCTGTTGACAGGCGTCGCCCGGGGCCAGGACTCGGGGACGATGAGTGGGTATGTAACTGACAACACCGGCGCCTTGGTGCCCGGCGCTAACTTGACGGCGACCATCGAGGGACGGGGTACTACATTTTCTGCCAAAACGAACGCCGAAGGCTTCTACATTTTCACGACACTCGAGCCCGCAACGTACACGCTCTCAGTAGAGAAAGAAGGATTCAAGCATTATCTCCAAAAGGCTCTGAGTCTGACCGTACGGCAGAATATGCGCGTGGATGTTTCGCTCGTATTGGGATCTGTAACCCAATCGGTGACGGTTACTGGCGGCGCAGCCCTCGTGGACACCACCTCCGCAACGGTATCGGGTCTGGTCAATGACGAACGCATCGTGGACCTCCCCCTCAACGGACGCAATGTGATCGATCTGGCGGCCGTCTTGCCCGGGGTGTTGAACGTAAGCGCATCCGAAGCTGTAACGTATGCGATCAGCGGCCCGACGATGAATGTCAATGGAGGGCGGGGAAACTGGAATTTCTTTACGTTCGACGGCGCTTACTTCCTCAACGGCGGACGCAACACCGGGTTGAACTATCCGCCGCCGGACGCCGTGCAGGAATTCCGCATGCAGACCGCCAGTTTTGACGCCCAGTACGGCTTCAATGCCGGATCGCAGATGGCGGTCGTCTCGAAGACCGGAACAAATATGTTCCATGGCGATGTGTTCGAGTTTCTCCGCAACACGGATCTGGACACGCGCAACTTCTTCTCATCGAATGTGCCGGCGCTCATTCGGAACCAGTTTGGCGGGACGGCGGGAGGGGCCATCAAGAAAGACAAAATCTTTTACTTCGGTTCGTTCCAAGCACTGAATGAACACCCCCAGGCAGTGGCAAACGAGTCCGTGGTACCCACGGGCGCGGAACGCACGGGCGATTTTTCGGGTGCTTCCGGGGTTGTCTTGACTAATCCCACCAACTCCCTTACCGGCGCGCCTTTGACCACGCCGGACGGGGCCCCGTGTGTGAGCAACAACATCATCGCCCCAAGCTGCATCAGTCCGGTGGCGCAAAAGGTCCTGAGCTACATTCCCGCCCCCGGCAACGCGGCCGGGACAATCGTCGCTGTGGGCGCCAGCCCCGTACACGTCTACAACTATTTTGGGCGTGTAGACGTCAACCTGAGCCCGAAAAACGTGCTCTTTGGACACTTCTATATCGATCATAACTCCACGGTCGATCCCACATCCGCCGGCACGCTGAGCACGTTTATGGCGGACGCTTATGGATTGCAAACCACTATGGCCGTGTTAGGCGATACGTATACGGTCAAACCCAACGTAGTGAACCAAACGATCATTTCTTTCATGCGGTCGGCCTCGCGGGCGGCCCCCAACAGAACCTTCACGCCCACGGATTTAGGAATGGTCAACATGCCGCAGTATGATCCCACCGGCGGCATTAGTGACGTGGTGTCTGGCGCGTTTACGACGGATAGTAGTTTCGTTGCCTCCGATGCCAAGTCCAACGACTACCAGTTTCGCGACACCATAACCTGGATCCACGGCCGGCACACATTTGCCTTCGGGGGAGAGGATCTCTTCCCCATGAGCTATGTTCAACACTCCCTCCAGCAGCCGTCTTTCACCTATAGCGGCTCGCGCTCGGGAAATCCTCTGGGCGATTTTATGCTGGGCAGCTATTCGGAATTGCAAATGATGTTCAGCGGCATTGACCAGAACTCCTATACCAATCAACCCGATTTCTTCTTCCAAGACACGTTCAAAGCCACTCCCCGCCTCACGCTTACCATGGGGCTGCGCTGGGAGCCCGACCTACTCTATTGGGACAAATGGAATCGCATTGACACGTTTAAACCGGGCGTGCAGTCCACCGTGGATCCGGACGCGCCGCCGGGAATCTTGTTCCCTGGCGACGCCGGCATCCCGCGCACCCTGGCGCCTGCGGATTGGCACCCCTTGGCGCCCCGCCTCGGGATCGCCTGGGATGTGTCCGGAAACGGTAAGACGAGCATTCGTGCTAGCTACGGCACCTTCTTCGACCGGTTAAATGGCGATATTCTTGCCCAGGAAAACGGACCCTTTACGGGACTTATCACCGTGTACAACGGCCAAGACGTGAACCCGTTCGGTTCTGTGGGGTTAGCCCCTCCCCCGGTGGTGACCACCAAGTTCGGCTGCACCCCGAGCTCCACTTTCCCCGGCGTGAGCTGCCCCCTCTTCCCGCTGCCGGTTTTTGGCTTCTTCACGTCGGGTAACTTGCATGTGCCATACGTTGAGGAATGGAATCTCAGCATTCAGCGTCAGCTCAACGCCGACACCATGCTTGAGGCGACATATATTGGGAATCGAGGCATTAAACTCAACAATCTGCGAAACTTTAACCCTGCGCAGTTTGTTCCCGGAACGAGCTACAATTCCACCACGGGAGTGGAGACTGCCAATTCCTCGCTCGAAAATTTGAATAACCGCACGGTCTATGAGCCAGGAATCATAGCTCCCAATAGTTGGGACTTGGGCAATGACTGGCGGGGCTGGTATGACAGCTTTCAAGTCCAATTGAACCATCGCATGAGTCATGGGGTTTCAGTGATGGCCTCTTATTCGCTGGCAAAGGCTCTCGACATGTGCTCGGCCTTTTGCGAAGGTTGCGGCAACGCGGCCAACCCCTTCAACCTTCGCAGCATGAAGGGGCGAGCTTCCTGGGATCGCCGGAATGCCTTCGTGGCCTCCTACTTGTGGTCGCCGCCCGTCAAGTTCAGCGATCACTGGAAGAATGTGCTGATGGGCGGCTGGACGTTCAGCGGCATCACCACGATTCAAAGCGGAATGCCTATCACTTTCAATAACCCTGTGGATGTCGCCGTCAATGGGACCTATGCCCCTGAGCACGCCTTCCTGACCGGACAGCGTATTGCGATGAATCACCCGAATCGCGGCGCCATGGTGAATGAATTCTTCAACACCGGGGCTTTCGTCAACCCCACTTGCAGCTTTACACCCCAGCCGGGTAACCCCCAAGTCATCGAACAAGAAAACTGCACACCGGACGGTATTACGTATTCGCTGCTTGGCCAATATGGGCAATCGGGCCGCGACATATTAAGCGGTCCAGGCTATAGCGACACGGATATCGCGCTCATCCGGGACTTCGCGTTTAGAGAACGGTTCAAAGTCGAGTTTCGAGCCGAGTCCTTCAATATCTTCAATCAGGTTAATTTCGGGCAGCCGAACTCCACGGTGACCTCTTCAACGTTTGGCCAGATTACGGGCGCAGGCGCCGGACGAATTATTCAGTTTGGGCTGAAGGTCCATTGGTGAGTCGTTTTGAGGGGGTGAACCTTCTGGGGAGGCACTAACCCGGATTTCTCACCACGACTCTGGAAGGGCGGGGCTTTACAGGCTGCGGAAAGACTATCCCCGGTGTACAACCACCCCGGCGCCCAAGGCGCCACCCCTCCTGAATCAGGAGGGGAGTTGTTGGAAACGCACCCCTCCTCAGATGAGGAGGGGTGGCGCGCCGAGCGCCGGGGTGGTGCTGGCAGTACTTGCGCCAAGCGCCACAGAGTTTTTCCGCAGCCTGTAAAGCCCCGCCCTTCCAGCATCGTCCAAACGTGGCGAGAAGTCCGGACTAAAGTCCTGCGAAATACTGGGTGCGCGCGCGGTATTGGGGAACCAAGTCAATGCCAAAAAACCAGCAAAACGAATTGTCTTATGGGCGTAGTGAGAGCAGGCCGGCAACTGGACTACCGGCCGTCGAGGGAGGGGCGGGTGGTGATGTTCTTTCCCGCCGCGAAGTGCTGAAGCGCATGGGGACTGGCATGCTTGCCGCTCCACTCACCCAAGGCTTTGCCAAAGCTCCCCCGGCGGCCGAGAGTGAACTTCTGAAGGCCACGCCCCCGGCTGCGGAAAACACTTCCGGGAAGATTCCGTTCTCTTTGATCATCGATGATGGGTCTCCCGTTGACCCTTTGTTCTATGAAATCCCCGGGTACGAGACGCCCCTGCTGGTCCCGCACGAATTCACGACACGGGTGGCGGAGACCATGGAGCGCTTCGAGCTGCGCGGGAAAATGACCCTCATCCCGATGCCGAGCTGCTTGGGGCGCATCGACCAGTCCCTCAAGCGTGTTCCTCCGGAGCATCTGGAAGGATTTTTGAAAATCGTCCGTGAACGAATCGCCCCCCGCTTCGATATCACGCCGGAATTCATTACCCACCTGAACGCCTACAATCTCAAGACCGGAAGGTTCCAGCATATTTATGAAGACGAGTGGATTTCCCGGGCGCCGATCGAGGAAATCATCGATTACTTCGTTTTGGCTTTCACGATTCTCAAGAATGTGGGAATCAATTCCACGGGCCTGACCTCTCCCTGGGACTCCGGTATGGACGTGGAAAAAAAGTATGCCCAGGCCTTGGGCGCGGCCCAGTCAAAAGTCTGGGGACGGGACTTGGCTTGGTATTTTCTGTGGAGTGTGGAGTGGCGGCAGCCGCGGCCTTTATCCATTGAGTATCAGGACGCCGCCCGCCATCAAACTGTCGTCAGCGTGCCCGCCAACGCTCCGGATATTTTCTGGAGCATGGAGCGCCCCACTCTTCCGGAGCGCAAGCAGTTCATCAAGGAGGGCATTGACCGGTTGGTGTCAGAGGATGGCCGCACGGGCCGAATTCGTGAGTTAATCGAGGGAGGCTTTCCGGTGATTCTCCTGACCCATTGGCAGTCACTTTATACGCAGGGTACGGGTCTGGGTTTGGAAGGCCTTCAGACCCTGATGGAACGGATTCAAAAAGTGTTTGGGAATACTCACGAATGGATATCGTGTTCAGAGCGCGCCAAGCGCCTGGTCGAGAGTCAATCCCTCGCCAAAACGGGATAATGATGCGGCAAAAAAAGCCGCCAACGGATCGCCGTCGCGGCCCTTCGACAAACGATGCTTGATCCACGGCCGGGAACCGGTATTCATGGCAGAGTTTCCGGCGACTCTTTCGCTGCGATTCGAAGCTCCAATAAGATTGAAACCCTTAGTTCGAAGAGGCTCCAGTCACAGGCAAAATGGCATAGTATTCGCGGAGCCAGTCCGTAAATCCACAGCGTATTGGACTTGCACAGATGCCAAGCCGGGCCCCTTCCATGTCTGTGCCCTCGCAATAAACCTCCCCAACGAACGAGTGAGCAATTGTGCCCAACCTGCCGAGCCATTTGGAACTGACCGGCGAGTTGCATCAAGGTTATAAGTTGTGAATTGATGGCAGACCTTTGGTTGCACCGGAAGGTTCCACTTGCATGCGGGTCTGCCCTATTGGCCTTACTTGTCGTGGGTGCGATCTCCTGTGGCGGTATGATCGTGTCCGCTGAAAGCGGCCGACGGGTGCGGAGCACCTACGAGGTTATCGAGACGCTCCGGGGTTTGCGGTCAGCCGTGCAGTATGCTAAATCGAGCTACCGCCCAAATGTGTTGATTGGCAAGGATTCCAATTTCGACTCCTGCCTTGCGCACATACCCACAGACTGGAATTTCAGTGCTCATTGGCCTTGATGTACGGAGTTTCGATGTTTGACCCCAAGCCCGTGCTGTTCAAGTTTCTGCGGCTGTACGGCATAGCGTCGGCAATTACCGCCGTGGGGTTCGGGTGCCTGGTTCTGTATGGCTGGGCACTGCACATTGAATTATTGAAATCCCCTATCCATGGACTCGTCGCCATGAAGGCCAATACGGCGCTGGGTTTGGCATTTTGCGGGGCATCCCTATTATTGTTGCTTCTCCCCGGCGAATCTCACACCCGGTGCTATATCTCTCGTTTTATCGCCTTCCTGGTCGCGCTGATTGGCGCGGCCACGTTATGTGAATACCGGTTTCACCTGACCTTGAGAATCGACGATCTGTTGTTTAATGACCCTACCGGATATTTCGGAATATCCTCGGCCGGACGCATGCCCCCGTCGACCGCGATGGCGTTTCTGGCACTCGGGTTGGCATTGATGCTGTTGGACTGGCAGACGCGGCGCGGCGACCGGCCGGCGCAGGTGCTGAGTATGGGGGCCGGGTTAATCGCGATGATGACCATCGGCGGTTACCTCTATCATGCCACAGCCATCTATGGCCTTTTTCTCTACACGCAGGTAGCGATGCCCACCGCGATCGTCTTGCTTCTATTGAGCGGCGCCGTTTTCTTCGCCCGGCCTCGGAGCGGGATTGCCGGCGATCTCACCAGCGAGGGGTCCGGAAGTGTTATGGCACGCCGGTTTCTCCCCGCGGTTTTCTGCATCCCGATTCTTCTGGGCTGGATTGGCTTGCGCGGCTTTCTCCGGGGGGCATACGGGACGGCATTAGGTCTCCTCCTGTATGCCACCGCCACCACCGTCGCCTTTGCGGTCGTGGTGTGGCTTAACGCCCGAAAAATGAATGTGGAGCATAGCCAGCGGAGCGCGGCCGAGGCCGGAATCCACAAACTCAACGCGGAGTTGGAAGGGCGAGTTGCCGAACGAACGAAGATTCTCGAGCAGCAGGCCGCCGAACTCACCGAACAGGCGGCACTGCTCGATCTTGCCCATGACGCCATCGTCGTGCGGGACATGCACCACGGGATCTTGTCCTGGAATCGCGGAGCCGAAGCCATGTACGGCTGGCTCAGCAAAGAGGCGGTAGGAAGAAACTCGGTTGAATTGTTAAGAACAGAATTCCCCGAGCCCGCCGAAAACATAGAAGCCAAACTCCGCCGGCAGGGCCACTGGGAGGGTGAGGCGATTCAGCACAAACGTGACGGCACGCGCTTGATCGTGGCCAGTCACTGGGCTGTACAATACAGTGCAGATGGCGCGCCGGTCCGAATTTTGACGATTAATAATGACATCACCGACCGCAAGCAGGTTGAATCCAAGCTTCTGTTGCTGAGTGAACGCCTGTCGCTTGCTTCCGCAGTGGCCAAGGTGGGTGTGTGGGACTGGGACCTGGCCAGCAATATGCTGACATGGGATGCCACGATGTTTGACATCTATGGTTTCCCGCTTGTCGTCCCGATGCCATATAAGAGATGGTCTCAGGCCGTTTGTCCCGAGGATCTGCCGGCAGTCGAAGCTGCCTTGCACCGAGTCATCGACGAAAAAGGTCAGGGATCTGTGGAATTCCGCATCATCCTGTCGGAGGGCTCGATAAGGAATATTTCCGCGATCGAGAGAGTGGTTTTGGATGAGGGCGCAAACGTCATACGCGTCATCGGTGTCAATATGGACGTCACCGAACGCAAGGAGGCGGAGAAGGCTCTGCGCAACAGCGAAGCGCAGATGACCCATTCGGCCCAGCACGACTTTCTAACCGGCCTGCCCAATCGCATGCTCCTGAAGGGCAGGATTATCCAAGCGATCGCCTTGGCATCCCGCCATGTAAACAAAGTCGCGGTGCTGTTTTTGGATTTGGATGGTTTCAAGCACATCAACGATTCCCTGGGACATCCGATCGGCGACAAACTTCTTCAATCCATCGCCAAGCGCCTGATGGATTGCGTACGTGGCTCGGACACCGTAAGCCGGCAGGGTGGCGATGAATTCGTCGTGCTGCTTGCAGAGGTGCAACAAGCGGAAGATGCTGCCATTGTGGTGAGAAGAATGCTGGCGGCAGTGGCGGAGGCTCACCTCGTCGGCCAGCACGATATTCACGTCAGCACAAGCATTGGCGTGAGCGTCTATCCGGACGACGGCCTGGATGCGGAGACGCTCATCAAGAACGCGGACACCGCCATGTACCAGGCAAAGGAAGATGGGCGCCAGACCTATCGGTTTTTCAAGCCCGCCATGAACGTCCGTACGGTGGAGCGGCAATCCATTGCGGAGGGCCTGCAGCGCGCCTTGGAACGTAAGGAGTTCGTCCTGCACTACCAACCGAAAATCGATCTGCGGACCGGAGCGATTACCGGCGCGGAAGCATTGATACGTTGGATGCATCCCATTCGAGGAGCGGTCCCTCCGGCGCATTTCATTCCCGTGGCGGAAGATTGCGGCCTGATTCTGCCCATCGGCGACTGGGTTCTCCGCGAAGCCTGCAAGCAAGCCCGGGCCTGGAGGGATGCGGGCCTGCCGCTGCCTACTATGGCGGTGAACATCTCTGCGGTGCAGTTCCGCGACGAGAACTTTCTTGCAGGGGTGTTCACAATGCTCGAGGATACGGGCTTGGACCCGGGATCTCTTGAGCTGGAACTTACCGAAAGCGTTCTGATGAAGCGTGCCGAGTCCACGCAATCCATCCTCAAAGCACTGAGAGCCCGAGGGGTGCGTCTGGCGGTCGATGACTTTGGCACGGGTTACTCAAGCTTGAGCTATCTTAGCAAGTTTCCGATCGATGCCCTCAAGATCGACGCGTCGTTCGTCCGTAAGATCACCACTTCTCCCGAGGAGACGACCATCGTAACCGCGGTGATCGACATGGGCCGAAGTCTTAAGCTGCGGGTCATTGCTGAGGGGGTGGAAACGCAGGAAGAGCTGGCATTTCTTCAGGCTCACCGGTGTGACGAGGCGCAAGGGTACTATTTCAGCCCGCCGGTGCCTTCCCAGCAGTTTGCCCTGTTGCTCGCAACCGGCATATCCGAAAAAGTCCTCGTCTAAAGGCTGATCGGTATTCTTCGCGTTGGGTCAGATTTCCAGACCGGCAGCTCTGGGCATCTGTCCAACCGACAGAAAGTATCGAGTCGGCGAACAACAGCGACCTCCTCCATTGCCGTATCCATCCAAGTTCGGGGCGACAACTCAGGCCCGCGCACCCTTGACGAAATAAAGGCCATTTATGTATGGTTGCACACGATTTTCCCCGGCGCCAAGTGGTTCCGAAAGTAAAGAGGGCGAACGATTGACACCTCTATGGAAAGTGAGGATATTGATTTGAACAGTCGGCAACGTGTTAAATGCGCAATCAACTTTAGCAATCCCGATCGTGTTCCCATCTCCCACGCGGTACTTCCTGCCGCGCAAATCCGCTACGGCAAGGCCTTGGATGCCATCCTCACGGAGTTCCGCGAAGATTTTGGCTGGGACTATATGCGCGACCTGCCGCTTGCGGATTTTCCTGCCGTTTACAAGAAGGGGAGAAACACTGATGACTTTGGCACGGTTTGGTTTTCCGAATGGCTGGGGGTTTGCGGCATTCCCATCCAATGGCCGATTCGGGATTTGGATCATTACGATGAATACCAGTGGCCCGAGGCCTTTAGCGCCGGGCCTCCTTCCGGAAGGCTTTACAGCGGCCACATGATGGGCTTTGATGATCGCTGGTACGCGCGGGGGGCTTGGATCACCTTCTTCGAACAACTCCAGCAGTTGCGCGGCATGGAAAACTTCATGATGGATATCGCCACCGAGTCGAAGGAGTTCTACCGGATGCTGGACGATATGCTGGATTTCAACTTGCGTTGGATCGATAAGTGGACCAGCCTCGAATACGACGGCCTCCACTTTGCCGACGACTGGGGCAGCCAAAACTCGCTGATTATCAAGCCGGATACCTGGCGCCGGATCTTCAAGCCCCGCTACGCGGAAATGTTCAAGCGCGTCCGCGATAAGGGAATGGACGTTTGGTACCACACCGACGGGCAGGTGCGCGACATCTTTGGCGATTTGATCGAAATTGGCGTACAGGTGATCAATTGCCAGGTGCCTGTGGTGGGGCACGAATGGATTGCCCAAAACGTTCGCGGGCGCGTGACCTTCCGCACCGATATTGACCGTCAACGCATCATGCCATTCGGCTCGCCCTCGGAAGTGAAGGAAGAAGTCCATCGAACCTTTGCGGCGTGCGGCTCATCAAAGGGCGGCCTTCTGGCCTGCGGTGAAGTCGGCCCCGACCTGCCGCTGGCGAATATCCGCGCCATGTATGAGGCTTTCCGCGAGTACGGGACATACTTGTGATGATGCCGGTCCTTGCCGATAAATCCACGGGAGACCTATCATGCCCAATCGTGCAATGAGAATACTAGCGCCCTTTTACAGTTTGTTATTGCTGTTTGTTTTCTGTTTCCCCACAACAATTCAAGCCGCGACTCAAAAGCTATGGCAAGTGGGAACCTTTGACGAATCCTCAATGGAATTCAAGGCCGAGGGGATTGATTACTCAAATCCCGCGCAAGACCCCGTATTTACCGCGGGCAAGAGTGACCCGGCCCAGGACTGGTACGCTTTTCAGCCGGGTTCTGGCAACGGGAAAGCGGGATTCCGTCCGCATCCCTTCACCGTCAAGTTTGATCTTCCCACCGCGCCGCAAGGTGTCTATTCGCTCAAGGTGGGACTGCTGGCATATATGGCTCGCCTGCCGAGACTGCAAATCGAAATCAACGGGCGCCGCGGCTGGTTCTACTTGCACCCCAAGCTCAACTACTCCGGCGGCGATACCAACTCGGTTTTCATACCCATCTATTCTTACGGGACGATTGCCGCGGAGTTTCCCTCGCAGTTTCTCCTGAGGGGAGCGAACACCTTGGTGTTGACGGCCATCGATGAGCCCGCACGGCGCGACGATTCTCAATCCGCCGGGATGGGAAACTCCGGACTGGTCTACGATGCCCTGGAACTCGTCAACGATCCCACGGCAAAGTATGCGGCAAACCAACTGACGGCTGACGTGGTTCCAACCATATTTTACAAGTCCCAAGATGGCCGGCTGCTGGAACTTATCGAGGTATTTCTCCGCGCCGGGGGCCGGCTTGCCCAAGGCGAAGTAACGCTGGCGATGGCGAAGGAAAAGTCCTCGCAAAAGTTTGAATCCGACCGCGAGTTTGGGGAATACCGGGTGGAGCTGGAGGTCCCGGAATTCACTCAGACGGCGAAGAGCGAGCTCACGGTCACCTCCCACGGCCATGCTTCGCGGTTTTCGCTGGACTTGCTTCCCGGCAAGAAGTGGAACCTTTTCGTGGTGCCCAATGAGCACCTTGATATCGGCTACTCTGATTATCCCACGAAGGTCGCGGAAATCCAGAGCCGCGCCATTGATGAGGCCATGGAGATGATCGGGAAGAATCCGGACTTCCGCTACAGCCCGGACGCTTACTGGTCGGTAGAACAATTCATGCACGGCCGCAGCCCGGAGCAGGCCCGGAAGCTGTTCGATCTGGTGGCGCAGAAGAAGATCTTCGTCCCTGCTCAGTATGCCTCCAATGTGACCGGCTTTGCGAGCCTCGAAGACACCATCCGGTCGCTCTACCCCAGCTACCAATTCCACCTTAAACACGGCGGCGATTTTGACTATGCCAATATCACCGATGTGCCTTCTTGTACATGGTCTTATGCTTCGGTGCTGGCCGCCGCGGGCCTGAAGTATTTCGTGGATGCCAGCGACAACTGGCGCGCCCCGATTATCTTGTTTGGCCGCATCAATGAGCGTTCCCCCTTTTGGTGGGAAGGTCCTGACGGCGGCCGCATCTTGACGTGGGTTTCGCGGCATTATATCCAGGCGGCGAGCCTTTTCGGCTTGCCGCCGCAGATCAGCGCCGGCCGCGATTCACTTCCCGTCTTTCTCCAAGCGTACGACCGGCCGGATTACAAGTCGGATGGCGTGATCGTATACGGAACCCAGGTGGAAAACACCGATCTCTTTCCCCAGCAGGCTGCCCTGGCCGGCGATTGGGGCAAGGTCTATGCATTTCCCAAGCTGCGCTTCTCGGGATTCTCGGAGGCCATGCAATACATCAGCGGACAGCTCGGCGACTCGATTCCCGTCATCCGCGCCGATGGGGGGCCCTACTGGGAAGACGGGTTGATCGCCGATGCTCACACCACGTCGCTGGCGCGCTCCAACGAACAGCGGGCGCTGGCCGCCGAAAAGTTCTCCACCATCAGTTCGCTCGTCAATCCCATCATCCGTCCGGACTCGGAAGCCGTGAAGCTGCTCTGGGACAACCTGCGGATGTTTGACGAACACACCTGGACGTCGGACCGGAGCTGGGATGACCCCGAACACGCGGAGAGCATCCGCCAGGCCGCCGTTAAGGAATCTCGCGCCACCAATGGAAAGTTGCTGCTGGAGCAGTTGCTGGACCGCGCCATGGCCTCCATCGCCGATTACATCAATCGCCCCAGCCAAACCCTGGTGCTCTTCAATCCCCTGAGTTGGCAGAGGACCCACTTGGTCGAGGTGGACATCGACAAGGGAATCAAGTTGGTGGACCTGGCCACCCAGCAGGCCGTTCCCTACCAGGAAATCTACACCGGCAAAGGCTTTCGGCATGTCCGGTTCCTGGCGCAAAAGGTTCCCGCGGTCGGCTACAAGTGCTATGCCTTGGAACCCGACCCGGCGGAGCCCGCGGCCCCGGCGCAGAGTGCATCGACAACCTTGGAAAACGCCTATTATCGCGTGACGCTGGACCCCGAAACGGGTGCGGTGCGAAGCATCCTGGACAAAGAACTGAAGCGAGAAATGGTGGACGCATCGAGCCCCTACCGGTTCAATCAATACGTCTATGTGACGGGCGCCGACAAGCCTCGCAACACGGCGCTTGAATACAAGCCGACTCTGCCCAAGCCGGAACTCGAACCCCACGGCGCGGGCAGCGGCCGCCTTATTTCCGTGACCCAAACACCGTTTGGTACGGTGGCGAAAATGGAAAGCTCGACGGTGAATACACCTCGAGTGGAAACCGAAGTGGTTCTGTTTGACGGTGAGAAGAAAATCGAGTTTATCAACCGGGTCAAGAAAACCAAGGTCTTCACCAAGGAAGCGGTGTACTTCGCTTTCCCCTTTGCCCTGGATCATCCGGAGTTTCGCTACGAAATCCAGAACGGTTATGTCAACCCTGCGCGGGACATCATGAAAGGCGGAAACCTGGAGTGGTTCAGCGTACAACACTGGGTCGCCGCCGATCAGGACAACGTCAGTGCGGCGCTGGTTCCGGTGGATGCCCACCTGGTCACCCTCGGCGACATCGTGCGCGGTGCGTGGCCCCGGGAGTTCGGCAACCGCAAGGGGACCATCTTTTCCTACCTGATGAGTAACTACTGGGAAACGAACTGGCCCGCCGGACAGGGGGGCGACTACACCTTCCGCTACGCCGTCACCAGCGGGCGAAACCTGAGCGCGGGAACCCTGAGCCGCCTGGGTTGGGAAGAGATGTCCCCGATTGAGGTTAATGAAATCAAGTCGCAGGATAAGGCGATTAACCCTCCTCGCCCGCTGGATTCCGCGGAAGGCAGCTTTCTGCAAGTCGACCCGCCGAATGTGGTGCTGGTCAACTGGAAGCGCGCGGAGGACGATCAGGGCACCATCCTGCGCTTTGTGGAAGTGGACGGGCAACGCGGCACGGCGGCCCTCCAGACGCCTATTATCAACCTTAAAAATGCCTGGATCTGTAATGCGATGGAGAAGAATCAGCAACCGATAACCGTCTCCGGACACCGCCTGGAGTTTCCGGTCAAACCGTTCGAGATCGTGACCCTCCGGGTGCAAGGGACAGCAGCCTTGAAGTTGCCGGAGTAGCCCCGCAGGAATCTGCGCGCTGTACAGACATGAGGGGTCGCCCCGCCCCAGCGCCCCCGTCAGAATCGAAAGGCATGCGGTCGCTAAGGAGCGGCATTTAGGTGGGTCAATCATCACCCATTGCGGGGGGCAGGGCAGGGCGCGGTAATAATCAGAAAGGGCTCGTGACGGCCAAGGTAAACCCACCGCTTTCGGGAGCCCCGCCTGGGCGTGGAGAGAAATGCGGGCTAGGGCTCTCATCCGGAGGCTCGCGAAGGGTCTCGCCCTGCCGCATCGCAGATGGGCAGGTTCCAGGGTTTCTCGACAAAACAACACCTATCTCCTTTCCTTTCAGTAACTCATCCAGAAACGTGATAACTTCTTTGTTTTCAGTCACTCATCCAGAGCATTTTTTAACCCAGTTGTTTTCAATAACTCATCCAGAGGACTCTTCATTTTTAACATCTTTTGGGTTCGCGTCTCGTCCCCGAACATCATCAGCATAACTAGCCTGTTTTCAAGCACTTGATTTTTTGCGCGTGCCATCGAAATTCCACCTTTTCTCACGTAACCTACTGTGTTTTCATATACTCATCCGGAGGGAGAACGCACTCGGGAGTCGGTAATCAGCGCACTGCTTATGGTCTACGGTTTACCGCCTCCTACCCTAGTGTGGTGTCCCACGTAAGAATTGACAATAGGCGAGACCCCCTCACCCGGCCCGCCCCGGCTGGCGATTACGCCGGATGCGCGCCACCCTCTCCCCCAAAGGGGCGAGGGCAATAAAA